>BNJU01002320.1_pt1 | contig 153121 bp, 186 predicted proteins | sample 8539281 | NCBI WGS metagenome assembly BNJU01 (sample SAMD00202456, study PRJDB9452) | human saliva metagenome | isolation source: human saliva | place: Japan
TGATGGTTCGTAGTTTACCAAGATTTCAGTAGCGTAGCCTTTACGGTAAAGGATGTTACGAACTGCTGCGTATTGGTAAGCTTCATTTTCTGAAAGTTTGTCTGAAGTGTAGTCTTTACGAGCTGCATTCGCACCTTCCATAAGGGCTTTGATGTCTGCACCTGATGCTGCGATTGGAAGCAAACCAACTGCTGTCAATACTGAGAATCGTCCACCAATATCATCTGGAACCACAAATGTTTCCCAACCGTTGGCATCTGCTTCAACCTTAACAGCACCTTTTTGGCGGTCAGTTGTTGCATAGATACGTTTGTTTGCTTCTTCTTGACCGTATTTCTTAACCAAGAGTTCTTTAAAGACACGGAAAGCAATCGCTGGTTCAGTTGTTGTACCTGATTTAGAAATCACGTTTACTGAGAAGTCTTTGTCAGCTACGTACTCTACCAAGTCAGCAAGGTAAGTAGATGAGATTGAGTTTCCAGCGTAAAGGATTTGTGGAGCTTTGCGTTCTTCTTTTGTTTGCAAGTTAGCAAAGTGGTGGTTCAAGAAGTCAATGGCTGCTTTGGCACCAAGGTAAGATCCACCGATACCGATCACAACCAAGACATCGCTGTCTGATTTGATTTGCTCAGCAGCTTTCAAGATGCGGTCGAATTCTTCGCGGTCGTAGTTTTCAGGAAGGTCCAACCAACCCAAAAAGTCGCTACCAGCACCAGTTCCTTTACGGATCAATTCGTCTGCAGCTGTTACTTGTGCTTGCATGTATTCCACTTCATGTGGGGCAACAAATTTGTCTAAAACTTTTGAATAATCAAATTTAATATGTGACATGATAATCCTCCAAAATTTCTTCTTTTCTATCATAACGCTTACCTTCGATTTTTTCAAGCTTTTTTATTGAATTTGCCCAATTTTTATCAGAATTCAAACGTTTGCGTAAATTTGCTAAAATATAAAAAATCTGAAAGAACGAATAAAAACGGCTAGAGGCTCTAACCGTTACAATTCATTTAATAAATACTCAAATAATTCTAAATTACCGTCTTCTTCATTGACCAGAAACTCTGGGTGCCACTGTAAACCGATAATGCGATGCTCGTCGATAGACTCAATCGCTTCCACTGTCTGATCTCGAGGGTCCACCGCTGTCACACGGAAATTAGGCGCCAGATCTTTAATACTTTGACGATGGACTGAGTTGACCTGACTTTCTTTTCCGAACAACTTAGCCACCACGCTTCCTTCTACTGTCTCAATAGAATGAGAGGTTCCAAAAGGCAAACCTTGCCAGTGACCTTCAATTTCTTGGTGAAGAGTGCCACCAAAAGCAACATTGACCAGCTGAACCCCACGGCAGATTGCCAAAATGGGCTTATTCTGATGAAGTGCTTCTCTCAAGAGTGCCAATTCAAATTCATCACGGACTAGATTGTAATCGTCGCTCTCAATGGTTTTTTTTCTCTCCATAAAACTGGGGATGGACATTTTGCCCACCTGTCAAGATGAGTTTGTCAATCATTTCTACATAATCGCGCACAATGGACTCATCTCCTACAGGAATCACTAAAGGGAGACCTCCGACTTGACGAATGCTCTCTGCAAATTTACAGGATACAGATGAGTGAATGTTTTTCCCTTCTGCATCTACAGGACATAGATTCGCAGCAACTCCTACAACAGTTCTAGCCATGATGTGTCTCCTTTCGATTTTCTTGCGACAGTCTTATCTTATCACTCCAACCCTTTCCTGTCTAATATGTTTTTTTAAAGACCGTGATAAGTATTTTTTATGGATAAGAAAAAGCTGCCCAACGAGGACAACTTCTTTTTTATTCGAAGACAAATTGATTGTGATACAGTTCTGAGTAGAAACCGCCGAGTTTGAGCAACTCGTGATGATTTCCACGTTCAATGACCTCTCCATCTTTGAGGACAATAATCTGATCGGCATTGAGGATGGTCTTGAGACGATGGGCAATGACAAAACTGGTTCGACCTGCTACTACTGCCTCCATAGCATGCTGAATCTTGCTTTCTGTTACGGTATCCACATTGGAAGTCGCTTCATCTAAGATTAGGACTTGAGGATCTGTCATCAAGGTTCGAGCAATGGAAATCAATTGTTTCTGCCCAGTCGAGAAGATATTTTGCTCATCATCAATAAGGGTATCATACTTATCAGGCAAGCTTTCGATGTAGTCATGAATATGAGTTGCCTTAGCAGCTGCTTCGACCATTTCCTGGCTAGCATCTGGCACACCGAAGCGGATATTGTCTCGGATCGTTCCACTAAACAAGACCGAATCCTGCAAGACAATCCCGACCTTGCTCCGCAGACTGTCCAAGTCATAGTCACGGATGTCTTTGCCATCAAAGCAAATGCTACCTGCATCCACATCGTAGAAACGATTGATAAGGTTCATGATGGTTGTTTTCCCCGAACCAGTCGGGCCTACAACTGCTATCATCTGCCCCTTAGGAGCTGAAATGCTGACATCTTTTAAAATCGGCTTGTCTGGCACATAAGAGAAATCAATGTGACTGATTTCAACACCTTCTCGCAATTCCGTAAAGGCAGGTGCATTTTGTGGACGAATCTCTTCTTCTGCATCGAACATTTCTTGGATACGATCCGCTCCAGTAAAGGCCAACTGGAGGCTCCCCCAACTCGCAGCCACCTGGATAATCGGCTGGTAGTACTGCTGAGAAAATTGGGTAAACATGACAATCAAACCTAGGGCCGTCGTTGTTTCGATACTTGGATCGTTCAGCAAGACCGCAGAACCTGCAAAAATAACGATGGCTGTGTTAACCAAACTCATCCCATTCATAACTGGAAAGAGGATGCCTGAGAACATTCTTCCTTTAAAGGTTGCCTTGCGCACGCGCTCATTTCGCTCCACAAAGCCTGCTACGATATCGTTTTGAATTCCTTGTACGATAACAGCTTTCTGCCCTGAAATACTTTCGTCCATGTAGGCGTTGAGTTTCCCAACCTCTTTTTGCTGGAGATTGGTGTACTTGCGAGCCATTTTCACGATGAAGACCAACATGAGAAAGGCCACTGGGGTGCTGGCTACTGTTATCAGGGCTAGCGTCATATTTTTTGAAAACATGACAAAAATCAAACCGATGTAAAGAGCAATATTGCTCATAACCTGAACTAGACTTTCATTGAAGGCTTGAAGGATGTTATCCAAGTCACTAGTGAAGCGAGAAAGGATATCACCATCCTGATGGCGGTCAAAGAAAGAAACCGTCAAACGGGAAAGTTTGCCAAAAAGGTCTTACGCATCTCATTTGTCGACTCGGCAATCACACGGGTCATCAAGATCATGTAAATCAAACTGGAAACCACCAAGACAAGGACAACCAGAGCTAGATTCAGCATCAGAGCTGACAAACTTTGCCAGGCTAGTTCTGAAGTCCCATTTTGATAAGCCAGAACCAGATTAGCGAGCTCCGTGACTGCTTGGCCTGAAAAAACAGGAAAGAGGGCTTGGGCAATTGTCGCAACCGCGACCATCAGAATCACAATGACAAAGGAGAGCTTGTAGACTTTAAAATAATTCCAGAAAAATCGAACTGTTTTCATTTTATTCCTCCTTTCCCTTTTGTGTTTCATAGATTTCACGGTAGACAGCATTGTTAGCTACCAAGTCTGCATGCCTTCCTTCTCCAATCAATCTCCCTTGATCCAAGACCAAAATCTTGTCTGCATGGACGACTGAACTGATTTTTTGAGCGATGATAATCGTTGTTGTCCCTTTCAGGTCTTTGTTCAAAGCTTCCTGCACGAGTCTTTCTGACTTGGCATCCAAGGCCGAAGTCGAATCGTCAAAAATCAGGATACGAGGATTGCCGACAATCCCACGGGCAATGGACATCCGTTGCTTTTGTCCACCAGAAAAGTTGGTGCCACGTTCTTCGACCTGACTCTCAAATTTGTTTTCCATGCGGCCGATAAATTCGCTGGCTTGAGCAATTCGTGCTGCACGTTCCAGTTCGGACACGCTGGCATTGCCTTTTCCTTGACGGAGATTATCTGCAATGGTCCCACTAAAGAGAATAGCACGTTGCAAGACGATGGAAACTGTTTTACGCAAGGTTCCTTCGCTGACGTCTCGAATGTCCTTGCCACCAATCTTAATAGATCCCTCCTGTGGATCAAACAGTCGTGGAATTAGCTGAGCAAGGGTGGACTTACCTGCCCCAGTCGCTCCAACCACACCGACCATCTGACTGGTGAAACTTCAAAACTTACATTCTTAAGCATGGGTTCTTCATCGGTAGGATAAGTGAAGGTCACATTCTCAAAAGCGAGACTGCCTTCTAACTCTTCATCTAGAAGCTCCTTGAAGGTCATAGCAGGGTCGGTATCTAGCACTTCTCGAATTCGCATCATAGAAATCATACCACGACTGACTGTATTCCCCAAAAAACCTATCATGACAATGGTGAAAATAATCTGACTGAGATAGTTAACAAAAGATGCAAGGGAACCAACGACAGACGAATCTGATTGAGCCATTCCACCCACCAGCCAGATTGAAAGAAAAACTGCTCCATATCCGACTAACATCATAAAGGGCTGCATTACAGAAAAAGCATAACCGATGTAGAGATTTTGTCCCAGAAGCTCATCTGAGACCTCAGTAAACTTGTTAAATTGCTCTTTTTCTTGCACAAAGGATTTAACCACACGCACACCACGTAGATTTTCCTTGGCGATGGCATTAATTCGTTCAAGAAGAGTTTGAAACTTGGCGAAGCGCGGCCCCATCATCCCCATCATGATACCTGTAAGCGCAAAAATCAGCACTACCATAAGGACAATTACCCACCAAAGTGAAGGCAGGGTATGAACCGCTAAGATAAAGGAACCAATAAAAAGCAAAGGAAGACGGAAAAGGATTTGGAAAACCATCATCACCATGTTCTGAATTTGGTTGATATCATTGGTCATGCGGACAACCAGATTCCCAGCATTAAACCGCTCAATGTTGGCATAAGAAAAGGTTTGGATCTTACGAAAAGCATCTTCCCGAAGATCCGAAGATACTCCCTGAGCGATATAGGCTGCAAGAATAACATTGACACCACCTGCAACCAGACCCACGAGGGCTACTCCTATCAACCAGGCGCCAATACTATAAATAGCCTCATGTCGGCCAGCCAGTAGAGCATCTAAAACCTCCTGCAAATAGCGAGGTTGCAAGAGCGAGCTCGCAACCATCAAGCCTGTCATCACAAAGGATGCCAAGGCTTGCCATTTATAGGCTTTAATTTTTTCAATCAGCATACTTCCTCCTAATCAGATAGACAAAAGGGAGTGACGAAATTCGCCAGCTCCTCTCATTCTTTCATGTTGATGCTATTCTAGCAAAAAAGAGGAATCTTGTCAAAGGCGTTTTCTTATTATAAATTAGTGCGCTTTCACTCGCAAGTAATGCATGAAAAGGCTTTTTATGGTAAAATGAAAAGAAGAACTCTTAAAAGGAGGAGAAGATGAAGAAACAAACCATCGCTGTCTTGGGTCCTGGTTCTTGGGGAACTGCCCTTTCGCAGGTCCTAAACGACAATGGACACGAAGTTCGAATTTGGGGAAATATTTCTGACCAAATTGATGAAATCAATAACCAACATACAAACAAACGCTATTTCAAAGACATCCTACTCGACGAAAACATCAAGGCCTACCATGACTTGGGAGAAACATTGAAAAATGTAGACGCTGTTTTATTTGTTGTCCCAACAAAAGTAACGAGACTGGTTGCCCAACAAGTAGCAAAGGTACTCGATCACAAGGTTGTCATCATGCATGCCTCCAAAGGCTTGGAACCAGATAGTCACAAACGCCTATCAACCATTCTGGAAGAGGAAATTCCAGCTGACCTCCGTAGTGACATCGTCGTTGTTTCAGGACTAGCCACGCTGAGGAAACCATTGTACGCGACATTACCTTGATCACTGCAGCCTCTAAAGACCTTGAAATTGCTCAGTACGTTCAAAATCTCTTTAGCAATCACTACTTCCGCCTCTATACCAATACAGATGTTATCGGGGTTGAAACCGCTGGTGCTCTCAAAAACATCATCGCAGTTGGGGCGGGTGCATTACATGGTCTAGGGTTTGGCGACAATGCCAAGGCAGCCATCATCGCACGTGGCTTGGCAGAAATCACCCGTCTAGGGGTCGCTCTTGGAGCTAATCCTCTGACTTATAGCGGTCTTTCTGGAGTTGGTGATTTGATCGTAACGGGGACATCTGTCCACTCTCGTAACTGGAGGGCAGGTGACGCTCTCGGTCGTGGAGAATCTCTCGCAGACATCGAAGCCAACATGGGCATGGTCATCGAAGGCATTTCAACGACTCGAGCAGCTTACGAATTAGCTCAGGAATTAGGTGTCTACATGCCAATCACACAAGCCATTTACCGAGTCATCTACGAAGGTGTCAATATCAAAGAAGCAATCACTGACATCATGAACAATGAATTTAAAGCAGAAAACGAATGGTCTTAGACCCTTATAGAAAGGAACATTATGAAACAAAAAGTCAGAAAAGCAGTCATCCCTGCCGCTGGATTGGGAACTCGTTTCCTCCCTGCAACTAAGGCCTTGGCCAAGGAAATGTTACCAATCGTAGACAAACCTACCATCCAATTTATCGTTGAAGAAGCCCTCAAATCTGGAATCGAAGATATCTTGGTTGTTACAGGTAAGTCAAAACGTTCTATTGAGGACCATTTCGACTCAAACTTCGAATTGGAATACAACCTCAAAGAAAAAGGGAAAACAGATCTTTTGAAGCTAGTTGATGAGACAACTGGCATGCGCCTGCATTTTATCCGCCAAACTCATCCACGCGGTCTCGGAGATGCTGTTTTGCAAGCCAAAGCTTTCGTCGGAAATGAACCTTTTGTCGTGATGCTTGGGGATGACTTGATGGATATCACTAATGAAAAGGCTGTTCCGCTCACCAAACAACTCATGGATGACTATGAACATACCCACGCGTCTACTATTGCTGTCATGCCAGTCCCTCACGATGAGGTATCTGCCTATGGAGTTATTGATCCACAAGGCGAAGGAAAAGACGGTCTTTACAGCGTTGAAACCTTCGTTGAAAAACCTGCGCCAGAAGACGCTCCTAGTGACCTTGCTATTATTGGACGCTACCTCCTCACACCTGAAATTTTCCAAATCCTCGAAAATCAAGCTCCAGGTGCAGGAAATGAAATTCAGCTGACAGATGCAATCGATACCCTCAATAAAACACAACGTGTATTTGCTCGTGAGTTCAAGGGAGCTCGTTATGATGTCGGAGACAAGTTTGGCTTTATGAAAACATCCATCGACTACGCTCTAAAACACCCACAAGTCAAAGATGATTTGAAAGATTACCTCATCCAACTCGGAAAAGAGTTAGCTGAGGGGAAATAGAAGAAAAACAAAGCTCTTAATTAAGGGCTTTTTTGTTGAAGCTTGCAATAAAAAAAGCCATCTTTGCAGATGACTTATTAGCAACCGAATCGGTGCTTGCATTTAACTATTCCATCCCTACACATAGCTCATTCCCTTATAGAAAAGGAAAACGGCTAGTGCGACAAAAAGTACAGTTGCTCCGATTCGCTGGCTGGTACTGTACATCCTTCTCTCCCATTTGACTGGAAAGATGACTGCTAGAAAAGCACCGCCTACTGCGCCACCAATATGCCCTGCTAGGCTGATTCCTGGAATCAGAATACTTCCAATGATATTTATCACGAAAAGCGTCAGGTAGGATTGCCCTAACTGCTGGATATAGGGGTTGCGAGTTGCGTAGCGCAAGACGATAATCGCAGCAAATAGTCCGTAAAGAGAAGTGGACGCTCCTGCTGCTAGGACTTTCGGTGTGAAAGCAAAAACAAAGAGGTTGCCCATCATTCCTGATAAGATATAAAGAAAAAAAGAACTGCCTGGATCCGAAAAATCTCCTCCACCTGTCGCCCAAGAAAGTAAAGTGAAATCATATTGACAATGAAATGCTCCCATCCAATGTGCACAAATATAGCCGAAAATAGGCGCCAAATCTGCTCTGGGAACAGGCGAATGATCGGTCCATACATAGCTCCAAACTGAAAAAGAGTTTTTACTTGATCAAAGTTGATACCCGTAGTAATCAGCATCAAGAGAAATACCAAAGCTGTCACTAGGAGGAAAAAACTCGTCACAGGGTAGCGTTTATCAAAGATTTCCTTCATAGATTAGCACCTCCTGGACGGGAATATCGTGATCTTCCGAGTTGAAATTCTGGATTTGACAAGGATAGATTGTGCTCATAGTATGCCCAGCAAAATTCTCCAGATAGCGGTCGTAGTAGCCTCCACCATATCCAATCCGATAGCCCTCTGTTGTAAAAGCCAAGCCCGGAACATGAATTAAATCAATCTGAGACGGTTCCACCACTTCCAAGTCTCCTTGCGGTTCCAGTAAACCAAAGGAAGTTTTTACCAACTGCTGCGGATCATAGACCACAAACTCCATGCGCCCCTTGGGATAGGTTTTGGGTATCAGAACCTTTTTGCCCTCCTTCAGCGCCTGCTTGATCAATCCTTGCGTTTGAAATTCATGAGGGAAGGAGAGATAGGTTGCGATGGTTTTGGCTTCTTGGTAAAAGGAGTGATTCAAAAATCGTTCTGTTAAAACTCGATCCATAGCCTGTTTTTGCTTCTGAGATAAAGCCTTCATTTCTTGCAAGACTTGCTTGCGTAGTTCTGCTTTCATAGACAACACCTCTACTCCGCCGCCTTCTTTTGAAGAAAGCTAGAGACCGCTTCCACCCCGATGGCTAAGGCCTCTTCCTTAGGACTCATCTGAGGATGATGAAGGGCGTAGGGACTATCAATACCTAGCCAGAACATAACGCCATCAACTTTTGAAAGGAGGTAACCAAAGTCCTCACCTGTCATAGCAGGCTCTATATCAGTCAATTCAATTCCCTCTTTTTCTTCAAAGAAGTCCATCAGTTCACGCGCCAAGGCTGGATTGTTCTCAACAGGCAGGTAGCCCCCTTGTTTGAGTTCCACTTCTACTTCCATACCAAAGGCTGCCGCAACTCCTTCTGCGACTGTTTTGACTCTCTTTTGTACCAAAAGGCTCATTTCCTGGGTCAAGGCGCGAATAGTTCCATGTAAAAAAGCTGTGTCTGTGATGACATTGTTGGTTGTTCCAGCTTGGAAAAGGCCAAAGGTCACCACCGCTCCCTCGATGGGGTTGACATTGCGGCTGACAACTGACTGCACTTGGGTTACAAAGTAACTAGCAGCCACCAAGGCGTCATTGGCTTCATGCGGAAAAGCTGCGTGTCCTCCTTTTCCTTTGAAACGAATTTTCACCTCACAGGTCCCTGCAAAGAGAGTGTGTGTATTGGTCGCAATCTGTCCGACCTTCAGATCCGGACGAACATGAAGGCCATAGAATTGGTCTGGTAGCCAGTCCCCAAAAGCGCCGTCCTCATACATGAGCATCCCACCAGCTTCATTTTCTTCAGCAGGCTGAAATAGAAAGAGCAGATTATTCTTGGGTTGTCCCTCAAGTGCACGCTCGAGACAGCCTAAGGCAATGGTCATATGAAAATCATGGCCACAGGCATGCATGCGACCTTGGTGCTGAGAGGCAAAAGGCAGTCCTGTTTGTTCGACGATAGGCAGGCCATCAATATCTGTTCGCCAACCAATGGTTCGTTCCGGCTGACTTCCCTGCAAATAAACCAAAATACCTGTCCGCCAAGTACGAACTTGAACAAAAGTCCTTGCCCGCAGTCAATTTTCTCAATCACATCCAGCAAATAAGCCTGAGTCTCGAACTCCTCCAAGCCAATCTCTGGAATCTGGTGCAAATCTCGTCGAGTCTGAATCAAATCTAACATCTATCGATCCTCCTTTTGATAGAAGAAAGAGGCTGGAAAAAGGGTTCCGCCTCTTTTTTTACTTTTTGCAATTACAAGGTACGAAGCGCATCCTCAAGCGCTGTTTTTTTGTTGGGTTTGGGCATCAATTTCTTTTGATGATACGAGCTGGAACACCTGCTACTACAACGTTTTCTGGAACATCTTGGGTAACAATAGCTCCTGCTGCAACAACTGAACCACTGCCGATTTGCACCCCTTCGATAACCACTGCATTAGCACCGATAAGAACATTGTCTCCGACACGGACTGGATCTGCACTAGCTGGCTCAATCACACCCGCCAAAACTGCACCTGCACCAACGTGACTGTTTTTCCCAACGATAGCACGGCCACCAAGGATGGCACCCATATCAATCATGGTTCCTGCACCGATTTCAGCACCGATATTGATAACTGCTCCCATCATGATAACAGCATTGTCACCGATTTCCACTTGGTCACGGATAATAGCACCTGGCTCGATACGAGCGTTGATAGCACGTTTATCTAGCAAAGGAACTGCCGAATTACGAGCATCTTGCTCGACAACATAATCTTGATTTTCTACCAAACCTTCGAGAAGCGGAGCGACGTCCTTCCAGTCTCCGAATAAAACATTTCCTAATTTGACAACAGAGCTAGGTAGAGCAGTTGCGAGTTGTCCTTCAAAGGTTACTTTGACACTGGTTTTCTTTTCAGCATTGGCGATAAATTGGATAATCTCTTGAGCGTTCATTTTTGTAGCAGTCATAGGCGCCTCCTGGTTCGTTATAATGATACCTATTCTACCAAAAAAGGCCTCAAATTTGAAGCCTTAAGCACTCGAACAGAACATTTTACCTTTCCTTCGTTTCCTCTATTGATAAGAAAACCATTGGGACGATAATCAAAATCATAGCCAAAGCTAGAAAACCATCCAAAACCATACCTAGAAATAGCACACTTAACAATGCGGAAGATAAAGGTTCACTGGCACTCACAACTGACACAACTAACGGTGAGACGAGTAGCACAGCCTTCATCGAAAGGAAAAAAGCAAAAGCCGTCCCAAACACAGCAATAGTAAAACAAATCAAAAGGCTCGTCACATCAAGTTGGAAGGTAATCTGATGAATAGGATAAAGAAAATTGCTAAAAACACCTGCTAGCAACATCCCCCAACCAACGGTTGGCACAAAACCATAGTCACGTGCAAAACGCTGAGGCAGGATAACGTTGAACATAACCCCTACAGCACTGAGGAGTCCAGTGATCAAAGCTAAGGGAGTCATGGACAACTGGGACAAATCTCCTTTTGTGGCCATCAAAAAAACACCTAGCATGGCAATCAAAACATAGAGAATGGCTGTGATAGAAGCCTTCTTTGATAGACGATACGATTATAAAACAAGATAAAAACTGGACTGATAAATTGCAAAATCGTTGCTGTCGTCGCATTGGAATACTCAACACAGAGATAAAAGAAAAACTGCACAGAAAAAATACCTAGAATAGCATAGGCTAAAAAAGGCAGATAATTTTTCTTGTCCCGCCAGATATCCAATAACTGGGTGCGTAACTGAAAGGCTGATAAAACTAAAACCAAACTCCCTGCCACTAGCAAGCGCATGGAAGTGATCCAGCCAGACGACACCTGATAATGGGCGAAAAAATATTCTCCTAAAATACCACAAATTCCCCAAATCAGACCTGACAACAGTGAATATAGAGTTCCCTTAAAAATCTTCTTTTGATACTTATTCATTCTCCTATTGTAACACGAAATGAAAAAAGAAAAAAGTAGCATGAAAAAATATTATTGAATGAATCATGCTACTTTTTTATTCTATCGATTTGATTGATTTGAGCGAGTTGATGAGCTTGTTCCCGAACTGCTACTTGAGCTTGGGAGAGTTGGGGTAGGAAGAGTGGGTAAACTTCCTAAAATGCTCTTCCAAGCATTTTGATAATCGGCATCGCTCCCTCCGATGGCAAAGCGGTAAGTGGTTACTGGCGCCCCTTCTTTAGTAGCCCAATAGCTCGTTACTGTAGAACCTGAAACGGTGACTTCTTTGCCATTGATTGTGACCTTGCCAGGTTTCTCTCCTGTCGATTTGAGGACTTGAGACTTGGTCACGCTTGGATCTAGACTAAAGCGCTCATTTCCCCATATGCCAGGTTCGGCTTGCTGGATAGCATTGACCAAGTGAGCCATATAGTTGGCATTGCGGTAGTGGCCTGCTCCTTTGGCTAGTGGTCGGTTGTCGTCGTGACCTAACCAGCCACCCAAAGTCAAGCGAGGTGTAGAAAGCATGAGCCACATATTTTCATCTTCATTGGTCGTACCAGTCTTTCCAATCCAGTCGGCACGAGCCAGACTTGGGTTGATAGAGGCCAAATCAGTCTGAAAGCTTGACGTAACTCGAGATGAAATGACATCACGAAGTAGACTTTGCATGATGGTCGCTGTCGCTTTTGAATAAACTTGGACAGGTTGACTTTTATGTTCATAAATCACTTGTCCCGTCGTCGATTCGATCTTGGCAATCATATGTTTCTTGTGGTAGACCCCATTATTAGCCAAGGTCTGATAACCATTGGTATGCTGGGCGACTGTAACATCAATCCCCCCACCCATCGGCAGACTTTCAATGCCATATTCTGGGATTTCATAACCCATTTTTTCCATATAACCCTTGACATCAACACCCTTCTCCCGAAGCGTACGATAAGTCCAGTAAGCTGGGATATTCCATGAGTAGTTAAGGGCTTCTCCCAATGTCATCATCCCTGTACCAGGACTATTGACATACATGATGGGATTGCCGTTTGCAAAGTTTGTCGGATAGTTAGACAAGATACTTGCGCTTCCCATCAAACCTTGGTCAATCGCGATACCATAGGCCAGTATAGGCTTAGTGGTTGAAGCTGGAGAACGCTTGGTGTCAATAGCGTGATTGTTCTGATTTTCTTGGTAATTACGACCACCAACAAAGCCAAGAATGGCTCCTGTTTGGTTGTCCATGAGGACATTCCCTACTTCGGGCTGGCCTGTCGAATCATCTAGCAGATAGCCATAGGTCGCAACCGCATTTTGCATTGCGGTATGAACGTTTTTATTAATGGTAGTGGTAATTTTATAACCACCGTTTTCAATTTCCTTGGTTGCTAGGTCATGATAAGCTTTCTGGATAGACTCATTCTTTAACTCTTGAGCAGAGACATGATCTCTCTCAACTAGATAATCATACATCCGATCTGTAGCTTCTGCCAAGGTTGCAAAGTAAAGATAGTCGCGTGAGCTTCCGTTGACACTACCTGATGGTAGAAAGTCTTGCTTAAAGTCATAATCCTTGTACTTGTCGTAATCTTCTTGGCTCAGAGCACCTGTCCGGTACATATTATAGAGGACGTCCTTGGCACGCTTGATTCCCAAAGCCATATCCTCATCACTCTTCATACTACCATCAGATTCATAAGGGGAATAACTAATCGGACTCTGTGGCAAGCCTGCGATAAAAGCCGCTTGAGGGACCGTTAAGTCCGAAGCTTTGACTCCAAAGATTCCTTCTGCAGCCTGCTGGGCACCTGCAATATTTTGACCTTTATGATTGCGTCCAAAAGGAGCAATGTTAAGGTAGGTTGTTAAAATTTCATCCTTACCCATAGCCCGTTCTAAAGCTAGAGCATCAATAATCTCTTTGGCCTTACGAGCTAGAGTGGGAGCATCCCCTACCACTTGCTGCTTGATAACCTGCTGGGTCAAGGTCGAACCACCACTGGACGACCCTAGACCGACAAAGGTTCCCAAGGTCGCACGAATAACGGCCTTAGGCACAACTCCCTTGTGCTCGTTGAAATGCTCGTCCTCTGTCGCAATGATAGCCTTCTTAAGATTATCCGAAATAGCACCTGAAGCGACTGAAGTGCGCAACAAATCGCCCTCAATCGAAGCAATGGTACTGCCGTCAGAATAAGTGATTTCTGAGATAGAGGCAATATCCTTCACTTGTTTGACCAACTCTTCTGCTTGAGGAACCTGAGTCTTATCAAATAGAGCAACCCCATAACCCATAGCCACACCAGCTCCAAAAAGGCCACCGATAAAACCTAGAATAAAGAGAGTGTTGAAAACTACTTTAAAGCCACTCAAAACCTTAGCCAAAATAGACCCAACCCTTCTGACTTTGTCAGAAGAAGCCACTTTCTTATCAATCTTTTTACTTGCTTGTTTTTTCTTCCATATGGCAGATAGTTGCTGGAAAAAATACAACAACTTCGTTTTTAATTCATTGTTTCTTTTTTTCATGAATGTCCTCACTTCCTTTATTATACCATAAAAGGGAAACTTTCAATAAAATAGCCACTTTCTTCCCTATTCTACTAGGCTATTGTCCGAGTTTGTGATACAATAGGTAGAAACAATATTTTAAAAAGGAGAAAAGACACATGCACATTTTTGATGAGCTAAAAGAGCGTGGTTTGATTTTTCAAACGACTGATGAAGAAGCTTTGCGTAAAGCCCTAGAAGAAGGTCAAGTCTCTTATTATACTGGCTACGATCCAACTGCTGACAGCCTTCACCTCGGTCACCTTGTCGCAATCTTGACAAGTCGTCGTTTGCAACTAGCAGGTCACAAACCTTATGCGCTCGTTGGCGGTGCTACAGGTCTCATTGGAGATCCGTCCTTCAAAGATGCTGAGCGTAGTCTCCAAACAAAAGACACGGTAGATGGCTGGGTCAAGTCTATCCAAGGACAACTGTCTCGTTTTCTTGACTTTGAAAATGGGGAAAATAAAGCTGTCATGGTCAACAACTACGACTGGTTTGGCAGCATCAGCTTCATTGACTTCCTCCGTGATGTAGGAAATACTTCACTGTCAACTACATGATGAGTAAAGAGTCTGTTAAAAAACGGATCGAAACAGGGATTTCTTACACAGAGTTTGCCTACCAAATCATGCAAGGGTACGACTTCTTTGTCCTTAACCAAGACCACAACGTCACCCTACAGATCGGTGGCTCTGACCAATGGGGAAATATGACTGCTGGTACAGAGTTACTTCGTCGTAAGGCTGACAAGACTGGTCACGTTATCACCGTTCCCCTTATCACTGATGCGACTGGTAAGAAATTTGGTAAATCAGAAGGAAACGCAGTCTGGCTCAATCCTGAAAAGACTTCTCCATACGAAATGTACCAATTCTGGATGAATGTCATGGATGCTGACGCTGTTCGCTTCTTGAAAATCTTTACTTTCTTATCACTTGATGAGATTGAAGACATCCGCAAACAATTTGAAGCAGCTCCACACGAACGCTTGGCTCAAAAAGTCCTCGCTCGTGAAGTGGTGACTCTTGTCCACGGAGAAGAAGCCTACAAGGAAGCCCTTAACATCACTGAGCAACTCTTTGCAGGAAACATCAAAAACCTTTCTGTTAAAGAACTCAAACAAGGACTTCGTGGAGTTCCAAACTATCAAGTACAAGCAGACGAAATCATAACATCGTAGAACTTCTCGTATCATCTGGTGTGGTTAACTCAAAACGCCAAGCACGTGAAGACGTCCAAAACGGAGCTATTTACGTCAACGGCAACCGCATCCAAGACCTTGACTATGTCTTGAGTGATGCAGATAAGTTAGATAACGAACTAACTGTTATCCGTCGCGGGAAGAAAAAATACTTTGTATTGACTTACTAAACTCTTCAACATTTACCTATAAACAAAGGAGTTAACCTCAAGAAAGGTAACTCCTTTTTTCTGTTAATAACTCTCATCTATCTATTTTTAATAGACAGACTACGCAAGACAATGCGCAAGGTTGTTAGATTATGTAAGATAGAGAGATTTGAAGGACTGAGCCAATTAAATAAGCCAAAGCCAATCAAACTACTATTTACGACAATGGTATCTTGAATATTCTTCTTGATGAGTATTTGCAAAGATGATGATAGCGAATCCAACTCTTGGAAGAAATCCAAGCGATTATCTAACAATAAGATATCACTCATCTGCTTAGAAATATCTGCGCTCTCATTCATCACCACACCGATATCTGATAGGGTTAGAGCCGCTGAGTCATTCAACCCATCTCCAACCATCAAAATAGTATGACCTGCTTTCTGCAGTTCCTCTACTAACTCAAATTTCCCATCAGGTTTCAAGTCTGTATAGACCTGATCAAACGGCAAATCTTTTACTAATTCCTCTGTCCTAACCAGGGTGTCCCCTGTGGCCAGAATCAATTTTTTCCCTTGTGCCTTAAGTTTCTCCAAGGCTACTTTTGCTTCTTTTCTCAAAGGAGTATGAATGCAGAACATTCCAATCAATTCATTCTGATAAGCTAAGAATAAGAGATTGTAGTGACTCTTGTACTCTTCAATTAAAGCATTTTGCTCCGAACTGATATGAATCTGCTCATCCTGCATCAAGACATAATTTCCAATAAGAACTGGTTGCCCATCAATATGGGACTTAATTCCCTTGCTTGCAATATATTGGAGTTTCCCATGCATTTCCTCATGTTCAATCCCCTCTATCTCAGCTTGCTTGACAATGGCATTAGCAATAGGATGATAAATGTGTTCCTCAAGACAGGCACTGATTCTGAGAATATCTTCCTCGCTATAGTCCCCAAAAGGTAACACCTTTTCAACTATAGGATAGCTAGTTGTGATTGTTCCTGTCTTATCAAACAAGAAAGTATCAACTTCCAGATATTTCTCTAGAACATCTCCATCCTTAATCACCATTTCACGGTTCAACCCCTCTTTGATAGCTGTCAAATAAGCTACAGGAGTAGAGATTTTCAAAGCGCAGGAGAAATCGACCAATAGGAATGAAATAGCCTTAGAAAAAGAGCCCGTTAATAGGTAAGTCAGACCAGCCCCCAAGAAATTATATTTGACGACCTTGTCCGCCATCTTGATGAAATAGCGTTGTTTCGTTTTCTTATTTTCTTCAGATTTCTTCATCAACTCAATCAGCTGTAAAATACGGCTGTTCATCTGATTATCGGTTACACGAATGCGTAGCTCCCCAGTCTCCAAGACTGTGTTTGCACAAACCAAATCAGACTCTCTTTTTTCAACTGGAAAACTCTCTCCCGTCAAGGAACTTTCGTTGACCATACCTAAACCTGAAACTACTTGTCCATCAAACAGAATTTCATTTCCTTGAGATAGGACCAAGACATCTCCTATTTGAACATCGGAACTCTTGATACTAACGACCGTATCACCCTGTACCAAGAATACATCGCTTTCTTTTGCAAGAAGGCTTTGTTCTAAATCTGTTGCAGTTTTTTTCAAGGACCACTGATCTAAATGATTCCCCAAATCAAGCATAAACATGATGTTGCTGGCAGTCTTAGATTGGTTCATAAACAAAGACAATAAAATCGCCGAACAGTCCAAGACCTCCATCGTTAGTTCCTTACGCGCTAGTGTTTGATAGGCTTCTTTAACATAGCCAAAAGCCTGATAACAAGTCCATATATAGCGAATAGGAGACGGCACAAGACTACGAAAAAGCACACGCTTAATCGCTGCACCTGAAACGATAGAATAGGCACTCTCTTCTCTACGAACAGGAAGAGTCATCAACTCAGAAACTTTCCCTTTATCAATTCTTTTTAAAAAGGCTTCTGCATTGTCTAATACAGAGAAGCCTTCTTTTATACGTAGGGTAAAGTGCTGTTGATCCATGTAAAACTGGATAGACTCAATTCCCTTCTCATCTCTCGCCAAGGAACGAAGATAGTCTTGAATATCTAAGGTGAGTGAAAAAGAAGATGATAGTCGGATATGTTGATATCCTCTATATAGCACTTTAAAAGACATATTATTCTCCTATAAGGCTATCTAATTGCTCTTCTTTTTTCTCTTGCTCATACAAATATTTAGCATCTTGCAAAACATCATCTCCATGTTGCTTCACAACAGAAACAGATGCATCTAGCTCATCTTTAAACTTGTAAGCCTTAGCCAAAGCTTTAGAATAACCTTTTTTAGCTTCCTTACTTGCTAAGATTTTCAAACCAAGGGTACCAAATGCGACACCACCCAAAAATAATGAAGATTTTTTCGCAACTTTTGCAACGGTTAGTACTTCTTTTAACATACTTATTTCCTCCTTATCATTATTATATAGCAATTTAGATATAAAAGCAATTTCATTTTATAAATTGAAGAATTAGTTTTATTTCTACTGAATCTCCCATCTACTTACTCCTGAAGTTGCTTTCACTTGTCTCTTTTGATACACTTAAACTATGAATACAAACCTCAAACCCAAACTCCAGCGTTTTGCTTCTGCGACTGCCTTTGCCTGTCCTATCTGTCAAGAAAATCTGACCTTGGTAGAGAGCAGTCTCAAGTGTAGCAACCGCCATTCTTTTGACCTGGCAAAATTCGGCTATGTCAACTTGGCTCCGCAAATCAAGCAATCTGCCAACTACGACAAAGAAAATTTTCAAAACCGTCAACAAATCCTAGAAGCTGGGTTTTATCAAACTATTTTAGAAACCATCTCAGACTTACTTGCAAACTCAGAAAGTGCTAAAACAATTTTAGACATCGGTTGTGGCGAAGGTTTTTACTCTCGTAAACTCCAAGAAAGTCACTCTGATAAAACCTTCTATGCCTTTGACATTTCAAAAGACTCGGTCCAAATCGCAGCTAAAAGTGAACTCAACTGGTCAGTTAATTGGTTTGTGGGCGACTTGGCTCGTCTTCCTATAAAAGATACCAGCATGGATATTCTACTTGATATCTTTTCGCCTGCAAATTATGGGGAATTTCGCCGCGTTTTATCCAAAGACGGTATCTTGATAAAGGTCATCCCAACCGAAAATCACCTCAAAGAAATCCGCCAAATGTTGCAAGACCAACTGACAAAGAAGGACTATTCCAACCAAGATATCAAGGAACATTTCCAGGAACACTTCAACATCCAATCTCACCAAACAGCCTCCCTGACCAAACCCATCACAGCTGAGCAACGCCAAGCTTTGCTTGCCATGACACCCTTACTCTTTCACGTCGACCAGACCAAGATTGACTGGAGCCAACTGACAGAGATTACCATCGAAGCGGAGATTCTAGTTGGGAAAGTATTGTAAATTAGTTTAAATATGAAAAAACGCATCTAAAACAGATGCGTTTTTTATTTAATCTTAGTTCAAGTGCCAGATATCTTCGTTGTACTGAGCGATTGTACGGTCAGATGAGAAGAATCCTGCTTTAGCAATGTTGACAATGACTTTATCCAACCATGCGTCACGGTCTTCGTAGTCAGCAAGCATTTGCTCTTTGACTTTGATGTAGTCTTCCAAGTCAAGGAGAGTCATGAACCAGTCTTTTTGATCAATTCGTTGTAAAGACGTTCCAAGCGCTCTTTCTTACCTACTGCAAGAACAGCGTCGCTGACGATGAAGTCAACCAATGGTTTAATGGCTTTACGAGCATAAAATTCGCTTGATTTGTAAGCTGCTTTCGCGTAAAGGTCGATAACAGTTTCTGAATCTTCACCAAAGATGTAGATGTTTTCGTCTCCAACCAATTCAGCGATTTCCACGTTAGCTCCGTCCATAGTACCGAGAGTCAAAGCTCCGTTCAACATGAATTTCATGTTACCAGTACCTGAAGCTTCTTTAGAAGCAAGTGAGATTTGTTCTGAGATGTCACATGCTGGGATAAGGAAGCTTGCTGCAGTAACGTTGTAGTTTTCAACCATTACGACTTGCAAGTGTGGAGCTACTGCTGGGTCGTTTGCAATCACTTCTGACAAGCAAAGGATCAAGTGAATGATGTCTTGGGCGATTGTGTAGGCAGGAGCTGCTTTACCACCAAGAAGACTGTGATTGGACGAGCAGGGATGTTACCAGCCTTGATATCAAGGTATTTGTGGATGACATACAAAGCGTTCATTTGTTGGCGTTTGTACTCGTGAAGACGTTTGATTTGGATATCAAAGATAGAGTTTGTATTGATTTCCACACCTTGGTGTTCTTTCAAGTGACGAGCCAATTTACGTTTGTTGTGAGCCTTGATGCTTTCCAATTTTTCTTTGACAGCAGCCTTGTCTTCGTATGACAAGAGTTTTTCAAGCTCATCCGCTTCATGGTGCCAACCATGTCCAATAATCTCATCCAAGTAGTGAGACAGTCTTGGGTTGGCATGCATAAGCCAACGACGGAATGTAATACCGTTTGTTTTGTTGTTGAATTTTTCTGGGTAGATGTCGTAGAAAGCTTTCAACTCAGAGTTCTTCAAGATTTCAGTGTGAAGAGCCGCAACCCCGTTTACGCTGTATCCATAGTGGATATCCATGTGAGCCATGTGAAACACGTCCACTCTCATCGATGATTTGAACAGCTGGATCTTTGTATTCTGCTTTCACACGGCGGTCCAATTCTTTGATGATTGGTACCAAGTGAGGAACCACTTCTTGCAAGAATTCAAGAGGCCATTTTTCAAGGGCTTCAGCAAGGATTGTGTGGTTAGTGTAGGCAGTCATGCTACGTACGATTGAGATTGCTTCATCAAGCTCGATACCACGCGCAGTCAAGAGACGGATCAATTCAGGGATCACCATTGATGGGTGAGTATCGTTGATTTGTACAACTGCGTAGTCCGCAAGGTCATGCAAGTTGCTTCCTTTTTCGATTGCTTCGTCGATGATCAATTGCGCACCGTTTGAAACCATGAAGTATTGTTGGAAGATACGGAGCAATTCACCTTGCTTGTCACTATCGTCTGGGTAAAGGAAGAGAGTCAAGTTGCGAGCGATATCTGTTTTGTCAAAGTTGATACCATCTTCGATGATAGAAGAATCAACTGAGTCCAAGTCAAACAAACGCAAGCGGTTTTAGTAGCTGTCTTGTAACCAGGTACATCGATATCGTAAAGGGTAGATGTCAATGTGAAGTGTGCAAATGGCACTTGGTAGCCACGGCTTGAGCGAACCAACCAGTTTTGCTCAGTCAACCAAGCGTTAGGAATCGTTTCTTGTTGGTTGTTTTTTAGAACTTGTTGGAAAAGACCAAAGTGGTAGTTCAAACCAACACCATCACCATTCAAACCAAGTGTAGCGATTGAGTCGATAAAGCAGGCTGCCAAACGTCCCAAACCACCGTTACCAAGTGATGGTTCCAATTCTACTTCTTCGATTTCGATCAACTCTTTACCTGCGGCTGCGAGTTCTTTTTTGACATCGTCGTAAAGGCCGAGGTTAATCAAGTTGTTTGACAAAAGTTTACCGATCAAGAACTCAGCTGAGATGTAGTAAACTTTTTTCTTACCAGTGTTGACTGGTTTTTGACTGCTAGCAAGCTTGCTGTAGTTGAGAAGAGCAAGGTAAAGTTCTTCATTGCTACATTCTGCAATAGTTTTATTGTAACGTTTTTGTACAAATTCTTTTAATGGTAACATTTTTGTGTCTCCTGATATTGTCTTATTTCTTTAATTCTACCAAATTTTCATTAATTCGGCGATAAATTGTAGTCAAGTCAAGCAAATTTTCTTCAACAGCTGGTGTGAGTTGGTCTGCTGTCATACGCCATGACCAGTTTCCGCCAAGAGTAGATGGGAAGTTCATACGAGCTGACTCATCTAGCTCTAGCAAATCTTGCATAGTTGCAATTGCCATGAAGCTAACTGATGAAAATACTGTGCGAAGCATTGCGTGCGGCACTGTTTCATACTCTTTACGGTTCGTGTAACGAGCCATGTATTCACGAGTTGGATCGTCGATCTCATTACGGTACCAACCAAGAACTGTATTGTTATCGTGTGTTCCTGTGTACATAACAGAGTTGGCAGGTGCCAAGTGTGGGCTATCGATACTTTCGTCTTCTGGGTTGAAGGCAAATTGAAGAATCTTCATTCCTGGGAAGCCAGTACGTTCACGTAACTCGATGACTTCATCTGTCATGAAACCAAGGTCTTCTGCGATGATGTTTAGCTCACCAAGCTCTTCCTTAACAGCTGCGAAAAGTTTGTAGCCTGGACCTTTCACCCATTTACCAGGTGCCGCTGTATCGGAACCAGCAGGAATTTCCCAGTAAGATTCGAAACCGCGGAAGTGGTCGATACGAACGATATCGTAGATTTTGAAGCTTTCGCGCAAGCGTTCAATCCACCATTTGTAACCGTCTTTGTCCATTGCTTCCCAGTCATAGATTGGGTTCCCCCAAAGCTGACCAGTGGCAGAAAACTCATCTGGTGGACATCCTGCGATGCAAGTTGCTTTACCATTGGCATCTGTCTTGAAGAGATGTGGATTTGCCCACATGTCGCTTGAATCTTCTGCGACGTAAATTGGCATGTCTCCAACGATTTCGATGTGGTTGTCGTTAGCGTAGGCTTTCAATTTCAACCATTGTTGGAAGAAGAAGTATTGAGTCACACGGTGGTAAACCAACTTGTCTGCCAATTTCTCACGGTAGCTTTCAAGTGCTGAAGCTTTACGCGCACGAGCATCTGCATCTGGCCATTCTGTCCAAGCAAGATTGTCAAAATGCTCTTTAATCGCCATATACTCTGCAAAGAGTTCAAGCCATGATTGGTTGTCTTGAGCAAACTTCTCAAAATCTTTGACATCACCCACTTCCAAGAAGCGTTTAACTGCTTTCTAAAAGGGGACGACGTGCGTAGTAAATCTTCGCATAGTCAACTTCAGATGCATCACTACCAAAGTCAACACCTTCAAGGTCACTAGCTTCGAGCAAGCCTTGCTCTACCAAGATATCAAGGTCGATAAAATGCGTATTTCCAGCAAAGGCTGAGAATGATTGATATGGAGAATCTCCATAGCTTGTTGTCCCAAGAGGGAGGATTTGCCAGTAACGTTGCTTCGTACGCACCAAGAAATCAACGAAATCATAGGCAGTCTGGCCAAATGATCCAATCCCATATGCTCCTGGTAGAGAAGAGATGTGCATCAACACACCACTTTGACGTTTCTTCATAATTGCACCTCATGTGTTTGTTATAAAACGTCGCGCAATCAAGGCGCAAACGTTTGCGTTAAGTTAAGTATAGCGCATTTTAAACACAAATGCAAGCGTTTTTAAAAAATTTTTTTGAATTATTTTAATCAACCAAAACTTGTTCCCATTGATATTTTTATGAAATGAGCGAAAAAAATTTTTTTAAAAATTTTTCTGATTTAAGATAATTCATTCCAAACATCTGCTCTATTTTTCTGAAAAAAATCGAGCCAAATTTACGCAATCGTTTTTCCTAATATATTTTTCAATTCAAGAAAAAAACAAATATTTTAAGTTCTTTCTTATATTAGGGCTTTAACAAATGTTTGAAACTTAAAAAAATTTTTTAAAAATTTTTTTCTAAAAAAATACTTGCAACCGTTTTTCTGTTTGTGCTATACTAGGCACATAAAAGAAAACGTTTGCGTTTTCTCATTAAATTATTTTTGTTATTCTTTAGGAGGAATACACTATGTCATCTAAATTCATGAAGAGCGCTGCTGTGCTCGGAACTGCTACTCTTGCTAGCTTGCTCTTGGTAGCTTGCGGAAGCAAATCTGCTGATAAAGCGGCTGATACTAACTCTTCAGAAGCAAAAGAAATCACTTTCTACGTCGAAGACCAATATAAAGCCTTTGCTGAATCAGCTGCAAAAGCTTACGAAAAAGAATCTGGCGTAAAAGTTACCATCAAAACAGGAGACCAAATGGGTGGTCTTGACAACCTTTCACTTGACAACCAATCTGGTAAAGCTGCTGACGTTATGATGGCTCCATACGACCGTGTAGGTAGCCTTGGTACTGACGGACAACTTTCTGAAGTTACTCTTGGTGACGGAGCGAAAACAGACGATAAAACAAAATCTCTTGTAACTGTTGGTGGTAAAGTGTATGGTGCTCCAGCCGTTATCGAATCACTCGTTTTGTACTACAATAAAGACTTGCTAAAAGAAGCTCCTAAAACTTTTGCTGATTTAGAAAACCTTGCTAAAGATAGCAAATACGCTTTCGCTGGTGAAGATGGTAAAACAACTGCCTTCCTTGCTGACTGGACAAACTTCTACTACTCATATGGACTTCTTGCTGGTAACGGTGCTTACGTATTCGGCCAAAACGGTAAAGATCCTAAAGACATCGGACTTGCAAACGAAGGTGCCATTACAGCTATCAACTACGCTAAATCTTGGTACGAAAAATGGCCTAAAGGTATGCAAGATACTGAAGGAGCTCCAAACTTAATTCAAACTCAATTCCAAGAAGGTAAAACTGCTGCTATCATCGATGGACCTTGGAAAGCTCAAGCATTCAAAGATGCTAAAGTAAACTACGGTGTTGCGACTATCCCAACTCTTCCAAACGGTAAAAACTACGAAACATTCGGTGGTGGTAAAGCTTGGATCATTCCATCAAGCACTAAGAACCTTGAAGCTGCTCAAAAATTTGTAGACTTCCTTGTATCAACTGAACAACAAAAAGCCTTCTACGATGCAACCAACGAAATCCCAGCTAACACAGAAGCTCGTACTTATGCTGAAGGTAAAAAAGATGAGTTGACAACAGCTGTTATCGAACAGTTCAAGAACGCTCAACCAATGCCAAACATCTCACAAATGTCAGCTGTTTGGGACCCAGCTAAAACAATGCTCTTTGAAGCTGTAAGTGGTAAAAAAGATGCGAAAACAGCTGCTAACGATGCTGTAACATTGATCAAAGAAACAATCAAACAAAAATTTGGTGAATAATTGATTTGTTCAAGGGGGGTGGAAGTGAAATCCCCCTTTGAATGTATAGATGCGCTTCTCATCAGATATGCGTATCTTGCGATTGAACCCGAGTTTTATCTCGCATCCTATGAAAGGAGTAATCATGGAAAAACAACAGCCTCGCAAAGCAGCCTTGCTGTCAATCATTCCTGGTTTAGGACAAATCTATAACAAACAAAAAGCTAAAGGATTTATTTTCCTTGGTGTTACTGTTTTATTTGTTCTGTATTTTCTAACACTTGCAAGCCCTGAATTGAGCAATTTGGTCACACTTGGTGTGAAACCTGGTCGTGACAATTCACTTTTCATGCTGATTCGTGGTGCTTTTCACTCTATCTTTGTTGTCGTTTACTTGCTCTTTTATATCTTTAATATCAAAGATGCACATACGACTGCTAAACGTATCAACAACGGTATTCCTGTAGCTCATACCTTCAAGGATATGATTAAAGGTATTTATGAGAATGGATTCCCATACCTTTTGATTATCCCATCGTATGTAGCGATGACATTTGCGATTATCTTCCCAGTTATCGTAACCTTGATGATTGCCTTTACCAACTATGACTTCCAACACTTGCCACCAAACAAATTGTTGGACTGGGTTGGTTTGACGAACTTCACAAACATCTGGAGCTTGAGCACCTTCCGTTCAGCCTTTGGTTCTGTTCTTTCTTGGACCATTATCTGGGCCTTGGCTGCCTCTACCTTGCAGATTGTCATTGGTATCTTTACAGCAATCATTGCTAACCAACCATTTATCAAAGGAAACGTATCTTCGGTGTTATTTTCCTTCTTCCTTGGGCAGTTCCAGCCTTCATCACTATCTTGACATTCTCAAACATGTTTAATGATAGTGTTGGTGCTATCAACACGCAAGTCTTGCCTCTTTTGTCTAAGGTCCTTCCTTTCCTAGATGGAGCTCTTATCCCTTGGAAAACAAATCCAACTTGGACTAAGGTTGCCTTGATTATGATGCAAGGTTGGCTAGGATTCCCATACATCTACGTTTTGACCTTGGGTATCTTGCAGTCTATTCCTAACGACCTCTACGAAGCGGCTTACATCGATGGTGCCAATGCTTGGCAAAAATTCCGCAACATCACTTTCCCTATGATCTTGGCTGTTGCAGCACCAACATTGATTAGCCAATACACCTTCAACTTTAACAACTTCTCTATCATGTACCTCTTCAATGGTGGAGGTCCTGGTACTGTCGGAGGCGGAGCCGGTTCAACTGATATCTTGATTTCATGGATTTACCGTTTGACAACAGGTACATCTCCTCAATACTCTATGGCGGCAGCTGTTACCTTGATTATCTCAATCATTGTCATCTCTATCTCTATGATCGCATTCAAGAAACTACACGCATTTGATATGGAGGACGTCTAAGATGAATAACTCAATCAAACTCAAACGTAGACTGACTCAAACCCTCACTTACCTCTACTTGATTGGCCTATCAATCGTGATTATCTATCCACTTTTGATTACCATCATGTCAGCCTTTAAAACAGGTAACGTCGCAGCCTTTAAACTCGATACCAACATCGACTTTAATTTTGATAACTTTAAAGGACTCTTTACGGAAACTTTGTACGGTACTTGGTACCTTAATACTTTGATTATTGCCTTTATCACAATGGCTGTTCAAACAAGTATCATCGTACTTGCAGGTTACGCCTACAGTCGTTACAACTTCTTGGCTCGTAAGCAAAGTTTGGTCTTCTTCTTGATTATCCAAATGGTGCCAACCATGGCCGCTTTGACAGCCTTCTTCGTTATGGCGCTTATGTTGAACGCCCTTAACCATAGCTGGTTCCTCATCTTCCTCTACGTTGGTGGAGGTATTCCGATGAATGCTTGGCTCATGAAAGGTTACTTCGATACCGTGCCAATGTCTCTTGACGAATCTGCGAAACTAGATGGTGCAGGACACTTCCGTCGCTTCTGGCAAATTGTCCTTCCGCTCGTTCGCCCAATGGTAGCTGTACAAGCTCTCTGGGCCTTCATGGGACCTTTCGGGGACTACATCCTCTCTAGTTTCTTGCTTCGTGAGAAAGAATACTTTACTGTTGCCGTTGGTCTCCAAACCTTCGTTAGCAATGTGAAACATGAAGATTGCCTACTTCTCAGCAGGTGCTATCCTCATCGCCCTTCCAATCTGTATTCTCTTCTTCTTCCTACAAAAGAACTTTGTTTCAGGACTTACAAGTGGTGGCGACAAGGGATAATTTATCCCCGCCACCCTTTTTTCATTTTGGAGCTTGTTGCTAAAGTTAAAAGATTAGACACACTTCTACAAATCCTATTAAAACCATCCTTTCAATAAGGAATTGATTTGCTAGACTTGAAATAAAGTACATTTCTCTATATAATAAAACTCATATAGAAAACACTCTTAGAAAGATGCCTATGCTTCCATATCCATTCTCGTATTTTACTAGTATCTGGGGATTTCGTAAGCCCCTATCAAAACGTTTCGGCCTCAACTGGTTTCAGCTTCTCTTTACGAGCATTTTCCTCATCAGTTTGTCTATGGTTCCAATTGCCATTCAAAACAGTTCACAGGAAACGTATCCACTGGATACTTTTATCGATAATGTATACACTCCACTGACAGATGAAGCCATCATGGACTTGTCAGAGAATGCACAAATCGTAGATGGAAAGCTGAACTACTTAGGCACTAAGAATCAGCAGCCTTCTCTTTTGATTGGTCCAAGCCAAAGCAAGGAATTGCCAAAGGATCTGCAACTTCATTTTGATACTGAAGAACTCATCATCAGCAAAGAAAGCAAGGAACTGACTCGCATTCGCTACCACGCGATTCAAACGGATAGTTTCCAGAGCAAGGAAAGTTTGACCCAGGATATTTCTAAAGACTGGTACCAACAAAATCGGGTCTATATCAGTCTCTTTCTTGTCCTTGGTGCTAGCTTCCTCTTTGGATTGAACTTCTTTATTGTGTCTCTTGGGGCTAGTCTTCTCCTTTATATCACCAAAAAATCACGCCTCTTTTCATTTAGGACCTTTAAAGAGTGCTACCATTTTATCTTGAACTGTTTAGGATTACCAACTCTGATTACGCTTATTTTGGGACTTTTTGGCCAAAATATGTCAACCCTTATCACTGTACAGAACATTCTTTTTGTTCTTTATCTGGTCACTATTTTTTACAAGACACATTTCCGTGATCCAGATTATCATAAATAGGAGATTTTTATGCCCGTTACGATTAAAGATGTGGCCAAGGCTGCAGGTGTCTCACCTTCAACCGTAACCCGCGTTATTCAAAACAAATCAACAATTAGTGATGAAACCAAAAAACGAGTTCGCAAGGCTATGAAGGAACTCAACTACCATCCCAATCTCAATGCTCGTAGTCTAGTTAGCAGCTATACTCAAGTTATCGGTTTGGTATTGCCTGACGACTCGGATGCCTTCTACCAAAATCCTTTCTTCCCATCTGTCCTACGAGGGATCGCCCAAGTCGCATCTGAGAACCACTATGCTATTCAGATTGCAACTGGTAAAGATGAGAAGGAGCGTCTCAATGCCATCTCACAAATGGTCTATGGGAAACGTGTCGATGGTCTGATCTTCCTCTACGCTCAAGAAGAAGATCCACTAGTGAAGCTCGTAGCGGAAGAACAGTTTCCTTTCCTCATCCTTGGAAAATCCCTCTCACCCTTTATCCCACTTGTCGACAATGATAATGTCCAAGCCGGCTTTGATGCGACAGAGTATTTCATCAAAAAGGGCTGCAGCAGAATTGCCTTTATCGGAGGAACCAAGAAACTTTTCGTTACACAAGATCGTCTAAAAGGTTACGAATTGGCACTCAAACAACATCAACTTCCAATTGATACCAACCTGACCTACTTTGCAAATGAATTTCTAGAAGAAAAAGGTTATCAATTCAGCAAACTCCTATTTAAGCATGATCCGCAGATTGATGCCATCATCACAACCGACAGCCTTTTGGCTGAAGGGGTTTGCGACTACATTAGTAAGCATCAGTTAAATGTTCCCGTCTTAAGTTTTGACTCTGTCAATCCTCGACTCGACCTAGTAGCCTATGTCGATATCAATAGTCTGGAACTTGGACGAACATCATTTGAAACGATTTTGCAGATTATCAATGACGCGAAAAATAATAGACAGATTTGTTACCGTCAGTTGATCGCCCACAAAATTATCGAAAAATAAATACCAGCTCCAGTGAACTGCACCCCAAAAGTTAGACAGAAAAAATCTAACTTTTGGGGTGTTTTTATTATGAAATTGAGTTATGAAGATAAAGTTCAGATCTATGAACTTAGAAAACAAGGATATGGCTTAGAGAAGCTTTCAAATAAATTTGGGATAAACAATTCTAATCTTAGATACATGATTAAATTGATTGATCGTTACTATTCTCCTGAATTAAAACAAGAAATGATTAATAAAGTCTTACATGAAGGCTGGACTAAAGATAGAGTTTCTCTTGAATACGGTCTCCCCAAGTCGTACGATACTTCTTAACTGGCTAGCGAAATACAAGAAAAAAACGCGTATACTATTGTTGAGAAAACAAAAGGGAGACCGCCTAAAATGGGACGTAAGCCAAAGAAGAAACCTGAAGAACTGACAGAATTAGAACGTCTTCAAGCAGAAAATGAGTACCTGAGAGCGGAGAATGCCATTCTAAAAAAGTTGAGAGAACTCCGATTGAAGGAGGAAAAAGAGACAGAAGAAAAACGGAAATTGTCCGAGGATTGGTAACAGAGTTTTCTTTAGACATTCTCCTAAAGATTATTAAGCTTGCCCGTTCAACCTATTATTACCACTTAAAACAGCTAGATAAACCAGATAAGAATCAAGATATTAAAATTGAAATTCAGTCAATTTATCATGAGCATAAAGGAAATTATGGTTATCGTCGGATTCACTTAGAACTAAGAAATCGTGGTTATTCGGTCAATCATAAAAAGGTCCAACGTCTGATGAAAGTACTTGGTTTAAGTGCTCGAATTCGTCGGAAACGGAAGTATTCTTCCTACCAAGGAGAGATTGGCAATAAAGCAGAGAATCTTATTCAGCGCCAATTTGAAGCAGCCAAAACAATGGAAAAGTGCTATACGGATGTGACTGAGTTTGCCATTCCAGCAAGTACTCAAAAGCTTTACTTATCACCAGTTTTAGATGGCTTTAACAGCGAAATTATTGCTTTTAATCTTTCTTGTTCGCCTAATACAAACGATGTTAGAACAGGCATTCACAGAGAAGCACTATGAGAATACGAGTCTCCATAGTGATCAAGGATGGCAATACCAACACGATTCTTATCACAGGTTTTTAGAGAGTAAGGGAATCCAAACATCTATGTCACGTAAAGGTAACAGCCCAGACAACGGTATGATGGAATCTTTCTTTGGCATTTTGAAATCGGAAATGTTTTATGGTTATGAGAAGGCGTTTCAGTCACTTAAGCAATTGGAACAAGCTATTGTGGACTATATTGATTACTACAACAACAAACGAATTATGGTCAAACTAAAAGGACTTAGCCCTATGCAATACAGAACTAAATCCTTCGCTTAAATTATTTGTCTAACTTTTTGGGGTCAGTACATTTTGAGAGTTATTATCTACATTATTTGCCTTTTTCTTTTGTCAACCAATATGTGATTCCTGCTGATGAAATTGCTGATAAAATAATCGCTAAAATAACCCATACTCTGTTATTATCCACTGAAATTGGCGCTTCATATGTTTCTTTTTTAGTTTCAATTGGATTAGATAAAAAATTCATCACATTTTGATTGGTCGTTCCACCATCACGAATATTCTTCATAACAGTTTTAAAGGACTCTGCGTAGTCTCTATTCCCTTGAATAACTTCTGCTTCATTAGATATCAGATCATTCGTAGTTGAAATAGTCTTATCAACATTATCTTTAATAGTCTGAACTTGACCAACAAATTGAGTAAATTGATCCTTCATAGTCCCAACTGCTTCGTGATTTTGACTAGTTTCTTTTGAACCAGTAGAGGTAGTAGACACTAATGATTCAATTGAACTATATAAGCGTTTTGATGATTCACTATCATTTATTAATATTCCACTATTAGCATCTGAAGCTGTCTCCGTCACTTCCAATTGTTTCGCTTTCGTTTCCTTCCACTTATCGTACTCAGTTGATAAGGTCTTAATCGAACTGTTATACCAATCAGCTAAGTTTGTAATTTGATTTTTGAAATAATCATTCGGTAACTCAGCTTCAGCCAATTCAGGCAATGCGTTGCTTGATTTTTCTAATGACTCCAAAGAGTTTTGAATTTGTTCCAACAAAGCTATACCTGACTCTTTAAATTTATCAACTTGATTTCCTGACAACTGAGCTGCTATATCATCACGACTGATGTTACCGTACATATGGTAAACAGAATCTGGTGATAAGGCAGAAAAATTAATAGAGGAACTACTTGGACTTCCATAAATTGCTTGAATCATACCAGTTGTACGATCGATTTTGCTTAATTTATCAAAAATATGTTTTTAAATCTTTTTTCACTAAAACATCTGACTCTTCTTTATCACTACGATAAATAGTTTTCTTGATAGGAATTGTAGTTTCACCAATGTGTACTTCAAATGAAATTTCATTTTTCCCATAATGTGGTTCTAAAGTATATTCAACCGTCATAGTATAAAGCTTATCATCTGTTATAGTTTGCTCTCCTCCAACTAAGGTAGCATCTCCTGTAACATAAACTTTAGCTTTAGGAGATAAATATTTTGTCCCTTCAGAACTGGTAGAAACTCCGCTAGCCTCAACTACCGTTGATGATTCAGGCGAACTACTGGATGGTTTTTGTCACAGATGCCTCGACAGTTTTTAGACTCAGATTGGGGTAATTTAACTGTCAATTCCATCGTTTCTGTTACTTTATCGAGCTTATCATTTTTCAATCGATAAAAAAATTCAAAAACAGGTAATCCACTTATAGAAGTAGCCTTCTTATCAAATTTAGTATAATTCTTAAGTAAATCTATTTTTTTCATTATATTCTTTAACTTGATCAGCTGTTAGAACATTGAGTTTCTCCAATTTACTAAATAAAGTTTGGTAATCAGTTGGTTCAATACTAATATCTGTTAGATTTGAACGAATTAAAGTTTGATAAGTTTCAGGCAAATGATTTTTCAGTAATCAAACTTTTATTAATCTGATCTACAAGTGTTGCTTTAGCATCCGAAGTAAGGTCCGATTTTAAATCAACATCTTCTTTACCAAAGTAAAAGAGTGATATTTTTCTTTTTCTCTGCTTCTAATTCTGTCTTGAGACGTCCAAATTCGGATTTTCTATCTTTTTATTTTTACCTTGATAATCAACAATAACCTTATGATAATCAACTACTAAATTTTTCTAGTTTAGCTTGTTCAGATTTTTTTCCTCAGCTGTACTATTTCCAAATTGATACAATGATTTAAGCACCGAATCATTTAAACCATCTATAATTTTAGAATTTTTCTTCATGCTGTTCTTTCAATGTGTTATTGGTTGTTAAGACATTCTTCTCAAATATACCCTTTTTGAAAATCAAAATAAGTTTTTAACTTCCGTAAGTTGTTTTTTTCTAATCCGATTCCTGTATTATTTAAAAGACTAACAACAGAATCAGAAAAAAAGCCTTTTGAGAATCTTCATAAGACGAATTCATTTTCTGTAGATTTGAAGCCAAGTCCAAAGTGCTTAACATAGACTGACTTGCTTCGTTTGACGGGCCATAGATATATTGAGAAATTTTTTTGTATGCGTGCCAGATTGTTCATTTACAATATTATCAACATTTCTTTTAGCATCATCTAGGTTGTTGATAACACTCGAAAAAAATACATTTTTTTATAACATTTTTGGTTAATAGTATTAAGGTACTCGCCTACTCGTAACTCAACATTCTTAGATTTAACTGGATCTAAATTTGATTTCGTTTTTATATGTTATCTTTGCTCTATCAGGATTAAAACTTTCCAGTTGAGCTATTTTTTTCTGAAAACTGTTGTTCGATATAAACAATTACATCAACCGACCCATTTTCAAATCGATTTTTCAGCAACATTACGAGTCATGACAGTCCATTGATTTGTATTCTCTTTTTGATAATAAATTTGTGAAATCATTTCCTAGATTATAGGCGTTGCCATTTAATACGCCTCCAGCATCTTCATTTACCAGAGCAATATTCAATTTACGATCGTTAACCTTATTTGTTACAGAAATCTCTTGATTCTTTAAATAAATAAATGTTGCTCCTGAACCAACCAACAAAGTTACAAAAACACTACTACCTATAATTATTTTTTTCATAGCTAACCTCTCTCATTTATCTCTTCATTATACCACGAATACTAGAGTCAGGCAAGGAGGGCTTATAATCTTTATTCTATTAATAAAACTTACCAATTCGTAACTTGCTTATGCACCGACCTATATACTAAATTTAGGTGTTTCATTTTCTCACCATATAGAAAATCCTAGAATGAAATCCTAGGATTTGTATGTCATTTTTTGAAGTCTTCTATGGTGAAGTGGTCATAGCTGATTTTTGAGACTTCCTCATCATAACGACTCAAAAAGTCTTGAAATCTACGATCGATGTAACCAAAGAATAGAACTTCATCTATATCCTCTTTGTTAAAGAAGATAATGTTTTGATTAACAAGCCCTAGTGGAAGACTGACAGCTCCAAAGTCAAAATAACCTTGCTTGCCGTCCTTTTCAGTAACTGGACAATGATTAACAATCATGACAGGCTCTACACCTTCTCTCACTCGAACAACACTTCCAATCGGTAAAGCCGTACGTTCTGACATCAGTTTTCTCCTTCTAAATATTTCTGAGCTTCCTGAACATAAAAGAGTTCTGGATTTTCATGGGCGATGCTTTCAAACAAACTACGAGCACGGGCTTCATCTCCTTTTAATTGGGCGTTGAGGGCTCCGTAATAAGAAAACATGATTCTAGCTAACTTATTTTCTGGTTCAGTGGTTTCGAAGTAGTCGTTCACTTCTTTATTGAACACAATATCTTTTATGGCTTGAGTTTGGGCGATTAGTTTAGCTTTCCCATCTTTCGAATCTGGCGCCTTGGACAATTGTTCCTCAAAGAAAGCAATGTCTCGCTCATCTTGAAGATGGATGGAAACTTTTAATAGTTCATAGGTTGATATTAAAAATGTATAGTCTCTTAATCTACCCCAAATTTTTTTCAAATTATACTTGGACATATTTTCCTTGGCAGATTGAAAATCCCCTTTTAGATAAGCCACTTGACCTTGGATAAATTGGCAATACTCACGATATGTTGCCCTAAAGGGCTTAATAGACTTTTCTGATTGAACCCTGAACATGTCCACATAGAGCTTAAGATTAATAGCATCGTTTAACACTAGATAAATAACTTTGTTTAGGACAAAACGTAGATATAAACTCCAGATAGCTACAAACAACATCAGTAAAGCAAGTATTAACCCCCACCTTTTTGTTTCAGGTTGGTGTTCTAAAAAAACTCCTACTGCTCCAATAGCTAGTGCTACAACTGAACTAATTAGAATAACAGTCTCTATTTGTAAAAGAGTGTTTTCTGTCGCCCTACTTACTATTTTTTTTACTAATTTCATATGTTACTCCCCTCTATTATTAAAAATAGATATTCCAATAAGGATGCTAGTTAATCCTCCTAGTAATTTTGCAGTTAGCACAGCTCCTGCAGCAGCGATAGCTGAAGGAGCAACTGCTACAGCAACAATAACAGCTCCTATTACGAAAATAGACTCTCCGGGGTGTTCCGCGACATAGTCAAATGTCCTTTGGAGATGATCCACCGTTCTCACTCCCGTCTCATTAGTCGTCTTAACTGTTGCGTAGTCTTGTTTGACCTGGTTATGTTCTTTCACATAGGAAACACGATAACCATTCTCTGACTTGGTACCAACCTCAACCGAGCGATTCTTATAGCCAAAGCCAATGGAAAGGTTGGGTGCGAGTCTCCCGTAGTTCGAACTAATCTGGTCTGCTACACTGAACTCACCCGTTATAGAATAGTCCTTTAGCCCTATTTTCGTCTTATAATTGGCCTTTTCTTCTAGAAAATCTGTACTCAAACCTCCAACGCTATACTCTCCTTCTTGACTTAACTTACCATCTTTATATTTAGTGTTAAAAGTGATGGCACTGTCCCCTTTAAAGTGACCTTTTATCTGGATTTTACTCTTAAGGTAGTGCTGACCATCGTCATATACTGTTATCTCCTTCTCAAACGTAACTTCATTCCCTTTCAAGAAATCAATCAGCTCCTGAGGTTTCTTACCGCCATTCCCATGGGAGGCAAGAGAGATCGTACGACCCAAGGTCTGTAGTTCCTGCTCACTCATTTGGCTCAAGTCAAAGGCCGTTTCTGGATTATAATGTCGAATATAACGGATTAGTTCTTTCGTGCAGAGCTTTAGAATTCTCGATCTGCTGATCCCGTAACTTCGTATCCTGAAAAATCGCAAGGGCTGCCACATTATGATAAGGATCTGTCATACCAACAGCTTTGCGAGACCGACTCAAACCACTTGCGATTGTGGAGAGGGTAGTGGTCACGCCGCTCCCCAACAATTCACTATTAAATGATTCCATCCGACTTTCAGTTGTACGAAGAGATTGCAGAGCTTCTTCCTTCTGGCTTTTGATGCTCGCACTAGAAGGATTGTTGATGCCAACCATACCCCCAATAGCAGAGTAAGCTATTGTCAGGTCTGGATGTTTAAATATTATTGGTGACCATTCTACCTAATCTTCATTATAACATTTTCTCACCATATAGAAAATCCTAGAATAGAATCCTAGGATTTGTATGTCATTTTTTAAAATCATCTACACTAAAGTGCTCATAGGTGATTTTTGAAACTTCCTCATCATAACGACTCAAAAAGTCTTGAAAACGACGATCGATGTAACCAAAGAATAGAACTTCATCTATATCCTCTTTGTTAAAGAAGATAATGTTTTGATTAACAAGCCCTAGTGGAAGACTGACAGCTCCAAAGTCAAAATAACCTTGCTTGCCGTCCTTTTCAGTAACTGGACAATGATTAATAATCATGACAGGCTCTACACCTTCTCTCACTCGAACAACACTTCCAATCGGTAAAGCCGTACGTTCTGACATCAGTTTTCTCCTTCTAAATATTTCTGAGCTTCCTGAACATAAAAGAGTTCTGGATTTTCATGGGCGATGCTTTCAAACAAACTACGAGCACGGGCTTCATCTCCTTTTAATTGGGCATTGAGAGCGCCGTAATAAGAAAACATGATTCGAGCTAATTTATTTTCTGGTTCCGCAGTGTCAAAATAGTCGTTTGATATTTTATTTAAAACAAGATCCTCTATAGCTTTTATTATGTTTATTGCATTCGTCTGCCTAGTAACCTGAGAATTTGTTCGAACTTTTAATGTAGCTAACATATCGATTTGGTTCGAAATTTCTTCTGTTTTATCAGCATGGATTAGAGAAAGAATCTTAAAAGTAAGCTGTGGACAATTGGATCTCAAATTTCTTATTAAAATTTTTTTATCCTCAAAATTTATTCGTTCCAAATTATCAAGTGTTTCTTCAAACTTTCCTTGGTAGTATGACGCTTGGGCAATAGCTAGTAAACAATTTGCATTATTAAACAGTTGTTGAGACTTGACTGAGTGTTCAGCCACATAACGATAATAACTTATGTGCTTGTCGAAATTAATATCCGTCAAAAAGATATTATCTACAGCTAATTTAACCAGTTTATTATTTAATGAAAGCAGTGTCTCAAACCCAAAACATACTACCGTATAAGTAATGAATTTCATAAAATTCATTTCCCCACCTTTAAATAATTCAATAACCATGCCTATAAATGCTAGACAAACTATAGGAAATAAGCAAATGTATACTATTTTTTTGTCAAATTATATAATTTTGGAATTTCAAATCCAGATATTTTTCAACGAATAGTTATTTAATATTTCTTTCATCATTATCCTCCATTGTAGAACTTAAATATAAAAAGGCGCTCGCTATTACTGGAGCCGCTATCGAGGCTCCAAATCCAAATGTAGATGCACTAACTGTAACACCATAAATTAAAGCACCAAGAACAAAAACTGTAGCAACTGCTACTTTCCCCGCTTTTAATATCTGTTCTCCATGATCCACCGTTCTCACCCCTGTTTCAGTGGTCGTCTTAACTGTTGCGTAGTCTTGTTTGACCTGGTTATGTTCTTTCACATAGGTGACGCGGTAGCCATCTTCTGACTTAGTACCAACCTCAACCGAGCGATTCTTATAGCCAAAGCCAATGGAAAGGTTGGGTGCGAGTTTGCTATAGCTTGAACTAATTTTGTCTGCTAGACTGAACTCACCCGTTATAGAATAGTCCTTTAGTCCTATCTTCGTCTTATAATTGGCCTTTTCTTCTAGAAAATCTGTACTCAGTCCCCCTACGCTATACTCTCCTTCTTGACTTAACTTACCATCTTTATATTTAGTGTTAAAAGTGATGGCACTTTCCCCTTTGAAGTGACCTTTTATCTGGATTTGCTCTTAAGGTAGTGTTGACCATCGTCATATACTGTTATCTCCTTCTCAAACGTAACTTCATGCCCTTTCAAGAAATCAATCAGTTCCTGAGGTTTCTTACCGCCATTCCCATGGGAGGCAAGAGAGATCGTACGACCCAAGGTCTGTAGTTCCTGCTCACTCATCTGGCTCAAGTCAAAGGTCGTTTCTGGATTATAATGTCGAATATAACGGATTAGTTCTTCGTGCAGAGCTTTAGAATTCTCAACCTGTTGATCCCGTAACTTCGTGTCCTGAAAAATCGCAAGGGCTGCCACATTATGATAAGGATCTGTCATACCAACAGCTTTGCGAGACCGACTCAAACCACTTGCGATTGTGGAGAGGGTAGTGGTCACGCCGCTCCCCAACAATTCACTATTAAATGATTCCATCCGACTTTCAGTTGTACGAAGAGATTGCAGGGCTTCTTCCTTCTGGCTTTTGATATCTGCGGAAGAAGGATTGCTGATGCCAACCATGCCTCCAATTGCAGAGTAAGCTATTGTCAAGTCTGGATGGGCAATCAAGTTCAAAATCTCTTGAGTCGGTTGTTCTACAGCTCTTTTTAAACTGGAAAATTCTGACGTATCAATGACAGCAGCAGGACTATGCTCATCAACCAACTCCTGAAAGCGTAACATCAGCCGATCCCACTCATTATATAAACCATTGGCTAAATCACGGTAACTAAATAATAAAGGCAGGTTATAATTACTCAGCTCTGCATTAATCGCATCTTTGGTGGCCGAACGAAAACTTTCCGTGCCAATCAACTCTCGAGTACCTTGAAGCGCTGCTAGAATCTTATCTTCAAATCCACTTTTTGAACGATAAAGTCCCTCGCGCGCTATCAATAATTCAGAATACTTATATTTCATTGGCTAGCCTCCATTTGATAATTGTGAAAAGTATAAGAATCCAGATCCTTTGCAAGTAGTTGGCGACGTAGGTTTAAGACATGTTGTTCCTGAATATCATTCTTCTCTAGCCCCCTAAAAAGGACGGCTGCAATCATGTCATCGGATATAACTAAGGTTTCTTGATTTGGAATCAAACCTTTTGGCCAAAAATATCCTGTGTAATCTAGATAAAATTTGTTTTCAATTGATACCCGTTGTCCTGTAATTAATACATAGATAGGCATTTCTTCAATAAAATCCTCAAGAGCATCTTTGGGTAACTTTTCTCTATTTATTTGAATAACACTACCTAATGGCAGAATTTCTGTATAAATTTTATCAATTAATCCAAGTAAACGCACAAACTCAGATGTGGAAAAAAGCTGAGTTTCCCCAAGACGAGTGATGATAACCTCTCCCTTATTAAATCGAAAATTAATACTTGCTCCAATTGTTGGATTGTACTCATAACTCATATCACTCTGAGACAAATTTAAAACCAATGTTCTAAATAAATCCGGTCTATAAATAATAGCTTTAGCGATTTGATCGATGAGTGAATTTGGCTTAAATCCAAGATAGGACTCTGTAAAATACTGCGCCCATAACATTTCTTGTGAAATCATCTTATCCTCCTCTAAAACCTGCAGCCCCAGCAGCATCATCAGACACTTTATTAGCTACAGCTTTGGACATATTCCTAGTCTGATCTATTGAATTGCTTTTAAATGTTTTTTTATCGAACTGTTTAACTCATCTATCATAGAATTAATTTTAAGGAAAGGTTGTAAGTCATTCTCGCTCAAGGCAGGTTTTGAAAGATCGGACAAAGCATCAATTGATGAAGAATATGAAACAACATCAACAGACCAAATATTTAAATCTAATTTTATTTCTCCCATAACTCTCCCCCTTAATCTTCATTTTGACTTTGAAGATAAATATAAGTATTTAGTGATTGGCTAGCGTAATTCATACCAATTGCTAAATTAGAAGCTTCAGCCGTATAGGTTGAGATTTTTTGGTCAATCAAATCAATATTATTCTGGGTATTCTCCAACCATTGGGAAATCGATCCTTTTAGCGTCTCTATTTTTATTATTAAAATCATCTCTTCTATTTCCAGCAAAATTAGAAGTAGCTTTTGCCTTTATCAAATCGTATTGAGACAATTGTTCTGAAATTGCGCTTTTCTTACTCTGTATTCTACTCTTATTCTGTTTTAGAATACTAATTTTATTTAATATATCCGCTCTTTCACTAGACATTGTTGAAATCTGTTGTCGTAAAGAGTAAATCTCATAACTGTAATCACGAGACATAGCTATATCTCCTTTGTTTTTTATCAACTTATGTTAAAGATTCTATCCATTATCTGTAACCAATCGTAAACGATAACCTATTCTACCCACAAAAAAGTTTGTCTCATCCTCTGCTACCACAGGTTCACTAAAGCTAGTTTGTACTTTTGAAATATTTTGATCTTTGAACCTTGTTCCAACACATCCAGCAGGAACATTGCTCTTTAAGACCTTGTCAACATCTAAGTAGCCTACACTAATAGCTTGTTGTTCTCCCATAAATACAAAATGAATGTGAACTTTTCCGCTATTTCTAACAATCTTTTTAAATGCATCCTCGGTTACTTTCATATTTAATAAAGTCCCCAACATATGCGCTTCTGGGATAAATACGTACATCATTGAAGCCTCTTTACCATTGTGACGGCTTTCAATTTCTCCTTGAATATCGTTAAAGAAACTAGGTATATTATCTCTATCAATAATTTTATCAAATACTTCTGTTTTTTTGTAACTATTGTTGGTATTTAATAATATTTTTCAATATTTACTAATTTGTTCAGACCTGGTATCAAACTATTTTCACAATATTCCAGTTGTTGCGGAGTATCATATAAGAATTCAAAATACCCATCTCTATCAGGAACAAACCCTTGAGGATCCGTAGTTTCTTTATCAAACCCTATCGGTAATTCACCCCTTGACCACATCTCAATTACTTTAGGATGATTACTAAAGTGTGTAAGCGTCACTTCATTTGGCAACATTGGGATTGGTTCTGGGCAAACTCCTGTCCAGCTTCTTGCAATCAACTTGACTTCTTCTTCCAAGTTATACAGGCGCTCAATGTCCCCTTCTCCACTTATTGGGAGATAAACCTGAATGGCATAAGGGATATCTTCTTTCAACTGGGCACGACCAAAAATTTCTTGTTGAATTAAAGCATCGCGTCCGATAATTTCCTTAGAAGCTCCTTCATCAACCAGGTAAAAGGCCAAGCGCGAGGTGATATTACTTGACATACTGATTTTAAGGCTATTTGAACGAAGTGCTGTCAAAATCACATAGCATCCAAGACTCGCTCCCTCACGTAGGAGGCGGTTAATCATACTTTCAATGGCTTCTTCTAGTGGTGTGTCTTTTTATAGTATCAAAGCCGTCAAAAAAATAGTAAGAATAGCAGGAAGTTTCTCACCCGATTTTTTTGTTCGTATTGGGAAAGACTTGCTACATTATAGAGCGCAAACTTCTCCTTGCGAATCTTCAACTCATGGTCAATACGTTTTAAAAAAACTTAACCAGTTTTTTTCTTCTTCGTCAAACCGTGTCAAATCAACCACATGAGGTAAATCTTTTTAGTGGCAAGAGTCCATTTGTCCCAAAGTCAAATAAATTGATTTGTACTTGTTCTGGAGTATTTAAACGAGCGAGATTTAACACTAGAGTTTGAAGAGCTAGGGATTTCCCAAAACCTGGTGAACCATAGAAAACTGTATGCCCCATTTTTTCCAAATCAAAGTGATAATCCTTCTGACGTTGCTCTGTCGGAATATCCATTCGAGCAAAGGGAACGGCCAATACTTTTTTCGTCGGTCCAGTGAATATCTGTTTGTGGGGATATGATGGCTGTCTCTAATGGTTCTAACCACGGTTTATCTGGCAGGTTGAGAGGTACAGTCTTGCTCACTCTTGCTATATAGTTTACAACAGCTGAGAGTTCCGTGATTTCTTCCGTCTGATCAGCAGTATAATTTTCATCCTTAGATAGGTCATCAGATAGCAATTCATATTGTCCTAGGTCATTTATCAACCAGATTCGTTCATCAACAACTTCTTGAACTCCCTCTGTTTGCGGGGCATAATGTGCACCACTCCAAGCAGACTGGAACAACTCATAGATTTCGTTATTTCCTACTTGTAAGTAGGCACGCCCTGGTTCAGTAATACTCGCTGCATCTGGTGTTTTGATAATTTCATTTGAATCAGACTCATCTGACACTTTCAAAGCTAGTTTGAAACGAGAGTTTGACCATATTTGATCATTCACGACACCTGATGGCTTTTGTGTAGCAAGAATTAGATGGACCCCAAGCGAACGTCCGATACGGGCTGTCGAAACCAGCTCTGTCATAAATTCTGGTTCATGTTCTTTCAATTCAGCAAACTCATCACTAATCAGGAACAGATGAGGTAATGGTTTGTCTGGATAGCCTGATTTGTCAGTAGATTTTTGCCCTTCCTTATATAATTTAGTGTATCCATTAATATGGTTGACACCAAATTGATTAAATAGTCGTTGGCGTTTTTGTAACTCTGCTTTGATAGAAGCTAAGGCACGCGCACTAGCCGCGCCATCTAAGTTAGTAATAGATCCAAGCATATGTGGTAGATCTTTGAAAAGATTCGCCATCCCACCACCCTTGAAGTCAATCGTAAGAAATCCAACATCCTCTGGACTAAAATTTACAGCCATGGATAATATATACGACTGAAGAATCTCCGATTTACCTGAACCAGTAGTTCCTGCTACAAGACCATGCGGTCCATGTGCACGTTCATGTAAGTTGAGTTCCACCTGGTCATCTTTCCCACGCAATCCTAATGGCACTGCTAACGTTTTAAAAGTATCCGCTTTGGACCATCTAGTCGCAACCTGTAACTCTTCAACTTCTCTGACTTGATAGAGTTCCAAAAAAGTAACGGATTTTGGAATCGTATTCTTCTCTACTTCCATGTGTTTTAGATTTGCTAAAGTACGGATAGAATCTTCATAGCAATCCAACAGTGGGTAGGGAATAAAGGTTTGTGCACTATAGTATCCTTCATCATTAATGATTTGACCTAGATTTTGATTCTTATATTCAATCAGAGTTGTGATAGTTTCTGGCAAAAGACGACGTGCCTCTTTCACCCAAATGACTGTTACACCCAACTCTGTCAAATCCTTGGCTAGATACTCATTCAAACTATGGCCAAGTAAATGGGAGTCATCCATAATCGTTAAGACATAATGAGGTTTAAAGCGTGCATCTTTTTCCCCCATTTCACGTTTAATTTGAGAACGTTTTTGAATAATACGGTAAAGCGAATTTAGAACAGCATCACGGCTTCTGGCATCATGAACAAAACCACGAATATTTCGCTCCTGCATATTAAAATGTGGGAGAAAGCGCCACTCAGACCAATCCTTCTCATATCTCAGTTCTTGAACAAGATTGATAAAATTAACATCTAAGTAGCTATGGAACATTGCCATCTGTAAAAGCATATTATACACAGCTGTCCTAGTTACTTCACTGTTTCCAACAAGACCAACTGTCGCTTCAAAGATATTAACCGTGATCGGAACTTTCTTTTGCAAACTGTAGTCTTGCAAGACTGTTCGAGCAAACTGCGATATTTCATCTTTACTTTGCTCATCAAAATTTATTTGCAACTCTAGCTGACTTAATTTATCTCCTAATCCTAAAGACACCTGTAAGAAATCTTCATTATAGTCCATTCGCTCATAAATTCTAGAATCATACTTTGCAATCAGCTCAGTAATGGTTGATATTGACGGTTGATTGTAATGTAGAATATTAGTTTCTTCTTTGTAGTATCTTTCTAAGTCGGATACTTGTTTTAATAAATATGCTTCGTAATCTTGAATCCGATTTTTTTCCTGTTCTTTGGTATCCTTTCTCTCCTCAAAATACTGACTCATAGTTGTCGCTGCCGTCAGGAGGCTAAAACCACCCATCCCTAGCATCATTACAGGATTCCCTTTCGTCCAAATTGAACTAAATGCAGTTAAAGTAAACATTCCTAAAGCTGGGACAATGGCTCGGATGAGCGAGTTTTTGGGTGGCTTTATCGGCTGTGGAGGTTGATTGATAATGATTTTCCCACTATGGATAATAGGGTTGACTCTCGGACTCCTTCTATACTCTGGAAAAATCCATCGGATACTCATTGTTTTTTTCTTGTATCAGAATTCGATTCTTATTCAATTGTGGTTCTTCAAAAAGACATCCAATCTTCCACTGGTTCTTTCTTTTTTTCTATAAAATAGTTAGAAACCTTCATTCGGTTTCCCACTTCAAACGGATAAAGCCCTTCCTCTTTGATAAGACGGTTATTTAGATAAACCGGAGATTCCCCAAGTGTAACCTGTACTTGATTATTTGAGAAAAAAAGTTGGTTTGAAATTGACCAACTAATGTCAGCTGATTCTTTCTTGCTACAAATAAATCGTTGTGGCGGAAAAATATAAGTGACAAAAATATCCTCTTCAGGAACCAATAAGGTTACAGTTTCTTTATCAAAGGTAGATTTTTCCTCTTTCTAATTCCTTACCATTTCGATAGACTCTTCTGCCTTCTACTGTATACTCGTTAGTACCTACTCTTACCTCTTGTCCTTCAAACAAATCAATTTTTTCCAATTTTTCTTGTTCAATCAACAAGGTATAAAGAGGTTTATGAAGTTCTCCTAATTGGTCTCCCAGTTGATGATCATATTCTAGCTTTTTTGCCTTCATTTATCGCTCACTCTTTTCTTTTGTTTGGTTGTCCTTAGGAGTTGTTGTCTCAGTAGATGCTTTTGTGTCACTACTATTTGTAGTCGCTTCTCCAATCTCAGCAGAAAGTTCTTTTATTTTCTTTTCATATTCTTCAAGTTTCTTTTGTTTTTCAGAACCGTTCATATTGATATCTGCTTTAACTGATTCATATAGATTTGTATAAGCGTGTAAAATCAATTGTGTGTCCCCGATATTTTGTGCCACATCTAGAGCTTTTTCAAATTTTCCACGTCCAAGATAAATCCAATAATAGAAAATTGTATCATCTGTTGATTCTGTAATCGTATTTAAAATAACTTCCTTTTGCTTATCGCTCAAACTATCTAAACGGACATAGCTTGCTGCTAAGATATACTTAGCTTCTTTTGGCAATGATTCTGCACCATAATTTTTTAATGATTCAACTGTTTCAGAATAGTCTTTTCGCATGAAATTTGATTGGGCCATAATGACTGATGATTTTAGGGGGCCGTCTTTAAACATAGACTTATAAGTGGCAAAACTTAAAATCACTGTGGTTGTAGCAAGCAAGGCTCCCCCTATTAACAAAACCTTCCATTTTTTCTTGTTCACCAATAAATTAGCTTTTGAACTCTCTTCTGATAATTTTGCATACTTTTCTGCAATATATTTATTAACATCAGCTACACTCCCTAAGGGAATAATATCCTGTGCTACCTTTTCCTTTATTGCATCAATCCCATGGATGACTAAGTCAAAATCTACCTTAGGTAGTAAAATAGAAATCATTAAAGCTTTATAAGACTCTAAATAGAATTCCGAACTATACTGCTGTGGTGCAAGTAATTTTTTTCGATTCCATAATGTAACATTTGTACATTACTGCCAAAAAAACAATGATGTTCTCAGGATGGATATATGGAATTTTATAATCATTTTCAGAATGAACTAATGCCGACATGTTTTGTGCCAAACTAAAACGCTCAAGCTCCGTACTTCTATTTAAAATTTCTTCCTTAACTGTTTTAAAATACTCGGGAATAATATAATTCAAAGAAAGAACTCCATCTTTTTGAACTATTTCTACTGGACAGTATTCTTTAATCAATTCAAGTTGTTCTCTATGATAACCTGATGAAGAAATTTGAACTGATATTTGGTTGTCTTCTCTCACAAATTGTAGTTGATCTGCTTCAAACATTTTTTTCTCCTATGATACATCTTCAATCTCTATATAATCCCCATCACTAACTGGATAAGCAGCCAAGATGTCCGTTGTCTCGATATGAATTTGTTTATTTCTAACTTTGAAACAAAACGAACTATTTAGAGGTAAATTCAACTGTTCTCTAACTTTGGTATCTTTTAATAATTCTTCTAATCTTAACCAAGTAAGAGCTTTTGAAACTCGAATATCTATTTGTTTTGCTCTATACTCTAGAGTTAGCTTTATTTTTCCGTAATCCATGCCATTTCCTTCCTAGATAGACTCCCAACAAAACCATAAACAGCAAGAAAACACTTGTAAATACACTTCCCATCCAATCCTTAAAAATTGAATAGTCACTTTGTTTAAAAGAGGGTTTCTCCTCTACAGTGTATTGATTAAACAATGATGTTTTAACGACAGTAGTTTCTAAACGATAAATAGAATGATTTTCACTATCGGTAAATATAGTCTGCTCTGCCCCCTGTAAAAGTTCTTTTGTTGTTTGAGTTCTCTGGTCCACAACCTTTTGGGTACGATTTAAAAATAAATTTGGAGCATATTTGGATTCTATCCTATTTTTGACCGTGTCCTGTGTACTATTTGTAATGATATCTGTATCAAGTTTTTAAGCTACCATCGTCTGCATAAACTAGCACAGGAAATACGATACAAAGAATTAATAGGTGCTTTTTTTAATTTTTCTTCATCATGATATAAAAATAAGCGTCAAGTTTCCCTGACGCTCCTCAAAATCAACTACAAACCAAAGCTTTGTGCATCTTGTTGGTCACGTTCAGCTACTGTTTGAGCATAGTTATTCAATTGTTTGTTGATGCTCACTAGAAGCTCCTCGAATTTTTGAACATGTGTATACAACTGGTTGTATTGCTCAAGGTAAGCATTAAATGCTTGTCCTTTCCATTGTGATGCCATTTCTCCATTTGTTCGATTAACGGTTTGTACCGCTTGTTCAATTTGATCTTTAGCACTAAGATAAATTGCCGCCTGAGATTGTAACTGTTCTGGAGTTAAACTAATTGCTGACATAAGGATTCTCCTTTTAAATTTTTTCCCACTTTAGTTTATCATATATTTTAGTGTTTGTCTATCAGTTACACACTCGTAATACAAATTTGTACAAAAAAAGTATCTGCAAAAACATTTAGATAGAAAGAAACCTGTATTCAAAGTTTTCATACGCCCTAAAATGTCAAATCAAGTGCACATTCTCCTCATAGAAAACTTCATATTCTCATTTCATAGTATGTTGAATTAAAGTATCAATTATGATTTTTCTTATTACTATTAAGAAGAAACTAAAATAATTCTGGTATATTTTATCTGAATCATGTGTAATTGCGGCCTGTTTTTTTCAGTATATAATTACTTCTTTAAGATAAGAATATTCTATGGCCAAATTTTGTCTAATTAATTTAGAAATCATTAACAAGGGGAATATTATGGCTGAAAGAATAATACATCAAGCTGATCTTCGAGCTATCGAGAACAACTTGCGCTCTATCCATGAAGGATTGCGAACAATTGGTTTTCATACTTAAGTTTTGTCCCAGCTTTATCCTTTTGATATTCCTTTTGAAGCTCATGAAGTTCTAGTCTCTCATGATTGTAAATACAGTATTGAAATTTGTTTTTTGCAAACATAATAATCCTTTCTAGTTATCAACAATTAAATCTTGTTTAAAAAATCTGAAATGTGTAGTTATCTAAAACCAACATCTAATTTTTCTTAAACAACACAAAAAAACGCTCTAGACAATATGAGACTGCACCCCAAAAAGTTAGACAGAAAAAAATCTAACTTTTGGGGTGTTTTTATTATGAAATTGAGTTATGAAGATAAAGTTCAGATCTATGAACTTAGAAAACAAGGATATAGCTTAGAGAAGCTTTCAAATAAATTTGGGATAAACAATTCTAATCTTAGATACATGATTAAATTGATTGATCGTTACTATTCTCCTGAATTAAAACAAGAAATGATTAATAAAGTCTTACATGAAGGCTGGACTAAAGATAGAGTTTCTCTTGAATACGGTCTCCCAAGTCGTACGATACTTCTTAACTGGCTAGCAAAAATACAAGAAAAAAACGCGTATACTACTGTTGAGAAAAACAAGAGGAGAGTACCTAAAATGGGACGTAAACGGAAGAAAACTTGGGAAGAAATGACAGAACTAGAGCGACTCCAAGAGGAGAATGAACGCTTACGGACTGAGGTGGCTTACCTAAAAAAGTTAAAAGAGTTAGAGGAAAGGGACGAAGCCTTAGAGCGAGAAAAGCAGAGACAGTTAGAGAAATGGCTTCAGGAGGATTTCGACTAGATTTACTTCTTGAAGTGGCTCGTTTACCTCGCTCAACTTACTATTATCAATTGAGACAGCTGGATCAACCAGATAAGGATAAAGAGCTAAAGGATGAAATTCAAGCCATTTATAATGACTATAAAGGAAATTATGGCTATCGTAGAATTACTCTTGAACTAAGAAATCGTGGTTTTACAGTGAATCATAAGAAAGTTCAACGTCTGATGAAGGTCCTTGGTTTAAGTGCTCGAATTCGTCGGAAACGGAAGTATTCTTCCTACCAAGGAGAGATTGGCAATAAAGCAGAGAATCTTATTCAGCGCCAATTTGAAGCAGCCAAAACAATGGAAAAGTGCTATACGGATGTGACTGAGTTTGCCATTCCAGCAAGTACTCAAAAGCTTTACTTATCACCAGTTTTTAGATGGCTTTTAACAGCGAAATTATTGCTTTTTAATCTTTCTTGTTCGCCTAATACAAACGATGTTAGAACAGGCATTCACAGAGAAGCACTATGAGAATACGAGTCTCCATAGTGATCAAGGATGGCAATACCAACACGATTCTTATCACAGGTTTTTTTAGAGTAAGGAATCCAAACATCTATGTCACGTAAAGGTAACAGCCCAGACAACGGTATGATGGAATCTTTCTTTGGCATTTTGAAATCGGAAATGTTTTATGGTTATGAGAAGGCGTTTCAGTCACTTAAGCAATTGGAACAAGCTATTGTGGACTATATTGATTACTACAACAACAAACGAATTATGGTCAAACTAAAAGGACTTAGCCCTATGCAATACAGAACTAAATCCTTCGCTTAAATTATTTGTCTAACTTTTTGGGGTCAGTACACAGAGCTGGTTTTTGCATGTCTAATTGTCTGTTTCTACGAATCGTCCGAGGATGTGGACATTTTCGGATACAGAGACAAAGGCTGTCGGATCGACCTGTTTCATGATGTGTTTAAAATCATTAAACTCTGCTCGAGTGATAACCGTAATCAAGACTGCTTTTCTCTCATGATTATAGGTTCCTTCTGCATCGTGGATCATGGTTGCTCCGCGGTGCAATTTCTTATGGATTTTTTCGATTACCTTGTCAGGATTATTGGTCACAATCATGGCCTGCATGCGTTTTTGCTTGGTAAAGACAGCGTCTGTCACACGACTCGATACAAAAATGGTAATCATAGAGTAGAGGGCGTATTTCCAACCAAAGGTCAATCCTGCTATCAGCATGATGGTTCCATTGACCAAGAAGGAAATACTGCCGACATTCTTCCCCGTTTTCTTGCGAATGGTGAGGCTGACAATATCTGTACCTCCGCTAGAAATATTGTTACGGAGTGCAAAACCAATCCCCAAGCCCATGACAACACCTCCAAAAAGGGCATTGATGATGGGATCCTCTGTCAAGGTCACAACTGGTACAATCTGGATAAAGAGGGAACTCATGGATACTGTGATAAAGGTAAAGATTGTAAACTTATGCCCAATCTGATACCAAGCCAAAATCATCAACGGAAAATTGATAGCATAAAGGTTAGCGATATCGGAATGTAAAACCCAAACCAGTGATGACTCAAGGCAGAGATAATTTGTGCCAGTCCTGTCGCGCCACTAGAGTAAACGTGTCCTGGTTGAAAAAAGAAATTGACTGCTACTGCTGACAAAAAGCCATAAACCAGAGAAGCCGAGACTTTCTCATCATATTTTTCCCGAGAGATACTTTGTAAAACTCGTAAGATTTTTATCTGATAAGCAAAGCGGCGCAGATAATAGCGCCACCGCTTAATTCGTTTTGCTTGTTTCATCTTCTTCTACTTGTAAGCTGAGTTCCTCTAGTTGTTTGAGAGCGACTGTTGATGGAGCTTGAGTCATTGGGTCAGTTGCCTTGTTATTCTTAGGAAAGGCAATGACTTCACGGATATTTTCTTCTCCTGCTAAGAGCATCACAAAACGGTCAAGACCGATAGCCAAACCACCGTGTGGTGGGAAACCATAGTCCATGGCTTCAAGAAGGAAGCCAAACTGGTCATTTGCTTCTTCAGCTGAAAAACCAAGAGCCTTGAACATGCGTTCTTGAAGGCCTTTTTGATTGATACGAAGACTACCACCACCAAGCTCATAACCGTTCAAGACGATATCGTAAGCAATGGCACGAACCTTCGCCAAATCACCTTCTAATTCGTGGACTGTTTCTTCCTGTGGAAGAGTAAATGGATGGTGGGCGCTCATGTAGCGGCCTTCTTCTTCAGACCATTCAAACATTGGCCAGTCAACCACCCAAAGGAAGTTGAACTTATCATTATCAATCAAGTCAAGCTCTTAGCAATACGTCCACGAAGGGCACCAAGTGTTGCATTGGCTACCTCAAGCGTATCCGCCACAAATAGAACCAAATCCTTATCTTCAAGATCAAGTGCTGCAGTCAAATCTGCTTGGATCCCAGTCAAGAACTTGGCAACTGGTCCGTTTAATTCTCCATCCACCACCTTGACCCAAGCAAGCCCTTTGGCACCGTACTGTTTGGCTACTTCGGTCATCTTGTCGATATCTTTACGTGAATAGTTGTCTGCTGCTCCTTTAACCACAATGGCTTTAACAGCAGGTGCTTCTGAGAAGACTTTGAAATCAACACCTTTGACTACTTCTGTCAAGTCCTGAAGCAACATGTCAAAACGGGTATCTGGCTTGTCAGAACCATAAAGTGCCATCGCGTCATCATACTTCATACGAGGGAATGGAAGCGTCACTTCGATGCCTTTTGTTTCCTTCATCACGCGCGCAATCAAGCCTTCTGTGATATCTTGGATTTCTTGCTCAGTTAGGAAAGATGTTTCCAAGTCGACCTGAGTAAACTCAGGCTGACGGTCACCACGCAAGTCCTCGTCACGGAAACATTTGACGATTTGGTAATAGCGGTCGAAACCAGCATTCATCAAGAGTTGCTTAGTGATCTGTGGGCTCTGAGGAAGAGCGTAGAAATACCCTTTATTGACACGAGATGGCACCAAATAGTCACGCGCCCCTTCTGGCGTTGACTTAGAAAGGAAGGGCGTCTCCACATCGATAAACTCCAACTCGTCCAAGTAGTTGCGGATAGAGTGGGTCACCCTGGCACGAAGCTTGAGATTTTCCAACATCTCTGGACGACGAAGGTCAAGGTAACGGTAACGCAAACGTGTATCGTCATTGGCCTCAATGCCGTCCTTAATCTCAAAAGGCGTTGTTTTAGCTGTATTGAGCACAGTAAGAGCTGTTACGTTCAACTCAACCGCACCTGTTGGCAACTTATCATTAGCTTGCTCACGCGCAGCAACTTGTCCAGTCACCTCGATGACAAATTCGCTACGAAGGCTTTCAGCTGTTGCCATAACCTCTGCAGATACTTTCAGGGTTGATAACCAACTGCATGATCCCTTCACGGTCACGAAGGTCAATAAAAATCAAACCACCCAAGTCACGACGACGGCCAACCCATCCTTTCAAGGTCATTTCTTGTCCGATGTGTTCCTCACGAACACGACCAGCATACATACTACGTTTCATTTCTTCTCTCCTCTTTTATTCTGTTACTATTTTACCATAAAAGCGCAGGCTCTTCATGAAAATCAGCAGAAAAGTTTGATTGCCTTTAGAAATCAAAACAAACAGACAAAAAATCCGATGAAAACGTCATCGGATTCCCTAAATATGATTTTTAACCTTTTTTACGCTTTTCAGCAATCTCAGCTGCCTTTTTGGGTAGGAGAATCTCCGTTGCATAAGCTGTCGCAAAACGTAAGATTCCTGCAATAGGCGCAAAGACAACTGCTAGATAGTTGTAAAAGAAGTCGCCTTTGAAGGCATAGGCAAGTGCCCCGATGATAAAGAAGAGAACGACCGCCTGTATCACTGCTAATAAAATTACTCGTTTCATGTGACCTCCTGACTCTATTATAGCATGAGTATCATCAAAAAGCCGATTAAATTATTCAAGGCGTGTAAAGAAATGCTATAAAGAAGTCCTTTTCGGCTTACATAAGCCAGTCCCAAACTCAATCCCAGACTAGCATAGACTAAAAACTGTTGCAAAGTCCCTGGAAAATGAATCAAGGCAAAAAGCACACTCGATACGAGGAGAAATAAAGCTGTCTGTTTGCTATTGCCTTGTTTAGGAAAGAGATAGCGCGCCAGCATTCCTCTAAAGATGAGTTCTTCCGTCAGAGGAGCAAAGACTACCACCATAAAGAAACCAAATGCAGGCTGAGCTAGTGTCAATTGTGATACAGTCTGTTGATTAGCCGACGGATCATCCGGCAAAAAGAACTGGGCTGCAATAGCCACCAGCAAAACCAAGGTTGGCAACCAGATATAACGATTAAAAGCAGTCGTCTGGATGCTAACCTTTTCTGTCTGATACCACTTGTAAACTCCATAAACATAGGCCCCTGACAGTGCGATATAAAGTGGCAAGACTCCATAGATTGAAGCTCCTAGTCCAAGAGCTGACAGAGCCATACTCTGAACCAGACCATAACCAAAGAAAAAGGATAGAACAGCTAGCAGAAACCAGCCAAGATTTTTAAGTAATTTCATATGAGGCTCCTATTTGAAATGAAGTCTTACTATTGTTATTTGCATCATTTTAATGAAAATGTCGAATATAGCCATAATTAAAAGAGCTGATAAGCGAAGTGCTCCTGTAAAAAAGAAACAACAGTAATGGTTTTATATAGATATTTTTGAGCAAGCAAGAGCAACGTTAATCTTAGGAAAAAGAGGGTCAAGAATGGTTTCCTGACCAGTTTATCTGTCATTAAAATCCTAGTTTTTCAAAGACTTCTGAAAAGTTTTGTCTGATTGTATCGAGCGTAACTTCCACTTCTTCTCGGGTTTGATTGTTCTTGACTGTCACTTGTCCGCTTTCGACTTCGCTTTCTCCTAGGGTGATGAGGATCTTAGCCGCAAAGACATCGGCTGACTTGAACTGAGCTTTGAGTTTACGGTTGAGGTAATCACGCTCTGCTTTGAAACCTTGTTGGCGAAGAGCCTGTACCAATTCCAAAGCCTTGACATTTGCCCCTTCGCCCAAGACTGCGATATAGACATCTAGGGCATTCTCGATAGGAAGGGTCGCACCTTGCTTTTCAAGAATGAGAAGCAAGCGCTCTACACCAAGTCCAAAACCAAAGCCAGCAGTTTCAGGGCCACCAAAGTAAGCAACCAAGCCATCGTAGCGACCACCTGCACAGACGGTCAAGTCATTGCCCTCAATCTCTGTGATAAATTCAAAAATCGTGTGGTTGTAATAATCCAAACCACGCACCATATTGGTATCGATGATATAGTCTACTCCGAGAGTTCCCAACATCTGACGCACAGCATCAAAGTGGGCTTGGCTTTCTTCATCAAGAAAGTCCAAGATAGACGGCGCATTCTCTACTGCCACCTTGTCTTCTCTTTCCTTAGAGTCCAAGACACGAAGAGGATTTCCTCTAAACGACGTTGGCTATCCTTAGACAAGGTTTCCTTGAGCGGTGTCAAATAGTCAATCAAGGCTTGACGGTAGGTCGCACGACTTTCGGGATTTCCAAGAGTGTTAAGGTGCAATTTCACACCTTTAATGCCGATTGCTTTCAAGAAATGGGCTGCCATAGCGATGGTTTCCACATCGGTAGCTGAATTGCTAGAACCAAAGCACTCAACACCGATCTGGTGGAACTGGCGCAAACGTCCTGCTTGCGGACGCTCATAGCGGAACATTGGCCCCATGTAGTAGAACTTACTTGGCTTTTGCACTTCTGGGGCGAAGAGTTTATTTTCCACATAGGAACGGACAACGGGTGCTGTTCCTTCTGGACGGAGAGTGATGTGACGGTCACCCTTGTCATAGAAATCATACATTTCCTTGGTTACGATATCGGTTGTATCTCCGACAGAGCGACTGATAACCTCGTAATGCTCAAAAATAGGCGTACGCACTTCCGCATAGTTATAGCGCTTGAAAATTTCACGGGCAAAGCCCTCAACGTACTGCCACTTGGCAGATTCAGCAGGTAAGATATCCTGCGTTCCTTTTGGTTTTTGTAATTTCATAGGGAATCCTCTTTAAACTTAATAGTCTTATTTTACCATAAATAGAGGGATTAAGACAGTAGGAAAAAAATTAGGATTTACATATCATTTTTGAGATTCAGACTTGTCAGAAGAATAGCCAGCAAAGAAAGGACAACAAATAAAATCCAAGTCAACTGCATATTCCATATGGCTACAAGTGAAAAACAGGCTGTACCAAGAGGTACTGATAAGGTAAACAATAAACCCAAAAAATTACTGGTACGAGCTAGAACATCTGGAGCTAGATTTTTCATGAGCATGGCACTAATCTTTGGTGAAACTTTACCAGACACATACAAGGTTAAAAAGAGGAATAGCAAACCAAGTACGACTTGATTGAATACATTAGCTAGACCAACTAGACTGACTCCTAATGTCGCCCACATCATCAATCTAGGCAAGGACTGCTTCCCAAAATAATCATTACCCGTAAGGCTACTGATGATGATTGCTAATAAAACACAGACTTGCTCGATAAATAGTGACTCCGTATAAGAAAAATTCAAGAGAGAATGGCTCAAAAAGAAGATATTGTAGATGCCTCCTAAGGAACCACCCAAGGCATTGATAAGTAAGACAGCAAAGATCATGAATCCAAAGTTTTTCTGTCCACCTTTAAGAAAAACAAGACGTAAATTTCGATAAATCGTTAGGAACTGGTCTTTGATAGAAAGCTTCTCATTTTTTTAGGTTTTTCACCATCAGCAGATGACATTGACAGACTCAATTTGCTTTTTTTCCTAAAAAAAGAGAATAAAGGCTGATACTAGGAAAAAGCAGGCATTGATTCCCGCAACAAGGGAAAAATTGTTGACCGATAGACCTAAGAGCCAAACTCCAAAAGCTTGACCACCAATAGCTGAAATATATGTGATAAACTGGGAAAAAGAATAAGCTTCCATCAGATCCCCTTCAGCTACTTTTTCCTTAACGAGAGGCATTCGCAAGCCACCAGCAAAATCACTGATCACATCACTGATGACATTGATCAAACACAGGCTAGAAAAGGCAAAGAGACTAGCTTGCTGAACAACTAGGGCTGCCAGAAAAAATAAAACCGCCTGAAACAAACCGCTATAGACCATCCATTTGACCTTGTCCCTTGTGTAATCTGCCCGAATCCCTACAAAAACTGTAAAGAGAGTCGGAAGAATCATGACAATATTCGCCATAGCAACAGCAAAAGAGGCTTGTGGCAAGGTCGATGCATAAACGATAAATACCAGGTTAAAAATCGAAGCACCAAAAGCATTGAAGAATCGTGACAAAGTCAAAAGTCGATAAGCTTGATTTCTGAACAATAGATTCATAGATAATCTCCCTTCTTGTTCTAATCCCTATATGAAGTATGACTATAGTATAGCACTTAGAAATTTAAGAGGGAGAACTTTTGAATATATGCAACAAATAAAAAACGATAGAACTTTTGTAATGACCTGAGAGAGGGCAAGAGTTCTATCGCTTCAAATTTCAAATTTTTTTTCTTGGTTTACAGATATTCAACAGTCGGTCGTTTTTCTGTAGTATTCGGCAGATTTGTTACAGCCAAGCATCTCAAAAATATAGACAGCATCTTCCATCTTTTTTTGTCCTTCCTTAACTCTGCCTTGCTTGCTATCAAGGAGACCTTCTGCCCACAAATAGACAATTCGGAAATAGGTCTCATTTTCCTTGTAGAAATGCTCTTCGATGACACGTTTAAAATAATGAGCATTGGTAAATTCTTCATACTCAATACTGGCTAAAAAACCATTCAATAGCATTGTGTGAAAAAGATTTCGGTTTCCAGACATTTCCATTAAAAAATCAGATTTGCGGACCATTTCTCGTACATATCTAGTAAAAAGAGAAACAGATAAGAGTGGGGAACTAACTGAGAACAAATTGAGTTCATAGATTCCCCAAATCTCGGTAGAAAACAGGTAATCATGAAGGACTTTCCCTTCCTCTGCTGTTAACTCTACCGTTTCATCCATGCTCTTCATATAAGACTTAATCATAATGGCATTTTAGAATATGTTTCTGTTTATTTTTGAGAATCGGCATGCTTTTTGATACTCCTTACGATACAAGTCCTCGAGAGGTGCTATGTTCTTTGGATCCAAGATATCTGTGATTTCTTTTCTCAACTCAGAATCTGTATCATACTGAAAAACCTCTCGCCAGAAAGAGGATTTCCTCTACACTCGCAGATATATTTTCTAGGGCAAACAGAAACTTTCCCACCGAAAGTTCACTCTGACCTGTTTCAAATCGGGACAACATGGACGGCGAAAATTGTCCCCCAGTTGCTTGTCTCAGCGAGATATTTCTTGACTCTCGTAATTGTCTAAAGACTTTTTCCAATCTGCTCCATAGACTTCCCCTTGATTCCATATTTTCTTCATTTTATCATATTTTTCAGAAAATTAATCAAAAACTTGCTAAATTGTCAGAATTATGAGAAAATAGAGGATATTTATCACGTGGAGGGACTGTTATGAGAGACGATATCAAAATCAATGACCGCGCTTTGGCCTTACAAGACCAAATTATCGAAAAACTAGAGAAGATTTTTGATACAGATGTGGAATTGGATGTTTACAATCTAGGCTTGATTTATGAAATCAATCTGGATGAAACGGGTCTCTGCAAGATTGTCATGACCTTCACCGATACTGCCTGCGATTGTGCCGAAAGTTTGCCTATCGAAATCGTCGCAGGTCTGAAACAAATCGAGGGGATTGAAGATGTAAAGGTTGAAGTTACCTGGTCGCCTGCCTGGAAGATTACACGAATCAGTCGCTACGGCCGCATTGCCCTTGGACTGCCACCTCGTTAATACTCTTCAAAAATCTCTTCAAACCACGTCAGCTTTATCTCCAACCTCAAAGCTGTGCTTTGAGCAACCTGCGCCTAGCTTTCTAGTTTGCTCTTTGATTTTATTGAGTATAAGTAGGCAAATCACTTTTAAAGATTAAAAAAAGCAAGCCGAAGTTGGCTTGCTTTTCTTGTTTATTTTTTACCTGACTTGTCCATATTCCAGAAGTCTGTCACGGCTCCGCGTGAAGCGGATGATACGATGTGGGCATATTTACCAAGGACACCACGGCTGTAAAGTGGTGGCAAGGTTGTTTCTGCCTTGCGTTTTTCAAGTTCTTCTTCGGATACGGCCATGGAAATTTCTTTGGTATCTTGGTCGACCGTAACGATATCGCCTGTACGGAGATAAGCAATCGGTCCACCATCCTGAGCTTCAGGAGCGATATGTCCAACAACCAGACCATAAGTACCACCTGAGAAACGGCCATCTGTCAAGAGGGCAACCTTGTCTCCTTGACCTTTACCAACGATCATGGATGAAAGGGACAGCATCTCAGGCATACCAGGACCACCCTTAGGCCCAACGAAACGGACAACAACTACATCGCCATCAACAATTTCATCTGTCAGAACAGCCTGGATAGCATCTTCTTCTGAGTCAAAGACCTTAGCTGGTCCAACGTGACGACGCACCTTAACACCTGATACCTTGGCAACCGCACCGTCAGGGGCAAGGTTCCCGTTCAAGATGATAAGCGGACCGTCTGCACGTTTTGGATTTTCAAGTGGCATAATGACTTTTTGGCCTGGTGTAAGGTCTGCAAAGTCAGCCAAATTTTCAGCGACTGTCTTACCAGTACATGTGATACGGTCGCCATGAAGGAAACCATTTGCCAAGAGGTATTTCATAACCGCTGGCACACCACCGACTTCGTAGAGATCTTGGAAGACATACTGACCAGATGGTTTCAAGTCGGCCAAGTGAGGCACACGTTCTTGGATCGTATTGAAGTCCTCAAGGGACAAGTCAACATTAGCCGCATGGGCAATGGCAAGCAAGTGAAGAGTGGCATTTGTAGAACCACCGAGAGCCATCGTTACAGTGATGGCATCTTCAAAGCTTCACGAGTCAAGATATCTGATGGTTTGAGACCAAGCTCCAGCATCTTGACAACAGCACGTCCTGCTGCTTCGATGTCTTCTTTTTTGTCAGCTGATTCAGCTGGGTGAGAGGAAGACCCTGGCAAACTCATACCGAGAACTTCGATAGCAGTCGCCATGGTATTAGCAGTATACATACCACCACAGCCACCAGGGCCCGGGCAGGCATTACATTCAAGACGTTTCACGTCCTCAGCTGTCATGTCACCATGGTTCCATTTTCCGATTCCCTCAAAAACAGAAACCAAGTCAATGTCTTTGCCATCAAGATTACCCGGTGCAATGGTCCCACCATAAGCGAAAATAGCCGGGATATCCATATTAGCAATAGCAATCATAGAACCAGGCATGTTCTTGTCACAACCACCGATAGCGACAAAGGCATCCACGTTGTGACCACCCATCGCCGCCTCGATGGAGTCTGCGATGATGTCACGAGATGTTAGGGAGAAGCGCATACCAGGCGTTCCCATGGCAATCCCGTCCGCTACGGTAATGGTACCAAACTGAACAGGCCAAGCACCTGCCGATTTGACACCTTCTTTCGCCAATTTCCCAAAATCATGCAAGTGAATGTTACATGGTGTATTTTCCGCCCAAGTCGAAATCACTCCCACAATCGGTGTTTCAAAGTCCTTATCTGTCATACCAGTCGCACGAAGCATGGCACGGTTTGGTGATTTAACCATGCTGTCATAAATGCTACTGCGGTGACGCTTATCTAATTCAGTCATCTTATCCCTCCCATTTCAGTTTTTACTATTATAGCACATTTTAAAGGCAATGAACAGAAGAAAATTCTTGAATTTTCAGAAAATTTCGATTAATAACTTCTAATTTTTTCATCTTTTTTTGTCAAGTAACTTTACTTTACAAAAAAGTTTTGATATACTATTAAAGTTGATGAAAATCAAACCTAACTGAATTATATCTTAAAAGGAGAAATCAAAATGGCAGTACCTGCACGTCGCACTTCAAAAGCGAAGAAAAACAAACGTCGTACACACTACAAAGTAACAGCTCCATCTGTAAACTTTGACGAAACTACTGGAGATTACTCACGTTCTCACCGTGTATCACTTAAAGGATACTACAAAGGACGTAAGATCGCTAAAGCTGCATCAGCTGAATAATAGAAGGGAGATACCATGCGCGTAAATATCACACTTGAACACAAAGAATCTGGTGAACGCTTGTACCTTACTTCTAAAAACAAACGTAACACTCCAGACCGTCTTCAATTGAAGAAATACTCACCAAAACTTCGCAAACACGTTGTGTTTACAGAAGTTAAATAAGTATACCTAACTCAAAACGCCTTACTGGGCGTTTTTTGCTTTATTTGCTGGCAGTCTATAGCTTTTCAGGAGAGATTTATGGCGTTTTATCTTTGGATGTTTCCTCTACTTTTTATCTTTCACGATATGGAAGAAATTATCGGTCTTGTCACTTGGATTCACCTCAACGAAACCTTGCTGGCTCAAAAGACTCCAGCTATTCTCAAGATCCACAAAGGAGTTACAACAGAGGGATTTGCCCTTGCTGTTTTTGAGGAGTTTATTCTTGTCTTATTCATCACTTTGTTAGCCTATTTTACTCAATCTAGAGCGCTCGAATTAGTTTGGTTAGGAGGATTTGTGGCCTTTGCACTCCATCTCTTGCTCCATATTGGACAATCAATTCTTCTCCGTAAGTATATCCCTGCTCTCATCACTTCTATCCTTTGTTTTCCTGTCAGCGCTTATTTGATTACAGACATCGTGCATTTGTGGCAGGTTTCGACTAGCGAATTTTTCCTATTTTCACTGGTCGGTTCAGGCATCGTCGTCATCAATCTCCTCTTTGCTCTTTGGCTTGGGAAAAAGTATTCCACCTGGCTTGCCCATAACCATTAACAAAAGTTCCTTGCAATTTCAATTTGCAGGGAATTTTTTATCCTCCTTCACAGTTAAGAAGTGTTCTATAGTTTTTTAAGACAAAGCAAAAAGCCCACTGTTGTAGGCTTTCTGTAAGATATTTCTTAAAATTAAAGCATTTTGTTGTATAGCAAAAAGTAGACAGGGATAGATTTCTTTAGATACTCCTAACCCTTGATACATAAGGTTTTACAGGGAATTTAGTTTTATTTTGTATTCTTAGGTTTTCTTTCTATCTAAGCAAAAAACTAAGCAAAAAAGAGCTTTTTCAGCTCTACCAATCGACGAGTTCAGCAGGCAAGAACTAGCACGGTCAAACGTGCTTTTTTGTTTTCTGACAAAATATGTACATACTTTTCCATACTTTAGTTTCTAATTGCTGATAGGTATATTATACCATGAAGCGCGTGCTTTATGATGTTATACCTGTAACTCTTTGCCTTCATCTTCAAACATAATTGTAGGAACTTCTAGCACCTCACAAAAGCCCTCAAGATTTGCTTCTAAGGGCTTGGCTATATAGAAGGATAGGCGGGACCGCCGAATGTCGCCCGCATTTCTCGACCCACTAGCTAAGTGGCGCGTTGGAGGCGGATACTTTTCAACCTCTATCCTCTATGCTTTTATTATATCACATTTTCTATTTATTGATATTCAGATCATCTCCAAAGAGTAGAGTCTCAATGTTCTTGTATTTAAAAGTTTTTTAGGTTATAATCTAAGTAACGAGAGTTACTACCTCCTACATTAAAGGCTTTGGCTGTGGGGGGTGTGTGCTCTCTTTTTTTATCTCACAAAAGCCCCCAGTTTGCTCTCCAAGGGCTTGTAGTTTATCCATGGTGTTTTAGTCGTCCAGTCCAAAACAAAGCGAAACAGGGCAAATATGAAGCCTAGGGCTCCCTATACACACTAGTCTCTGTGGTAAGGTTAAATCAATCCCCATTTACCATACCTGTTAAGTGTTCTATAGCTTTTTGCCTTATAATGTATACTGTAGTCTTTGATTTATCTATTTCCTCAGCAACCTGCCAAGCGTCGAGAACATTCAAGTAGAACAGCCTGAGAACAGAACGCTCAAGCGGATTAGCCAGCTTATCGATCAGCCTAGATATTTCCATTCTCTCTTCAGTAAGTCGCTCAATTCTCTGTAAAGTGTCCTCTTTTAGCTTCAGAACACTTATAAGGTTATTCTCTGCTGTATTTACCCTGCTTGTTTGTACTCTGGTAGTGCTCAGTTCTTGCTTTTTGATAATACCACTTTCTAAAGCAGCAAGCTCTAAATATAAGCCCTCTATTTCTTATTTATCCACTTAACGCCCTCTAGTTTTTCTTTTACCTGCTCTGGTGTCATGCCTTGGCCTCCTGTATGATATAATAATATTGTTGGAATTATAGCTGAGGCGGAGCGCCTTGGCCTTTTTTGCTATTTCTCTATGTTCGCTCTAGCTTCAAGTTCGTAGGTAAGGGATAGCCCCCGTATATCCTTATGGTTTGATAGGCAATTAAGGGACGTTTTTATCTCCCTTATTTCCTTGTCATTCTGCAAGCAATTAAGGCAAGTTATTTCTTTGCTTATCTGCTTATCATTTGGTAAGCAACAAATCCAAAATAACAGACTTTTAAATTGCTCTTATCTCCTTATCATTTTGTAGGAAAATAAGGGGAGTTATTTTAGTTCTTATTTCCCTGTTGTTTTGTAAGGAGAAAATCCAAATTAAGGAAGCTAAAAAGTCTCCTTATCTCCTTACAGTTTTTCAGGGAGCAAAATCAAAATAAGCGATGTTATTTCCTGTCTTATTTCCTTACCGTTTGACAAGGAGAAAAACGAAAATAAGGGGCTTTTAAATTCGTCTTAACTCCCTATCATTTTGTAAGCAATTAAGAAGGTTTATTGTCGTCCTTATCTGCTTGTCATTCTGCAAGGAGTAAATCGGAAATAAGAGGGCTAAAAACTTCGCTTATCTGCTTGTCGTTTCTCAGGGAGTTAAGGAGGGTTATTATTGCTATTAATTGCTTGATAAATGATAGGGGGGATATATCCACTTTCTCGGCGTTCGCTCGGAGTTCAACTCACATAATCCTCTCATTTGTCAGGCATATTTTTTGCCACTACCTTACCAAAACCTTACCATTGTAAAACTTTGATACCTCACCAAAACCTCACCATTCTATGGTTCTAAAAAAGTAGCTATACCTTGTGGTAACCTTGGGGTTCTATCACTAGAAAAAAAGCCCTGTACCTTGCTAAAACCTTGCTATTTTGAAGTATGTGACCTTAGCCTAATCTTAGCCTATTTTTAATATTTTTAAATACACAACCTTGTACTAACCTTGTACTTTTTATATGTAACCTCACCCTTATCTCACCCTTTTTTGGAACGCTTATCGCACCCTTTTTTGGAACGCTCTACTTACTTAAATCCTTGATATATCTAGCTTTTTTAACATTCAAACCGTCTAATATGTAGTATTTGTTTGTTTTGTAAATTGCACCCTACTACAAATTATCGGAGTGATCCTAAACCATTCAGCCAAAAGCTATCTCCTTTTCTGGTGTAGTTAACAAACTTTTGATAATGCTTGTAATATCGTTTCTTTTTCATGTATTTGGTCTTTCAGGAAAACTGTCAAACATATATCCGCCACGTTTGGGACTCCAACCTGGTTCTACCTTTCTAGCTTCCCTAAGCGCAAGCTCCCAATAATACTGACAATCTGTCTTACTTCGGTTCAGTGTTGTCTTGTGCATTTTCTGGCATGATCCACAACCATATTGCAATAGTCTCTTATAGAGTTTTCTGCATCGATTACCACAAATAGGACAAAGAAAGAAGTAGCGATTACCTCCCTTAGTTCCTGGTATACTTGCTAAATCAAAATGATTGCTTCCAAAGGTGATATACAGGTTATCTAGGTCTATTTCCAGTTTTCTACCGTCCAACTCAGCTATACCATGACTGATATTCTTGTTTTTCATTGGTTTTATAAATGTTTCTATGGTTATTGATTTTATAACTTCCATTCGTTCAAAAATACCCCCTATATGGAAAAAACCAAATCTATTGCCTAAATGCTAAAAGGGGATTGCTCCCCTTCCTATGTTTTATTGACCAGAATAACCTGCAAGGCCTTTATATTCGCCCTCTACGTCCAATTTTTGGAGTAGGCTAATACTTTCATCGCCCAGCATTTCCAACGTACCAAAAGCGGTCATAGAGTCCATAGGGATAGGCTTATCAGAAAGCAAGCGATCAGCATAGTCTAATAGTTCTAGCTCGTAGTCTGCGACCTTATTCAGCAAACTCTCAAAGTCCTCTGACTCTTTGAGTTGAGCCACGCGCTCCCGTTTGTAACGTTCTTCGAATGCTTCAGCCTCTCCTGGTTGTTTGTGGTAGTCTTTAAAGCTGTCACAAATACGCTTGAAAGTCTTGTTTAGCTTGTGATCTTCCGCATACTCAGCTACTAGCGTGCCTTTATCCTTGTAGGTCAATGAGATTACAGGCTGGCAATATGTCCCAGCCATGTATCCCAGTAGCGCGTGACCTGCTACCATAGCAGTATCTAGGTCTTTAAATTCGTAAGTGAAAGTAAATGTTTTTGCTTTATCTGAAAATGTTTTCAATGTCATGTTGTTTTTCCTCTTTCTTATTTTAAGGTAAATTATGTAATATTTGTTAATTTGTTGACCTTCTTTGGTGTTTTGTTGACCTTCTAGGTAACGTAGTTCAGTCTTACAGTCCCAAGGGTTTAGACAACTTTGTTACCATGTTGACCTTCTTTTGAAGTCATAACCCTTATATATATAAATACTATTTTTTCCCTATATAGAGAGTTAAAAAGAAGGTAACAAGGTCAACATAAAGGCTATAAAACTAGTGCTATCAAGGGTTTAGGATGTTGACCTTCTTTAAAACAAGGTCAACAAGAAGGTCAACAAATTTTTTGAAAACCCAGTCATATCAAAGGTTTAGAGCATCATGAGAAGGTCAACATTATTCTTTTTTAGTTATAGCATGATTTACTTGACCCAGTTTAGGTCTCTCAAACTCCAACGGATCTAGTTTGTCAAAATCTTCAATCCTAACACGGGCCTTTTTAAGCTGATACTTATTAGGTGTTAACTGTTGTAGGTGTCTGATAGTATCTTTTCCTGCCCCGTAAACATTGGGCTTGGGTATTCCCATATCTTCAGCATAATGCTTCAGTGATCTGGTCAGTATAAAAACGGGTACCACGTCCAGCTCATGCCAACCTCTTTCCATGTATTCATGTTTAACCCATGAAAGCAAGTAGTCATTATCCTCTTGGTATTCTTCTAGCAGGTCTTTGACTGATTGAGGTTCGATAAAGTGTGTAAAAGGCTCTTGATTGATAGCTTTGTACAGGGCATACTCTAGGACTTCCTTGTTTGCTAAAAACTCATTTTTTATCCAAGGCTTTTCCTTTTCCCCGTTAAAGTCAGCATTGAAAGGTACGATCATAATTCTACGATACCAGCCCTTTGTCTTGTTGCCACCATTGGGGATATAGTTGCCTGAAAAGATATTGAATAGCTTAAAGGTAGCTTCAAAAGCTGGCCGACCTTTTGGATTGACTAGCACGGTGTCCCCACTAGTGATACTCATTAAATCAGACGGATTTTTTAAGTATTCGTTTGGGGCTTCATCTCCGATATTGCAAACTTTGCCTACCAAGGTTTCAAGGTTATGCTTTTCAGCAAACTGTGCAGGTTTTAAGGCTGATATATTGCTTTCCCCTATCAGATTGATAAGGAAGCGCTGAAATGTCCCTTTACCATTGTTACCGTCCCCGTAGAAGATCGCAAACTTATTGCGGGTGTGGTTAGGATTGATAGCCTCTAGTATAATCTGCCAAAACAGTGTTACCAGTTCACTATCATTACAAGCGATTGAGTTTAGCCAATCGTCAAAAGTTTTGCCCTCTCGATCTGTTGGGACTCGTTTAGGCGCGTGGTAGGCTGTGCTGATCTTGCTTGTAATCACATATTCAGGGCTAAAAGGGAGTAGCTCCTTAGTTCTTAGGTCAATAATGCCATTCTTTACAGGTACAAGGTTAGCACTTTCTAAAGGCTTCTTTATCTTGGTCAATGTCCTAACCATTAACTTAATCTGTGGCCACTCTCTGGGCTTAATTCTCACGTCAAAAGTCTTACAGAATAGGTTAAACAGGTCATTACTAGCGGTATAGATACCCTCGTCTAAATCATAGATATAGAGTAGGCTATAATCAGCTATGTTGCTCTTACTGATAAAAGTAAACGTGACAATATCGCTTAAAATTTTAGCGACTGTGAAGGTTTGTGGTATGGCTACCTTCTCAGTAACGTCCCCTGTGGACTCGTTTACCTTTGTTTCAGTATGTTCTGCCCGCCATTCTTCACCAGCCTGAAAGATACGATTTTCAAGCTCCTTCATCGTCCTAGGGGGTTGCTCTTGCTCTCTCACCTCTAAGATTTCACTTTTTAGGTTTTCCAATTCTTCTAGTTCTATGGTTCTACCCTCTCTTTCTGTATTCTGCCCGTGCTATGCTGCTGAAGTACGGTCTAGTTCCTCAATCGGTAACGGTTCAGCAGTCACGCTATTAGCTATCTTTGTCAGCTCGTAGGCGGTCTCTAGGTCACAATCAACCCACTTGTTAAAGAGTAAGCCTACAAAGCGGGTCACTACCACGTTACGCCCTCCCTCGTCTCCAAAGCCATTAAAAAGCGTGTCAATAATTCTCATGGTCATGGACCTCTGGCCACTTACTCTAGGTTTATAGCGCTCAGTAGTTCCTTGCTTCGCTCTTGGTTCAACCTTGGGGACTGGATAATCTAGACCATGCTCTACGATTTTTTGATAGTCTGCTGGTTCTCCAGTGGTAACTGGTAGCCCTTGGAGTTGTGACCAGGTCAGACTGGCCATGTCAAAGGGTAGCCCTATCTTGTCCGCTATCTCTTTGACTACCTGCTTATAGGTTATCTCATCCATCACATTGTCAGGCTTCACCACAAGGCGAAAACGGGGCTTTTCTAAACTATGTTTGATAGTGGGGTATAAAATATAGGAGTAGCCAAACAAGGCGCTAGAAACGGCTTCTATGAAGTCCTCAGACGTTCCCTGTATATCGTCATAATCAAGGAAAATCAAATCCCGATAGATTAGACTGGAGTTGTTTCGTTTGTAACTGCCATTCTTTTCTGGTGTCACTTTCCCACTGATACAGTAAGGCGCTTGTGTACGTTTAAATCCTTCAATGTTTGCCCCTTCAGGGACTACCAGAGGCTTAAAACGTTCAATATACTGGAAAGGCTCAATTCTATCAAATGGATAGACAAGATTACTCTGAAAGCCTTTAGCCTCGTAAATTGTCATACTATCGCCCCTTTTTTCGTTTCTTTTTTAACTTCTTCAGTAGCTTTTGTTCTTGGAACTGTTCCAAAGATCTCCCACGGTGCTTATACAATTTAATGTCATGATAATGACCTCCACCTTGTGCTGGGTGTGTGTTATATCTAGCCATTTTCCACCCCCAAAAACTTCAGCAAGTCAGAAACTCTATAATAGATCTTCCTAGTATCTTCTAGTGGGGGCTGGTATCGTCTTAGCCCAGCATCTTCCCACTTTTGGAGTGTCTTATACTTTATGTCTAACTCGTCCATGGCTTCTTGTGCCGTGATTAACCCCGTCAAACGTGGTTTGACTGTATCACGCGCTTCCAGGTAGTTCTCCACAAGCTCCAGAACGCCATGAGTTAGCTCATATTCGCTCTCTTTGCTGAGACTAAACAAATTCATCAGCTCCCTTCAGTAGTTGCTTGTAGCTCTCTAAATCGGCATTTAAAAGGACAGTCAGACGCTTCTGTTCTTCCTGTACCTGGTTATAGAATGCCTTTGCTCCATCCAGTAGCTCCTCTTTGTTAGCTGGTATAAAGTAGCCTCTAAAAGCTCCGTGACGTACCCCAACGATAGGAACACCGTAGCGCGTGATCAGACGGCTGATAATGTCCTGGATGGTTCTTTCTGCTAGTTTGGTGATTAGGCTGATTTCTGCCCCTGTTATGGAGTTCTCAGCCCCGACCTTGATTAGTCTTAATACTCGCTTGTCATTCATTGTTAGACTCATTCAATTCCTCCCCATACGTTAACCCCTGCAAGCTGAATATAACGCCCGTAGCAAGGATTTAAAACCTCGCTAGGTGTTTCTATCGCCTGTCTGCTTTCTCTCTCCATTTGAGCGCTTTTTTGGCGGTCTCGATGGTTTAGGTAAAGTAGTAAGCCAATCAGTACCACGGAAAAGATAAGCGCCTGTGTGTTGGTTAAATCTAGTTCGTTCATGTTATGCCCTCGCCTTATAGTTCTTGATGTAGTCCACTTGGTCGCCTCGTTCCATCTTCAGGAAGTCGTCTTCGGCTTGTGCCATTTCTTTAATATCTTTAGTCATGGTATGCCTCCAGCTCTTTAGCGTCGTCATTGTTCAAAGCAAAAAGGCTATCTCATTTAGACGATCGTATAACTTTTCATTCTGGGCGTATGCTGTATCAGTGTATTTTTTAGCAAGCCATAAGAATGTGGTTGTATCTTTCTGTAGTGCAAACTCAAGCCCTTCAAGAGCTAGGTTATTCATTTCTAAAACGTTCATGATGTCGGTTAATTCGTTCCCTAATTCTGCTAGTTTCTTAGCCGATAATAGAACTTGTTGGCTTGATGTTGATTTTTTTGTTGTCATGTTTTTTGCCTCTGTTTCTGTGTTTGTGTAATTGCCCTGATGAGCTTGTTCCTGTTTCGACAGCTTTTTAATGTCTTTCTTGCCTTTTACTATACCGATTACCCACGCCCAGAGTCGCCAAAGTTTGAGAGCGTGAGAAAGTACCAGTTTTAAGAGTTGGCGCTCTCCGTATGGTCAAATTGCCCTAAATATGCTATAATCTAGGTATAAATCTTACTAAAACCTCTTTAATAATAGCTTGCCTGCTTTGTTAAATTCGTTTTAGTGTTAGTGTGAAAGGCTTTGCTGATTGGTCTCGGTAAGCCTTTTTTGTTGCAATCACGCGCTTTCTTGGCGTGTTTTTTTATTTCTGAATGCCATAGCCTTGATTTCCTGATAACTCATATTCAAGCCAATCATGGCTATTACCATGTCCTCAAATGCCTGGTATTGCTCCAGCTCGTCACTGGTCAAGCTATCAATACCGTTATAGCCCCCACGTTCTTCCCTTAACTGCTTCGCGTTCCTGTCAGTTACTGCCTTCAGTAGCAGGTTGTTCATGGTGCTATGCGCGTGCTTTGGTGCTTGTTCCCAGTTCTCAATACTGTCATGCAAGGTTTCTTTTTGGCTTTTCTAGCGCCCTCTGCATACGAAACTTAGAAAGCTCCTCACGCATTTCAAAGAATGCTTTGACTAGGTTCATTTTGAACCGCCGTACAGGTTCGGTATTCTTTAGATAAGTGATCAGCAAGGTTGCCTGTTGTTCATTTAAGCGATAGATTTTCATTGGTCTCCCTCGCCCGTCTAATTTACGCATTTCAAATGCGATAATTCCGTAGCTTTCAAAATCAGCTTTATGCTTTCTTAAAAGTTCTTGTATTGTGTGATGAGTAACTTCAGCACATTCAGCGATGATCTCGCTTGTAGTATACGGCTCTTTCTTACCGTCCATGTAGACTAGTTCCATTGGTTAGCTCCAATCTTTACTTTTGCATACTTTTTGTTTAAAAAAATATATCTTCGATAGTGATATCTGGAAACATTGGTAATAGCAATTTTTTGAAAGCTATTTTCTCAGTATCCGTAAATGAGCAACGCCCTGTTTCTTTGTTGTAGTATGTTTGCTTTGTCATACCTAATTTTTTTCCTAGCTCTGCTTGGGTTAGCCCCAACATATTTCTGTAGCCTTTAATTTTATATTTTGGCAATCTCATCACCTCCTTTACTTTTGCATACCTTAATTGTAACCAATATTTTTTAAAAAGTCAATACTTTTCTTTACTTAAAAACAAAAAATAGTTATAATTTAAATACGAGGTAAAAAAATGGAAGTGAATAATATTGAAGTAGGAAACCGAATTAAAAGTATTAGGCTCGATCAAGGTGCAACTATGGAGGAATTTGGTAAAGCATTTAATACCAGTAAGGGGACTGTTAATAATTGGGAAAAGGGGCGTAATTTGCCTAACAAAGAAAATTTGTTAAAAATAGCAAAACTAGGAAATCTTAGCGTTGAGCAACTATTATATGGCAGTTCTGCTAGAAGTCGATATAACTGGGACTATATCCTAGATTACATGGAAAAAACTAGAGAAGAGCTCGATGAAGAAGCTTTTGAAAATACCAAACAAGCTATCGATAGTGCATTTTTTATCCGATTAGACTTGAATGATATTATAAATCTATATAACTATAATCTCCGAAATCCTATCCCTGTTAAGGATTTAAACGGTATGAAAAAATTCTACGAATCACAGGCCAATTTCTTAGAAGAATATATTTCTAGTCTTGACTATACAGAGAATAATATGGATATGATCATGGATTTGGAAATTGAAGCTAACTTTAATCGAAGATATATAGACAGAATTGACCGATATCAAAAAACGGGGATTTGGGCAGAAGACTATCTAAAAGAGTTAGAAAAATTCAAGCAAAGCCAAGAGAATTGAACAATAGCAACAAAAAAAGGTAAGTCAATACCCTTACCTTTAATCAAGACTAATATAATCAACCTAATTGAACCAGATGGAGCTGGTGTTAGCTCTCTACACACTATAGAGGACGCACCCGATAAGATGATTACAACATCATTATATCACTCTTGATTTGAAAATGCGATCCATAGCATCCCCACGCGCCACAATATAGAAAACATTTTAAGAAAGGAAAATAGATGGAACCTGCTGAATATCTAAAATCTAGACTGGATAATCAAATTGATTGGTATGACACAAAAAGTCAACACCATCAAAAATGGTTTAAAATTTTAAAGTATACAGAAGTACTGATGGGATTCTTAATCCCTCTATTAGCAATTTGCAAGCCAATAAAATTTGAACTTTGGTCTGCTGTATTTGCTGGTTCAATGTTGCTTTGTGAAAGTTTTATATCTATATCGAAGCATCATGATAATTGGATTGATTACCGTAGAACAACCGAATCTTTAAAACATGAAAAATATATGTTTTTAACAGGAACTGGTGTCTATAAAAATGAAAATGATAGCTTCGCTTTGCTTGTCGAACGTTGCGAAACTATCATTTCAAGCGAAAATATAAATTGGGCTAACTTGCAAACGGACACTATTCAACGAAAGGACAAACAATGAGCACGCATAAATGTTTTATATCTTTTAAAACTCATGATATGGAGTTCAAAAAATATATACAGGAAAATTTAGCCGTGGATATGATTGACAAGTCTCTAAACGAACCGATTGATTCGCAAGATGAAGACTATATCATGCGAAAAATACGAGAAGATTATCTAAAAGATTCTACAGTTACTATTCATCTTATCGGTTCCGAAAGTTCCGAGAATAACTATTGTCAAAATCAGAATTACATCAAAAGAGAATTGCAAGCCTCGCTATCGGACACTTCAGCAGGTAAAAGAAATGGAATTTTAGGAGTAGTTTTACCTTCGATGTATGATCGTATTTATAGAGGAGAGCAGGCATGTCTTACTTGTTTTAAAAATCATGATGTAGTCAAAATAAATGAAGATACTACTGTTAAAGAGTTTAGTTATAATTTTTATCTCCCTCTTGACAACGACAAACATGCATGGAGCGAAGAAGATCGGTATTGTATATTAGTTAAATGGGATGATTTTAAAAAGAACCCAAATAGATACATTGATCAAGCTTTTGATAAAAGGTCGTCTGATATTGTCGAAAAAATAAAGGTTAGACCTTAAAGATCTAACCTCGAATAATTTCATAAGTTTTCTCAAAAATATCTGGTTTGACAGGGTATTTTTCACCATCTACTCCTGTGACAATCCAATCTCCCGGAGAAGCCTTCATGACCCCTTCTAAAGTGTCGATATACATTTCTGTATCAATTTGAATAGCATCTACTATTACAGGAAGCTTACGAACTTTAACCATGCTTTCTCCTCCTGAGTTTTTCATTATTATAGCATAAAAATTAGTATTTCCAAAATGGGAACAACTGAGAATCTCAATTAGTATGGGGCTTAAATTTGATTTTGCAATTTCTACATGTTCGATATTAGTTAAACGTCATATTAGCCCCATATCCGCCTTGTTTTTTATTCTGGTATAATTTACCGTCTGACTCTTTAAAATCGAATGTGGGGCAATCTGTGAAGCCCTATCATGATATAAACCACAATCTAAAACCTTTTTAATAATAGCTTGCCTGCTGATGTATTTTAGAAAGGTTTATCATCATGAAAATAACGCAACATAGTAAAAAAGACGGATCAATAGTCTACCGCTCTAGTGTCTATCTGGGCATTGACCAGGTAACGGGTAAACAAGTCACAACGAAAGTCACGGGACGCACTAAAAAAGAGGTCAAGCAAAAAGCCCAAGACGCAATTATAGACTTTAAGGTAAACGGATCGACCAGGTTTCAAGCCTCCACTATATCCACCTACGAGGAGCTGGCTAGACTATGGTGGGATAACCACAAGCATACAGTAAAGCCAAATAGTCAGGATGCTACTAGAAGGCTCCTAGAAGGTCATGTTTTGCCTCTCTTTGGCTCCTACAAGCTCGATAAGCTGACAACTCCACTCATTCAGTCCATTGTCAACAAACTAGCAGAAAAGACCAATAAAGGCGAACCTAGGGCTTATCTGCATTATGACAAAATCCACGCGCTAAACAAGCGTATATTACAGTATGGCGTAGTTATGCAAGCTATCCCATTCAATCCAGCCCGTGAGGTCTTGTTACCTCGAAACAATCAAAAAGCAAACCGCCACAAGATCAAACATTTTGACAATCAGGAGCTTAAAAAGTTTCTTGACTATCTCGATAGTTTAGACAGTAACAAGTACCGCCATTTTTACGAGATTACACTTTACAAGTTTCTACTGGCCACAGGTTGCCGTATCAATGAGGCTCTGGCGCTTAGCTGGTCTGATATCAACTTAGACGGTGCCCTTGTCCATGTCACAAAGACTCTAAACTATAAGCAAGAGATCAATAGCCCAAAATCAAAGTCTAGCTATCGGGATATAGATATAGACCGCCAAACAGTCGCTATGCTCAAGCAATATAAACGTAGGCAAATACAAGAGGCTTGGCAACTCGGACGCTCTGAAACTATGGTCTTTTCTGACTTCATACATGAGTACCCCAATAATCGAACCTTACAAACCAGGTTAAGAACCCACTTCAAACGTGCTGGCGTTCCTAACATTGGCTTTCACGGTTTCCGTCATACTCACGCTAGTTTACTGCTTAACTCTGGTATACCTTACAAGGAGCTTCAGCACCGCCTAGGTCATTCACAAATCAGTATGACCATGGATATATATAGCCACCTCTCAAAAGAGAACGCCAAAAAAGCCGTCTCATTCTTTGAGACGGCTATGAAATCAATCTAGCAAATATCTAAGCAAACCCAGAAATCAACCTTTTAAGACAAAGCAAAAAGCCCACTGTTGTAGGCTTTCTGTAAGATATTTCTTAAAATTAAAGCATTTTGTTGTAGAATTCAACGACAAGTGCTTCGTTGATTTCTGGGTTGATTTCGTCGCGTTCTGGCAAGCGAGTCAATGAACCTTCCAATTTTTCAGCGTCGAATGATACGAATGCTGGACGTCCAAGAGTAGCTTCTACTGCTTCAAGGATTGCTGGAACTTTCAATGATTTTTCACGAACTGAGATCACTTGACCTGGAGTTACGCGGTATGATGGGATATCAACGCGTTTTCCGTCAACAAGGATGTGACCGTGGTTTACGAATTGACGAGCTTGACGACGAGTAGTCGCAAGGCCAAGACGGTAAACAACGTTATCCAAACGACGTTCCAAAAAGAAGCATGAAGTTGAAACCTAGGATTCCGCCTTTGATTTTTTTGTAGCTTGTACGAACAAGTTACGGAATTGTTTTTCACCCTACACCGTAAGTGAAACGAAGTTTTTGTTTTTTTCAGCCAATTGCAAACCGTATTCTGACAATTTAGAACGGTTGTTTTGGTCCGTGTTGTCCTGGTACGTAGTTACGACGTGCCAATTCTTTACCTGTACCTGTGAGTGAAAGGCCAAGGCGACGAGCTTGTTTCCAAGATGGTCCTGTATAACGTGACATATGTATGTCCTCCTGATATAAATAATATTTCGGTGGAAATAGTCACTTAGAAAGCCCTGATTCGTGCAGATGCCCTTCGCCTAAACAGCCAAGGTTACTTGTCATAAGACACCTGTTGACGAGCTTCATGCTTTCCTGCTGCTATTTCACACAAAGGCTATTGTACCATGAAAAGCTAGATTTGTAAAGGGATTTTACGGCTTTATTTCAAATTGAGGCTGAATGTAAACTTGCTTCCTAAGCCATACTGACTTTCCGCTGTGATTTCGCCACCAAGCTGATGGGCTAGTTCTCGTGCAATCGCAAGACTAAGCCATGCCCACCCGTCTTCATATTGCGCGAAGTTTCTACACGATAAAGTCGTTTAAAGATCTTTTCCAAATCTTCAGGAAGGATCCCCTGACCCTCGTCTTTCACACTGATTGTCAGCTCTTGTTCTGTTAATTGGGCAAGAACCTCGATTCTGGTTCCTGGTTCTGAATATTTAAAGGCATTGTTTAACAAATTGACCAAAATACGAGAAAGTTTGTCAGAATGGCTCTTGATTTTCGCCGACTCAGGTAACACTTGAATGTAAACATCTCGCTCCTCTTGTTCAATCTGGAGTTGAAATTCACTCATTGACTCAATCAGCAACTGATCTAAAAAGACCTCTTCGACTTCTTCATCAGCAGTATCTTGAGGTTGTGTATTGAGAGTCAAAACATCCAATTCCTCCACTAGCTTGTTTAGACGCTCGGTTTGCCGACCAATCGTGGTTAAGTAGTGGAGCCGCTCCTCTTCCTTGATCACTCCATCTAGAATTCCCTCCACAGTAACCTGAATGGAGGTAATGGGAGTTTTAATATCGTGAGAGAGCTGCGCAATCATCATTCTCTTTTCTTGCTCGCTCTCATCAAGTGATTGAAAGGTAGCCTGCAAATTGTGGGACATGTCATTAAAAGCCTGGCCCAGCTCTTGAAATTCTAATGGGCCTTTGGTTTCAATTTCTGTGCTGAAATCCTTGCTGGCTATATCCTGAGCTTGTTTTTCAAATGTTTCAGAGAAGAGAACACTGGCGACAAAAGAAAGATGCTCACTGCAGCGCCAATGAAACTAGCAATCAAGGTCATTCCAACTAGAAAGTAAACTTCACTTTTCTCGATCAACATCCGTTGGACTGCCCAGAAAACGACCAAAATCGTTAGTAGAGTCGACACTAGATACCCCACTAAAATATAGTTTTTTAATTTCATTTTCTACCTCTTGGTCTTTCCATCTTATAGCCCAAACCCCAGACAGTTTTAATAGCAGGAGCATTTGAATTTGTATACTTGGTCAACTCTTGCCTCAAAGCATGGATATGAACATTGAGTGTATTGGTATCATCCACATAGTCCTCTTGCCATACCTTCTCGTAAAGTTCCGTCTTTGAAAAGACTCTCTCGGGATTGCTGGCTAATATCCATAAAAGTTCAAAGGATTTTACTGTCAATTCCAAAGGTTGCTCCCCAATGCGAACCTCATGAGTCACATGGTTGATTACCAAGTCACCAAACTCGATCTGTTCGGTCTCTCCTCCACGGCTAAGGCGACGCAAGATATTATTCACTCTTAAAACCAATTCGCGTGGGCTAAAGGGTTTGACTATAAAATCATCTGCCCCCAAACTTAATCCATAAATCTTATCCTGTTCGCTTGTCTTAGCAGTTGTAAAGAGGAAGGGTTGATCCGGAGCGATGTACTGAACTTCACTGATAAAATCATAGCCATCCATATTGGGCATCATGATATCTGTGATAATGAGGTCAATAGATTTTTTTCTGAAAAGTTCTAATCCCTCCTTACCATCATGGGCGACCAAAACATCGTAACCTGCCTGTATAAGATAGCGGTGTTGAATATCTAGAATATCTATCTCATCATCAACCAGCAAAATTGTCTTTTTCATCTGACACTCCTTCGATAAAAACAGTGTTATACTTGCTTTAGTATAACACTATTTTCCCTAATGTTTAAGTGATTTGAATCTTAATCTTCTCGTTTGGTTGTCAAACCCAAGAGTCCAACAAGACCTGCCAAGGCTAGACCAAAGATACCAAGACCAGCTGTAGCTGTTTTAGCTTCCCCAGTATTTGGTAGCATCGCTTTATCATCTTTTTTCATCATATTAGCCATTGGGCTAGAAGCTGGTTGATCTACTTTCATATCTGACATATGGTGATTTGTACCCATCATACCCTCAGTCGTACCTGTAGAGCCTGTTTCAGAAGGCTCCGTATTCATCTGACCTTGTTGAGATGGTATTGTCGCCATTTCTTTTCCACGAAGCTGAATCGTTACTTGACGAGTAGCAATCAGATTGGTCAAATCAGGTTTGCCATCTTTAGATCCATAGACTTTAACAGTAGCTAGATATGTATGTGTTCCGTTAGCTCGAAGTTGATCCAGCAAGGCCTGACCATCTTTGCCAACCGTATTGCCATTCAAATCCACTTCGTAGAAATATTGACCTTTAGCCAAGCCTTCAAGTGGCAATAGGGCAGGATTTTTAGCTGTTCCGTTGTCGGACCATGGAGCTTTGTCTGAAGCTTTTAACAAGAGGCGAGTCAACATACCATCTCCACCAAAAGCTTCGTATGGAATAACTTGGTTGACACCGGCCAAGAATGGACCCGGAACATTTGCTTTTTCAAGGTAGCTAGCTGGAACATCAATCATGTCTTTGACATTGTTAACAACAGACTCTTTGACCTGATTTGGTGTGGTCAAGCCATTCAAATTAACAGTCAAATCTTTAGTCGCTACGAGGTTAGTTAAGTCAGGCTTGCCGTCTTTCGCACCGTACACCTTGATGGTAGCTTTATAACTTTGAGTGCCGTTTTGTTTTAAGAGGTCAAGCAGCTCTTTATCTGATTTACCTTGAGTCCCTGCTAAATCCACTTCGTAGAAGTAAAGGCCTTTGCCCAATTTCTCTACTGGTGGGAGAGCGGGATTTTTAGCTGAGCCATTGTCGGACCATGGAGCCTTGTCGGATGCTTTCAAGATAAGGCGAGTCAACATGCCATCTCCAGCGAAGAATTCGTATGGAATGACTTGATTGACACCAGCTGTGAATGGTCCTGGGAAATTGGCTTTGTCAAGGTAGCTAGCCGGAACATCTACTGTGTCTTTGGTGTTGTCAGCCACACCTTTTTGGACTTCAGCTGGGGTGGTCAAGCCATTCAAATTAACAGTCAAATCTTTAGTTGCTACGAGATTAGTTAAGTCAGGTTTGCCATCTTTTGCACCGTACACCTTGATAGTAGCTTTATAGCTTTGAGTGCCGTTTTGTTTCAAGAGGTCAAGCAGCTCTTTATCTGATTTGCCTTGGGTGCCTGCCAAGTCTACTTCGTAGAAGTAGAGGCCTTTGCCCTAATTTCTCTACTGGTGGAAGAGCAGGATTTTTTTAGCTGAGCCGTTGTCTGACCATGGAGCCTTGTCTGAAGCTTTTAATAAGAGGCGAGTCAACATGCCATCTCCACCAAAAGCTTCGTATGGAATGACTTGGTTGACACCAGCTGTGAATGGGCCTGGGAAATTGGCTTTGTCAAGGTAGCTAGCTGGGACATCTACTGTGTCTTTGGTGTTGTCAGCCACACCTTTTTGGACTTCAGCTGGAGTGGTCGCTGGTTGCGCTTCACTGGCTTCACGGTCTTGTCCAGAAACTGTAGACGCAGGACTTTCCACAGGTTTAACTGCATCTTCTGTTTGTTTCTTAGAGTCATGTTGTGCTTGCACTTCTTCTTTTGGCGCTACTGCCGGCTCTTTAGCAGTTGCGTCCGCTTTTTCTGAAGAGCTTGTCGTATCCACACTTGCTTTAGGTGTTGGAATAGACTGTTCTGAAGGAAGAGCTACATCGACTGCTTTTTTGAGAACCTCTGCTGGTAAGTCGCTCTTTTCACTCACCGAAGCAGCGTCTGGCACGACTTGGGCAGGGGTCGGATTGACGACATCAGCACGTGCAGAACTTGGTTGACCGACTAGGACAAAGAAGCCACTAGCCACAACAACTGAAGCAACACCGACACTGAGACGGCGAATAGACCAACGAGTATATCTCTGATTTGGATTGAATTTCATAGGATTCTCCTTAGAGTTTTCTTTTTTTGATGACTCTAGTATAATCTCCTAAAATTAAAAAGGATTAAGAAAAAGTTAAAATTTTTCTTAAATCCCTCTTATAAAATACTTATATTGACTCGTTAATTGTTGGAAAGAGAGTACCCTTCCTCTCCTACTCACTCAGTTCAGCTAGGGTGTCCAAATGTTGGTTATTAATGACGGCCATGATGTAGGCATCTGCCTTCAAGAGGTCATTGGGTCCAAATTGAACATCCAGAGGAGCATTTTCGTAGGCACGAAAGCCAAGTACGTTGAGGTTGTATCGCCCACGTAGATCTAACTGACTGAGGCTTTTACCTACCCATGATTGGGGGATTTTCATCTCGACAATCGATACATTCTTGTCCAGCTGAAAGACGTCTACGCTGTTATGAAAGAGGATGGTCTGTGCCAATGAGCGCCCCATTTCAAACTCTGGTGAGATGACTGCGTCCGCGCCAATTTTTCTAGAACCTTTTTAGCTGTATGGCTTTTGACCTTGGCAATAACGGTCGGCACTCCTAGACTCTTGCAGTGCATAACCGCGAGAACACTGGACTCCAGATTTTCACCCGTTGCGACAACTACGGTATCACAGGTGTCAATCCCTGCTGATAGAAGGAGTTCTTCATCCGTGATATCTCCAACTACTCCACGCGCCAGCACAGGTTCAAATTGATTAATGCGCTCCTCGTGGTCATCAATAGCAATGATATTCATGTCATGCTTGGCAAGAGCAGCCAAAACACTGCTCCCAAAAATTCCCAAGCCTAAAATTCCAATTGTCCGATCTGACATCGTTCTTCCTTTCTTACCCAATGGTGATATCTGCTTTCATATAGTGAATCGTATCTTTCTTGTCTGGCTGGTATTCTGCTACACTGACCAGTAGTGTCAAGGGACCAATACGGCCGATAAACATCAGCAACATAACGATGCTGAGGGCTATCTTACCTAGCTCCGGTGTTAAATTTGCCGTCACTCCAACTGTCGCAAGGGCTGAAATGGTCTCAAACATGAGGTAAATAAAACGCGGATTTCCCTCTGCTGTTATCCCTAGTAGGATCAAGCCCAGCAAGAATGTTAGCAAGAAGATAATAAAGACACTGAAAGATTTTTGCACGGTTTGGGGTTCAATGGTTCTCCGAGCTACATTGGCATGAGGCAAGCCCAATAGTTCGCTACGAGCAAAGACCAACAGGACAAAGAAGGTCGTAATCTTGAGCCCCCCTGCTGTCCCTCCAGGCGCCCCTCCTAGAAACATCTGTAGGATATAGATGAACAAGGTCGCCGGTCGAGCCTGGGTGTAGTCAATAGAGGCAAAACCTGCCGTTCTCATACTGACGGTCTGGAAGAAACTAACCAGCAGTTTCTCTGGAGCACTGAGATTTCCAATCGTTCCAGGATTGTTCCACTCGATGAACAAAGTCGATACGGTTCCAAAGAGCAGAATTCCCGCCGTTAAAAAGAGAACCAGCTTGGTATGAAAGCGAAGACGGCGTTTTTTCTTCTTCCCAAACTGGGTCGCTAGGTCAAACCAGACCATAAATCCTAGCCCCCCCGTGATAATCAATCCTGCAATCACTAGATTGATCAAGGGATCCGTTTGAAAGGCTAGCAAACTCGTACTTCCAAAATTGTCAAATCCAGCATTACAGAAAGCTGAAACAGCCAAAAAGATAGAGGTTAGAATCCCTCGCCCCCAGCCAAATTCGGGGATAAAGCGGAAACTCAGGAGAAAGGCACCGATTCCTTCCACCAAGAAAGTCGTCAAAAAGATCGAGCGGATAAAATCCTTTAAGGACTGGGTTTCTCCATAACTGAAACTTTCTTGAATGGTCTCCCGGCCACGAAGACTGAGCTTTTGCTTGCCTTGGATATAAAAGATTCCGATAAAGGTCATAAGCCCCAAACCGCCAATCTGGATTAAGAGCATACAGATTAGCTGGCCCCATATATTATAAGTAGAGGCCACTGGCAGGGTGAAAAGCCCTGTCACACAGACCATGGATACCGTTGTAAAGAGATGATCAAAATAGGTCGCTTGTGACGTAGCTGCCTGCACAAAGGGAAGGCTTAAAAGGAGCGAGCCCAAGAAGATAACCAGGGCAAAACTTAAAAAGATGCGACGGGCTGGTGATAACCGAGACAGCGTCGTCTTGATTTTTTCCAAAAATGATTTGAATAACATAGCTACATTCTACCATAAAAACAGTCAGAACACTCACATGTGGTGCACAATGGCAAGACAGAGTTCGAGTGCCTTATCAAAAGCTTCTGAGCCCCAGTCACGACTGTCGTAGTTGTCTAGATCTGCTAAGGAATCTGCGGTAAAGAGCAATTCCCCCCAGACAACTCCACGTAGCTGAGCTACTGCCGCAAGAGCAGAGCACTCCATCTCCACAACAGCACAGCCTTCTTCCTTGCGATAAGCCACCTTTTCAGCCGTCTCTCGGTAAAAACCATCTGTCGTCCAGGTCATGACTTCCTCGTAAGGGATGCCTCTTTGCTCCAAAACTTGCTCAATGGCAGAGACAGCCTCAATCTGCATCTCCATATAACGAGAAGGCGCTGCATAATGGTAGCTGGTCCCCTCATCTCGCAAAGCGCGAACAGGGACGAGAAAGGCATTCTCCTCTATATCGGCTAGGACACCACAGGTTCCAGTGGAAATAATTTGCTCCACACCATAGCCAACCAACCAATCCATAAACTGGGCCGCTGGCGCAGAACCAACGGGCGCTTGGGCCAGACAAATCTCCTCACCCTTGTAATTGATAACATATACAGGATAGGTTTTGGTGGCAGAAACGAACTCACCAACACAGTCCGCCCCTACTTCCTGAGCATAGCGCTCAATCTCCTCCTCCAAAAAAGCATAGATACACTTCTTTGGCAACTTCAAGTCTAACCCCTCATGTGTTGGCATAAGGACCGCCTGAGGATTGTCATCAAACTCTAAAATGGGAATCGCATGTTTCTGAATCATAGCCCACCTCCTGTAATTTTTGTACTATTGTATCAAAAAGCTGACGGAGTGTCAAGGAGTTGTCTTTACATTTCCTCTAGTAACAACACAAAATTCTCCCTTCTCTCTCGAGAAAGGAGAATCTTTATTATCCTTGTCCACCAGGGGCTGGACTGCCAGGACCACCATTTCTTTGAGGGCCTCCGCCACCAGGCATAGAGTTGACGATTTCCGTTTGTTTTTCGCCGTTGAGATAGATGTCTCCACCTGTATAGGTCGCAGTTCCATCAAAGTCAAAACCTGTTTGACCAGTCATTTTAATGGTTCCGCCTGTGACCGTGATATTTCCGTTTGAGTCGATTGGGTCTGTATCCCCTTGACCAACTTCTACTGTCAGGTTCCCGCCATTCATGGTGAAGAAGATTTCACTTTGTTGGGCATTTTTGTTGGCTGCATTGACACCATCATCTGTCGCGTAAATGTTGATATCCCCACCGTTGATAGTGATGGATTTCCCTTCAAGTCCTTCTGTCGAATTTTTGACGGTGTAGGTCCCACTATCGATAACGAGGTCTCCAGAAGCGTGGATGCCATCATCCCCTGCTGTAACGGTGATGTTGTTGTTGGATAGGTACATGGTTCCGACTGAAGTATCTTCATCATTGTCCACCTTGACTCCATCTTCTTTAGCATCGATGGTCATGGTCGTACCAGTGATGTTGAGTTCATCATTGATATTAAAGGCATCGCCAACTGCTGTGATGTTATAGGTTCCACCCGTAATGTGAAGAGTGTCGTTAGCCTTGATACCATTGTTCTTCTTGCCATCTACATTGAGGGTTCCTTTCCCGTTGATGGTCAAATCCATCTTAGAAAAGAGAGCTGCATCTGCTTTCGTCGCTGTTAGAGCTTGAGTCAGAGAGACTGTTGGTGGTTCCCTCTGCTAGAGTCAGGTAGACGTGGCCGGCTGATGTCGCAGATATCGCTGCATTGGTATTGGTCATGGTCGCACCTTTTAGGACTAGATGAACATCTGCAGACTTATCTGCCTCGACCTTGATCTGCACTCCGTCAGACTGACCTGAAATCACATAGGTTCCAGATTTTGTGATGGTCACTGTTGAACCAGATACTGTCACCCCATCTCCAGAGACGTTTGCAGATGAGCCAGATAGCTCAATCTTAGAAGCTGTGCTTTCATCATAAGAAGTATCATAGTCCTTTTCTGTAAAATAGGAAGTTTGATTTGCCTTTGTTGAAGTTGTTGTTGCATTATTTGTCGTTGCATTGGTATTGGATGTAGTTGTTGACTGGGCACATGCTGCCATCAGCACCATTGTCGTTAGACTCGTTGCGAGTAGGATCCATTTTTTTGATTTCATACCTTTTTCCTCTCCTTCGTATGATATAGCTAGACAGTCTACCGAAGATTCCTGAAACGAAGCTAAAACTTTTCTGAAAGTTTCCTTAAATTTAGTTTGGATTAGATTTTGCCTAGTAATTTTTTAGAAAGGACTGCTAGAAACAATTTTTGAACGCTAAAATACCTTTAATAGATTTTTTAAACCAAGATTCCTCAGTGCGATATCTCCTTGACCAAGAAAGCCAAAAAGAAGAAAAATTTATAAGACTAAAGCTCATAAAAAGAACAGCCCTAGCTGTTCTTTTTAGTTTTCTTTCACAAGGATTTCCTTGATAACACGCGCAGGATTACCACCTAGGACGACATTGTCTCCAAAGGACTTAGTGATCACGGCCCCCGCTCCTGCAACGACATTATTTCCCAGTGTCACTCCAGGAAGGACAATGACGCCACCTCCAGCCCAGAAATTATCTCCGATGGTGATGGGCTTGCCGTATTCGATCCCTGAATTGCGTTCATGCGGATCCAGTGGATGGAGTGGGGTTAAAAATTGACAGTTGGGGCCAAGCATGGCGTTGTTCCCGATGCGAATCGGACAAACATCTAGCATGGTCAAGTTCCAATTAGAATAAAAATTTTCCCCTAGATGGATATTGACACCGTAGTCCACCACCAGGCGTGGATTGACATAGAGATTTTGCCCAGTTGAACCAAACCAAGTCTTGATAATCTCCGCACCTTTTAAGGGATCTAGCTCCTGATTGAAATCAGCCTGCTTCTGACGTGCTGTCTGAGCCAAGGCCCGTAATTCTGGATCCGACGGACGGTAAGGCTCCCCTGCTATCATTTTCTGGTATTCGCTGGTCATCTCATCACCTCATACTTACTTTGGACCCATCATATCAAAGCCTTTGAAAGGTCAAGAATGGCCTGCTTTCTAGACTCTCGAAATCAATCCCCTCCCAAGTCAAAACAACTTGCTTGACAAAAGCTTGACTTCATGGTTTAATATACCCCATAAGGGTATATTTGGAGGTGCCTATGTTTCACTTATTTACAAAAATTGACAGTATTTCTACCAGCGAGTTAGAAGCTAAACTCAGAGAACCAATTCAGCTACTAGATGTTCGGACGCCTATGGAATTCCGTAGAGGTCATATCAAAAATGCAAAAAATGTTCCTTTAACGGAAATCGGATCTTACACACCTGCGACAAAAGAAACACTTTATGTCATTTGTCATTCTGGTGTACGAAGCAAACTAGCTGCGAAGAAGCTAAAGAAAAAAGGTTACGATGTCGTCAATGTTCGAGGCGGTATGAGCGCTTGGACAGGTAAGGTCATCTAGAAGTATAAAGGAGAAAGTCAATGAAAATTATCATTGTCGGAGGAGTTGCAGGCGGTATGTCAGCAGCAACCCGTCTCAGACGTCTCATGGAAGACGCTGAGATCATTATTTTTGAGAAAGGTCCCTTTGTTTCCTTTGCAAACTGCGGACTTCCTTACTATGTTTCAGGAGAAATTGTAAACCGTGATAGTTTATTGGTCCAAACTCCTGAAAGTCTCAGGGCACGCTTTAATCTCGATGTGCGGCCATTTCACGAGGTTATCCAGATTTCGCCAGAAGAACACACTGTGACGGTGCGGCATGATGGGCAGGAATTCACAGAAAGCTACGACAAGCTGATTCTCTCTCCAGGAGCTAAACCATTTGTTCCTGCTATTGAAGGGCTAGCAGAGGCTAAGAATACCTACACGCTTCGCAATGTTCCTGATCTCGATGAGATTATGGCAGCCTTGGACAATCATCCAAAAGAAGCTGTCGTTATCGGTGCAGGCTTTATCGGGCTTGAAATGGCTGAAAACCTGGCGAAACGGGGATTGCAAGTCACCATCGTGGAGAAAGCCCCCCATGTCTTGCCACCATTAGATCAGGAAATGGCGGCCTTTGTCCAAGCAGAATTGGTCAAAAACGGCGTTCGCGTTATCACTTCTCAGTCTGCGACTCGATTTGAAGAGCAAGGAAAAACCATCGTTCTCGAAAACGGTCAAAAGATTGCTTCTGACCTCACCATCCTTTCTGTAGGTGTTGAACCTGAAAACAGGCTGGCCAAAGCTGCGGGGATTGGACTGGGACTACGTGGCGGTATCTTGGTCGACGAACACTACGAAACCAGTCAAAAAGATATTTTTGCAGTTGGAGATGCCATCGTCGTCAAGCAAGAGATTACTGGCCAAGATGCCCTCATCTCTCTCGCTTCTCCTGCTAATCGTCAAGGACGACAAGTAGCGGACGTCATCGCAGGACTCGGTCGTACCAACAAGGGCAGTATCGGCACTGCTATCGTTCGTGCCTTTGATATGACAGCTGCTTCGACTGGTCTCAGCGAACGTAGTCTTAGCATGAATCAACTTCCTTACAAGGCCCTTCATGTCAGTGGGAAAGACCGTGCTGGTTATTATCCAGGCGCTACTGATATGACCTTGAAGCTCCTCTTTGACCCAACCACTGGAAAAATCTACGGTGCCCAAGGAGTCGGGAAGAAAGGTGTTGACAAGCGAATCGATATCCTGGCAACTGCTATCAAGGGAAATCTCACCGTCTTTGACTTACCAGAGTTAGAGTTTACCTATGCGCCACCATTTGGCTCTGCCAAGGATCCCGTCAATATGCTGGGTTACGCAGCCTTGAACCTTATCGAAGGTCTCAGCGACAATATCCAGTGGCACCAGCTCGAAGACGAACTGGCTACTGGTAAGAAATTCCTAGATGTGCGGACAAGTGGCGAATTTCAGAGTGGTCGACTCAAAGTCGACACTATCCACATTCCCCTAAACGAACTTCGTGAACGCTTGGATGAACTGGACAAGAACCAAGCCTACATCGTTAGCTGCCACAGTGGTTTGCGCAGCTATATCGCAGAGCGTATCCTCAAACAAGCAGGATTTACCGTTCAAAACCTTGACGGCGCTTATTTACTATACAAAATGGCTAACCCAGAAGGAGTAGAATATGGTAACTAATATCAGCATGGCTGACTTTTATGAAAAATATCAAAATGAAAAACTAGATCTTATCGATGTACGTGAAGTACATGAGTTTCAAGCAGGACATGCGCCAGGTGCAAAAAATCTTCCGTTAAGCACCTTGGAGCAAGGCTACAAAGAACTCAAACCTGACCAGGAATACCATGTCATTTGTCAAGGTGGAGTGCGTTCTGCCTCTGCCTGTCAATTTCTTAGTGCCCAAGGTCTCACCGTTATCAACGTAGAAGGTGGTATGAATGCTTGGCCCGGTCAAGTAGAATAATCAAAAAACCGATTAAGATGAACTTAGTCGGTTTCTTTAATATTTATAACTCGATGATATGAGCCTCATAGCCAATGGCTTCTAGGAATTTGAGTATATCTGTCGTATCCAAAAAGAGGGTTTTCTCGTTGGTATTGGGGTGAAAACTCATCCGTTTTTCAGACATGATTTCTTTGTCAAAATAAACCTGAATGTCTTTGTCAGTATTGTTCAGCAAGCCAAATGGAGAGACAACGCCTGCGGGCAAGCTCATTTTTTCAAACAAGCTCTCAGAGGAAGCCATACGGATTCTGTTGGCTCCTACCAAGTCTTTCAAGAGGTCCATATCCAAACGTTTCTTATCATCCATAATCACGAGATAATAGGCTGTTTTCTTTTTGTTGGTGAGAAACATGGTTTTTGTACGGACACCTTCGATCCCTTCGATAAAGCTATCGGCTTGCTCTGTCGTCAAGGCTGGCTCGTGCTCCACGATTTCAAAAGGAATATCTAGCCCATTTAGCATCTCTACTACTTTTTCGTATGCTTCCATTTGCTGGCCTCCTTTAACTTGTCTCACTACCTTTAATTATACAACAAAAATGGGTTTTCTTCCAATTTATATCCAAGCATCTCTAGGTTTCTTTCATTTTCATACAAGTTATCTTAGACGGGCCCCCAACTGTTAGGATGGGCATGATTTCCAGCCAGCAAGCCCATCTTTTCTTTCCACCGCATAGCCACAAGGTATATCCGCGACTTGTCCGATCGATATAGCAAAAATCATCTTGAACTCCCTCCTTGAAATACACTAGCCATTACATATTTTTTGCATGGCCGAAACGCTGATTGATTGTGTGACTCAAGGTGACTAATTTTTCCAGAATATCCCTCTTGCAGATAAATAGCACATAACTATCACTATTCATATCCATACAAGCAAGACAGAAATCGTGTCCAGCCCATCTTTCGTCCAAAATCTTACACCAAGTAAGGATGTCATCATCCTCGTCGAACCAATTCTCCTCCAAATCAAGAGTTTGTTTAGTTGCCAGAGGCGTTAATTGGTACAGAAATTCGTCCTTATCCGTCTTCCAGTCTAGCTCAATGACTGTATCCACTGCAAGCAGTTCATCAGCAATAGCAAGCCATTTTATCGTAGCTTCATCAACCTCTTCGCTTATTCCTCGCTCGTCGTATCTATCTGCATACTGCTTGAAATAGGCTTTCGGTGATTCAAAACAGGAGGTCAAACGAGATCGTACCTCACTATCATCTGTTAGCAATTGGGTTATTTCCTGATAGATTGCGATATTTTTCTGCTCATCTGTCCGCATATCTAGTACAATTTCCCAGTCTTCTAGCTCTGGTGTGACTCTGTTCTCCAAATATGCCCGAAGCATGTCTTGAGTTTCTTTCTCGCTCAGACCATTTTTTTCGTAGATTACATTCTCGTTGATTCGTTCGGCGTCGGCAACACTGATCTCAAAACGAAAACCGTCCGAATCTTCATCCTGACAAACCTGTACAAAATCCGATACAAGCTGACTCCCCTTTAGTTTAACTGGTTGCTGAGGTATTAAAGTGAGAAATCCCTACCACCATCTTGGACGGCTACCAGTTGCTGCCATACTTCCTCAAATCCAAAGCCATTTTGTTCCTTCTCACCATCATCTAGCACCCAATCCGCAAAGATTCTTCCTGAAATGCTCGAAAAATCTGCTCTCTCGTCTCCTGCTAGAACAGGCTGATCACTTGTAACAGGGGCCATCTCTTTGACTACCTTTTCAGCCTCTTTTTGAATCCAACCTTGTCTAAAGAAATGGGCAACAACGCTAGGAAAGATCAAGACAGGCAGACAAATAAGAGTACCTGCAAGTGCGAGACCCTTATATCGATTTTTTGTGAGGCTCCCTTCTGATAGCTGATTTAGAAAGTCCGCTACTTGATTAAAAAGTTCGCCCCCAGTGAACCAGAATAGGAACAAACATTCCACACCAAGTAGGCCAAGCCATATAAACGCCATTCGTTTCGCTGCCTGACTACAGATCTCCATTTTAGTTTGTATAGGAATAGCTTCTGCCTCAGGAACACTCTGAAACCATTTTTCTGCTCGTTCTTCTTTTGTCATCTTTCCCACCTGTGATCTACTTTCTTATCCTTGTTCTATCACATAGAGAACTACTATTTTCGTTTGATTAGGTACTGAACAGCCTTTTCTAAGCGCTCTTTTTGAGCCTCAGGGTCGTCTAGGGGTTGGTTGATGCAGGCTGTGAGATTCTCGGTAATGATCATCTCAATCACGCGCTCAACACTCGAACGAACCGCTGTCAACTGGGTAATGATATCTGCACAATCACGATCTTCATCGATCATCTTTTGAATTCCACGCAACTGCCCCTCTGAACGTTTCAGGCGTGTAATATACTTTGAGTTTGTCATCTTCTTATCCTTGGTCGATTTTTCTTCATTATATCTCTAATGGACTCCTTTGTCAAAATTCTCATTCCCTCTTTATCAATAGAATCTCACCCTGCTATCGCTTTCATGGTATAATAGAATGACAAATACTATTAGAATCTATGCTCGTAGCAATACGAGTCATTCTTAGAATGGACCAGCCTATGAACTCTATCTATGGCCCTTGCGAAGTCTACTTACCCACTATCTTGCAAACCTTTATTGAAGATATGGAAGAGGTCGCAGCTAATTACAAAAAAAGAGACCTCCCTCAAACTATATGAGCATTTGCATGCACGCATCAAAACAGAAAAAAGTATGCGTGAAAAATGCAAACGCAAAGGCCTCCCTCAGACGAGTCAATCCGCTCTTAAAGAAATCCGAGATGCTATCGGTGTTCGGATCATCACAGGCTTTACAGATGATATCTACCGCATCGTAGAGTATATTCGTCAGATACCTACCATCCATATTTTTAAAGAGAAAGACTATATCCGTCAGGTCAAACCTAATGGCTACCGTTCCTATCATCTGATTCTAGAGGTGACCACTCCCTACCCAGACTGTCTGGGAAATGACCAGGGTACCTACTTTATCGAAATCCAGCTACGCACGATTGCTATGGACTCTTGGGCCAGCCTTGAACACCAGATGAAATACAAGAAAAACATCCAAAATCCTGAGCGAATCACGCGCGAGCTCAAACGTTGTGCCGATGAGCTTGCTTCTTGCGACTTGACCATGCAGACCATCCGTGATTTGATTCAGCGATCTGACCAAGACTAAGGAGAACCTATGAAAATCCTACTTGCCGAAGATGAAGCTCAACTAAATCGTGTCATCACTGTTGCTTTAGAACGCGAAGGCTATAGCGTTGATTCTGTTTTTAATGGACAAGATGCTGTCGAAAAGGCTACAACTAACCACTATCACCTCATGATTTTTGACATCATGATGCCGATTAAGACAGGAATAGAAGCCCTCAAAGAAATTCGCCAGTTGGGCAATACGACCCACGTTATCATGCTGACAGCCATGGCGGAAGTAGATGACCGTGTAACTGGACTCGATGCAGGTGCCGACGACTACTTGACCAAACCCTTCTCACTCAAGGAACTATTGGCTAGACTCCGATCTACTGCCCGCCGTCTGGAGGACTATACCCCAGATACGATCCAATTAGGTAACACCCGCTTAGACATTGATGAGCAAGAACTAGTGGCTGCAAACAGCATTCGCCTAGGAAAGAAAGAGACCCAACTCCTGACTCTCCTCATCCAGCATGCTAACCAAGCCCTCAGCTCCCAACAACTACTAGAGCAAATCTGGCCAGATGAGCTGGAAGAAAGTGATCACGAGCTTGTCTTTCTCTATATTTCCTACCTACGTCAAAGCTTCAAAGCGTTCAGTCCAATCTGCAAATTTTAGGATCTACAGAAGGGCCTTTCCAACTGATAGGAGGAGACTAGATGTTTCGAAAACTACGTATCAAGTTCATTGTTACAGCCACTGCTGCTATCGCTCTGATTCTTGCATTCTTTCTGGTCTTGATGAATAGCATCGTCTATACTCAGACAGAGGATAATATCCAAACCGTCCTATCCATCTTGTCTAAAAATGAAGGCGAACTCCCAATCACAGACGAAATCAAGGAAAGTTTCACCAAAAAGAATATCCAAGAAGGGATTATTTACAATTTCCAGTACTTCTCTGTCAGAGAAAAGGGGGATGACTACGCGATTTCTCTAGGCAATGTCCAATCACTGACCGAAGCAGACGTCAGAGGTTTTCTCCAGAGAATTCTTAAAAAACCGGAAACCTATGGCACGATTACTCGCAACGGGCGCTACTTCACCTACCAGATTAGTCAGACAGCTTCGGGCAAGCTCCTAGTCTTCTTTGAAGCCACCAACTACATTCGCGAACGGAACACCCTCTTTCAAGTCTCTATCTGGTTATCACTGGCTAGCCTATTTCTCCTTGCTCTGCTCTTCACCTTGATTTCAGGGATTGTTATCCGCCCTTTTATCAAGAACTATGAGAAACAACGGATGTTTATCACCAATGCAGGTCATGAACTCAAAACACCGCTGGCTATCATCTCGGCCAATACCGAGCTGCAGGAGTTGATGGAAGGAGAAACCGAGTGGAGCATCAGCACCAAGGAACAGACAGAGCGTCTCAACCATCTGATTGGAAGACTGATCCGACTTGCCCGACTCGAGGAACAAGAGGATATCAAACTAGCCCCTCAAATATCTCCGTCATCGCTGAAAAGGTCGCCTCAGACTTTGCTCCTCTCTTTACCAAAGAGGATAAAAAATTTGAAAGTCTGATTGAAGCAGACGTTGTGGAAAAAGTGGCCCAAGAGGAATTTTATGAGCTTCTTAGCATTCTTCTTGACAATGCCCGCAAATACTGTGATCCAGCAGGCACCATCCGTCTAACTCTCAAACGCAAAGCCTATCTCCTACGCAAGCGCACCTGTATCACTGTGTCTAACGACTACAAGGATGGGCAGCCTGCCAATATTAAACGCTTCTTTGACCGCTTTTATCGCGCCGAAACATCACACAATAACCAAACCACATCTGGTCATGGTATTGGCCTCTCCATGGCCCAGCACCTCGTCAGCCTGTTTAGAGGAAAAATCTTTGTCACCTATAAAAAGCAGGTGATTACCTTTACCATCTGGTTGTAAACGTGGAGAGTCTGGTCGGAGTTCATTCAATTACAACATAAGGGGAAGCCAATGGAATTTTTAGTAGCTGAGGAGGGGATTCCTCAAAGCATCGGTTGCGAAGGAGCAACGATAGCATATTATGGGAGTGAGATAGAATTTCATTATGAAACCGTGCCACCACATGGAGATGATATTTTTTCTGCAAGATTGCCTTTGTTAAATATTCAACTTCCATTTTGGATGTATGGAAGAAATCTCATATTTTTAGATGCCTATTATTTGCTTGCTGAAACCGTAAAGAAAGGGACTTGGAATCCTATAACAAGTATGCTTATCAATATCCATACAGGAAAATATGCCAGCTTAGACCACTGGTACAACAACATTTCGGTTAAGGAAAAAGAAATCGAGTTAAAAAATGACTACGATGGAAGATCTATGATTTTAAAAGATGTTGATGGGCTTAAGTGGGTTTAGAAACGTAAAATGCAAATATTAGCTTTATATTAAAGGAGAAGAACAATGGCCAAAAAAAGAGTGACCTTACCTAAAAATTTTGATGAACTGATTACAGCAGGAGATATTGAAGCTCTTAAAGCCGTATATGATAAATGTGAGCTTACTGCTCATGACGGCAGATACAGCCTCAATACGGCACTTCATTTTGGAGGTGTTCCTGATGAGCTTGTTATCTGGCTGGTGGAACAGGGTTTAGATGTAAATACTCCTGATTATTATGGGCGGACGCCATTATATAAGCATGCCACGCTGGGTAGGGATACTGTGAAACTACTTTTTGAATTAGGCGGAAATATACAAAAGCCTGATACATACGGGAGTACACCTCTGCATACGGCAGCAGGGTTTTTCCGACCTAAGATAGTCAGTTTTTTGATTGAAAAAGGTGCAGATGTTAATGCAAAAACTGATATGGGACGAACTCCTTTAGCTGAAGCCCTTGCTACTTGTAGGCAGATTAATATTGCACAGGCAGCAGAAATTGCAGAAATGCTCATAAAGGCAGGCGCTGAGGTAACTCCTGATATGGCAGAAAGAGTCGAACTAATCGGTAAGGATTTTGAATTTCACAGAGAAAACTTTAATAAAGATTACTTGACTGAAACAGAAGCAGGGCTTGAGAGAATCTATGCACTGTTTGATGTAGAACCTGCTCCGAAACGCAAGATACATGACGGAGTTTCTCCTATTATTGTAGAAGATGGTCCTTGGCAAAAGCAATACGATGAACTTTGGGAGATGTTGATTCCTTCAAGCGGACCTGCGAAAACAGTACAAGGCGAAGTGATCCGTATAACAGGGCGCGTACAGGATGAGCTCTATAGAAATGGCGGTGTCAACTGGGATAAACACTACCGGAACATGCTTAAAGCCCTGCCAAATCATTTCGCTTCAGGTACACCGCTTTCCGAAGAAGAACTGGAAGAAACTAAGGAACTGATTTCCAGCATCCGTGCAAAGGCTGTGATGAAGATACTATAACTGAACGTTTGTGTGAACTTTCGGTTCTCTGGGTAAGCTTAAATCCTGATCCGCTTCCTTTAGGGGAAATAAATTATAACAGATGAGTACATAATCTGTAGGAGACCTAAAATGGTCAAATTAAAAGATATAGGAAATTTTAAATCTGTTCCACAAATTGTAGGTGATATTATAAAGGGGAATATACCCGCACTAGATGAGTATTTTTCAAAGGGATGGGATATTGAAAAGGGTATAAAAATAGGTAAGTATACCACTTTGTCACCTTTAGAAATAGCTTTGATTATGGAAAGTTTTAACTCTCTAAAATGGCTGGTGGAAAAGGGCGTCAATCTGAATGTAAAAGGCAATCCAGCATTTCTGCTTGCCGTAAGGTATTGTGACGAAGCTATTATCAGGTATCTGGTAGAACATGGCGCAAAGGTGAACTGTGTAAATGAGGTAAAAACAGAAGCCTTTGAACAGGCTTTATATGGAAAAAAATACGAGAACCTGCCTCTTATCCACGAGTTAGGTCATAGGGTAGAAAAATACGGCGGACAGGCATTTCGCAGTGCGGTTTCAGACAAAAATTATGATGTGCTTGATTTCTTTATAAAGAACGGAGTTGATATTAACTACAATGCCCCTGATACGGTCTATCCTTTTAAACCAACCCCGCTATGTGTAGCCGCAAGGTATGTTGATTTGAAAATGTGTCAATATCTTGTAGAAAATGGGGCGGATGTAACCATAACAGAAAAAGGCGGTATGCGTCCATACAGCATCGCACTTGAAAATGGTGATGAAGAGATGGCTGACTATTTTAAGCAGTTAGAGCCTGAAGAATACCACAGTTTACAGAATAAACTGGATGAACTGAAGCCATTTAAACTGCCTAATGCAATCATTGATTTTCTTCAAAGCGAGGAATTACATTTTGAACTTAATGACTGTGATTTTAAATGGATAGAGTTTTTTTCTTTAATCAATACTGTTCCGATGAAAAAAGGCAGACAGAAAGTCCTACGTATTTCTAAACAGACGGGAGATTATGACCATATCTATATTGTATGGAATCCTAAAACAAAGAAGGTAGCTTCCTATGATATAGAGCATGAAGAGTTGAAAGATATGTGCAGTTTTGCGGAATTTGTAAATGATATGCCAGCATATATGCAACAAATAATCGAAGGAGAGCTGTAACTAAGAGAATAAAGGGTGGATGGTATGCAGATAAGTGATGAGATAAAAAAGATAGAAGAGTACATTTGCGAAAACTTTGAAGAATGGGATTTGGATGATCCTGTGGAGGAAGAATATCTGGACGATTATCAGGAGATATCCGGCGCTTCTGAGGAAGAAATAGCAGCATTTGAAGAGAAATTTGGGATAACTCTGCCTGATGATGTAAAAGAGCTTTACAGCTATAAAAACGGGAGTAAGTATCTCAGTATTCTGCCTTGCCTTATAGATGAAAGAGACATGGCATTTTGCTTGCTGAGCCTGCAGGCAATCGAAAAAACTAAACACTATTTTCAAAACAGAGACGCCCTCTTAACTGAATTTCCTGAGCATTTTACAAGCCAAGACATTGAACAAATGCAGGACGAGAGGATAAAACCCTATCTTTTTAATAAAAAATGGATTCCTTTTGCCGAGTATTGTGACAGTTGTTTCCTGATGCTGGATTTTGATCCTGACAAAGAAGGAAAAGAAGGTCAGATTCTTTGCTATATTCATGATCCTGATGAAGTTGTGTATGTCGCAGAAAGTCTTAAAGACCTAATCTTTTCGATCATTAGGGAAATAAAAGCATAGAATGAATGCATTTGTAGGAAAAATGATAATGAGTACACAATTCTCTAACTCAGAAAGTACCAACCTAAAATAAAAGATTTAGAAAGAAACCGTTTATGGAAAAAATACAAGTTTCAAAAGAATGGTTGCAAAAATACCAAGAAATAAAACATCTACTCACTTCGTCTATCAATTATGCAGACTATTTTGATAGGAAAGAAATACAGGGTGCAGAAATTTTTGTTTTGGATATGGGGGAAGTGACTTTCCCTAGCGGAGAAATTCTGGTTCGCGATCCTTTGGTCTGGCTCCGTAGAGAGGAAAAGCCCTACTTACAATCTGTACCCAAAGGAACATATAGACTAAAAACCTTAGTAGCCAAGTTAGAAGAAGATCACTACAGGTATGTAGCAACGAGAATCCAATTTACAGATCAAGTACCAGTCATCTACTATGAAGCACTGACTGGTGATGAAGATATAGACACTGTTGAAAAAGACTCTTATTTTGGATTTGCAGTTGACGCAGGTCTGGCAACGATAGTGGACGTTGACACCAAGAATGCCTACTGCGATTTTGAAGAGAGTTGGTATAAAGAAAATCCTGACAAAAATATCTACGACGATTTCTTTGCAGCAATTTTTGCCCAAAACGCCATAGAAAATCCCCTTTATCAGCGTGAGGGTGGGGATTGGATTAACTTTAAAATCCCTAACACTGACCTAAGCATTCCGATGATCCAATCAGGTTTTGGAGACGGAGTCTATCCCGTCTACTTTGGCTATGATAAGGATAATCAGCTTTGTGATTTGGTTGTCGAATATATTTACCTAGGATAGAAAGGTGTAGTCATGTCAATAGAAAAAGTCTATGATTATTTTCATCATTATGATTCTAAAACCTACCAAGTTGTAGCCTGCATGGGAAATGAATCCTCCGAACAGGATATAGAAGATTTTGAAAAACTGTATCAAATCAGTCTTCCAGACGACTTTAAAGAGTTTACCATGTCACCCCTAGGCGGACTATATATGGAAGTCAGGGAGGAACTGTGGCCAAGAGCCAAAGCATTTGATGTGGCACCATTTGGACATTCTGTCGTGGTATTAAAGTCTATGGTATTGCAAATGGGATTCCTGACTTTCTAGATATTCGACTGAAGACCAAAGAATTACATGAACTAGGCTTTGTAGATTATATCCCTTTTCTGTCTATCATCGGTGATGGAGATATGATTTTCTGCTTTGATAAAAATAATCACATTGTCGCCTTAGATTGGTATAGTAGTGGAGAGGCTGAAGAACTTGATAGTGACTTTTCAGATCTTTTGCTCAAGCAAATACAAGAACTGGAAGAACGTAAAAACAAAATGCTAGAAAGAATTGAGACCCAGAAAAAAGGAAAATAAGCCTTGGGCTAGTAAAGTTATCTCAAATGTCATCACAATAGCACGAAACTCAAAAGAGCTGGAAACCAGCTCTTCTTTTTATTTCACAACAAGCTCGTAACGAGTTTTGCTGGTAAAGGTTTGCCCTGCTTTGAGAATGACTTGGTCTTTGAGATCACTGTGAATGGCATCTGGTAAAGCCTGCGCTTCTAGGGCTATCCCATTGTGCTGCACCATTGGTTGGCCTCCGATGATGACACTCTCATCCACAAAGTTTGCTGTGTAGACCACAAAGCAAGGGGCCTCTGTCTTGAAAAGTAGGAAACGACCTGAGTGTTGGTCATAAAGGAAACCAGCATTGTCATGACCTGCAGGAAGGGCAAATGGGTGATCCAAACCAGATACCAACTGGATTTGCTCATCATCCTCTGCAAAGATATCCTTGAGCAAGCACCATTGTAGATGTGTTTCACCACATCACGAGTAGCATCTGGAGTCTTAGCCGGAACACCGTCCGGAGCGATTGGGTAAATGCCCTCCGTATTTAGCTGGAAGACATGGCGGTCAACTGTCTGCGTGAAATCACCAGACAAGTTGAAGTAGCTGTGATTAGTTGGATTGACCAGCGTATCTTGATCTGTCGTTACCTTGTAGCTGACTTCGTAGGCACCAGTTTCTTCCAAGTGATAGCTAATCCAGATTTTGAGATTGCCAGGGAAGCCTCCCGTCCCATCTGTACGCTCTGTGTAGAGGGTCAAGCCATGGTCGCTCACCTCGACCAATTCAAACAAGCTCGAATCCCAACCTGTTGAACCACTGTGGTTACAGTTGCTAGCATTGTTGACTTCAAGGTCATAGGTCTTGCCATTGAGCTCAAATGTTGCACCTGCAATACGGCCCGCTACAGGACCTACACTTGCTCCATGCTTGGGACTATTGCCTACGTAGCTAGCAAAATCATCAAATCCTAGGATAACATTGGCAAAATTTCCAGCCTTGTCGGGTGTGACATAGCGCAAGATGGTCGCACCATAAGTCATAACTTCAAGCTGGTAACCACCATCAGTCTCAAAGCGATAGGCCAAGACATCCTTGCACTCATGATTTCCAAATACACGCTCTGTGTATGCTTTCATTCTTCTCTCCTTTGATCCATTTCTCTTAAGTAAACAAACCATAGAGAGTGTATGCACCATCTATGGTTGTAGTTTTATTTTCAGAATCCTTTGTCACAAAACCTTAAGTATTTTCTTAACAAAAAGGGATTCTTCTATACTTGTTTTATGCTTCCACACGTTCTTTCCATGAAGTCGCTGTGGTTTGAAGAACCTTGTTGAGTTCGTCAATGTTCTCAAATCCAGTTGTGCGTAGCCATTCACGAGCTGCTACCTCACCGTCTTTGATGTAGGCTTCAACTGATCCAGCCCAGGTTGCACGTCCACAAAGAACACCGTTGAAGTTTGCGCCTGATTCGTGGGCAAAAACAAGAGTCTCTTGGAAGAGTTTAGCTGATACGCCCGCACTCAAGTAGATGTATGGCAAGTTAGTTGCCTCATCTTGTGCTTTGAAGAAGGCTGCTGCTTCTTCGCGAGTATGAACGATTTCACCATCACCAAAGCCTTCAACGTATTTGACGTTGACTGGAACTTCTACTTTCAAGACATCGATGTTAAAGCGTGGGTCTGAGAAGACCTTCATGGCACCAATAACCTTGTGTGGTTTTACTTTTGCGTATTCTGCAGAACCTGCGTCAGCAATTTTTTCATCGTAAGCCAAGATTTCAAGGAAGAATGGAATGTCTTCCGCCACACACTCAGAACCAATACGTTCGATGTAGGCTTGTTTTTCTTGGTTGAGTTCGTCAGCGCTGTCTACGTCATAGTAAAGCAAAAACTTAACAGCGTCTGCGCCTTGTTCCTTGATGCGTTTGGCAGACCAAACATCCAAGCAGTCAGGCAAGCGTTTGGTGCTAGTTGTGTCGTAACCAGTTTTTTCATACGCAAGGAGAAGACCAGCGTTGGCATCAAGCGCTTTTGTAGCTGGAAGTCCGTACTCAGGGTCAAGGAGCATAGAGGATGCGTATTTTGTCAATTCATCTGCAACCAATACTTTGAGTTCTTCCATTTGAGCTACTGTTGGCTCTTCCGTTTGGTATTGAGCCATGAGGCGTTTCAAAGCACCACGTTGGTCAAAGGCAAGAGCTGAGATAATGCCGTTCTCGTCAGAGAGTTTTTGCAAGCAAGCTACTTTATTGGGACTTAATTGTAATTTACTCATAGATACTTCCTTATTTTTGATAGTCATGAATGATAACACCTTGTACCACACGGTTTACTGTACCTGTAGGAGACGGTGTATCTGGTTTATTTTCTACCTTGAGCGAAGTCAAAAGGGCAAAGAGTTGGGCATAAATGATGTAAGGGAAGACACGGTAAATATCATTCAAGACTCCACCACAGCCAAGAGTCACTTCTTTGACATTTTCAAGACCAAAGGCTTGATCACTCAAAGCACAACACGACGAGCAATCTTATCACCAGCCACTTCACGAACCAAGTCCAAGTCGTACTTGCGAGTGTAGTCTGTCGTTGTACCAAAGACCAAAACAACTGTCTCTTCGTTAATCAATGATTTTGGACCGTGACGGAAGCCAACTGGGCTTTCATACATGGTCGCCACTTGACCAGCTGTTAATTCCAAAATCTTGAGCTGAGCTTCATGAGCAAGTCCAAAGAAAGGACCTGCACCCAGATAGATAACACGGTTAAAGTCGAGGTCAACAAGCTCTTTGACATCTGCTGCATTGTCTAGAACCTTACGCGCAAGGCTAGAAACAACTTCAAAACGTTGAGCTTTCACAGCAAATTCTGTAGGATCAAAGACTAAGAGAGCTGTCAACATCATAGACGTAAAGCTAGAAGTCATGGCAAACCCAGCGTCATTAGAAGCAGCCGGTTGCAAGAGCAAGAGATTGCGGTCATCGCCATGAGCTTGAAGAGCTAATTTCCCTTCTGCAGCACATGTAATGGTCACTTGATAGAGGTCATCAACCAAGGCTTTAGCCAAATCAACCGTCGCAACACTTTCAGGTGAATTCCCACTACGAGCAAAGGAAACAAGGACAGTCGCAACATCTTTTTTCAGATAAGTTTCTGGATTGGCAACAATATCAGTTGTCGCAATGGCATTGAAATTCCATTTGCGTTCGTCATAGACTTCCTTAAAGTATGGTACCAAGGTATCTCCCACATAAGCAGAAGTACCAGCACCCGTCAAGATAACCTTGACATAGTCATGTTTATCAGCGATACCTTGCAGAAAGGCTGCAATTTCTTCCCGTTTCGCTTGATAGGCTTCAAAAGCCTCTTTCCATACATCAGGCTGTTGGTAGATCTCACGAGTCGTGATTTCTGCACCCAGTTCAAGTAATTCTTCTTTTGTGTAATTTAGCATAGAGTTCCTCTAATCTATTGTTGTTTCATTCCTATTGAAAATATGGGAATGGGATTGACTCCCATTCCCATGTATATTCTATATAAGATGCTCTAACGATTTAGCCGTTATCACATCGTATACTCAATGAAAATCAAAGAGCAAACTAGGAAGCTAGCCGCAGGCTGTACTTGAGTACGGCAAGGCGACGCTGACGTGGTTTGAATTTGATTTTCGAAGAGTATTATTCGTCTTCGTCATCATCGAAGCCAGCTAACAGGTCGTTGACTTTTACAATGCTTTCTGCAGCACGGCTCTTGTAGTCCGCATCTGCACCTGTAAGGCTGGCATTGATAAATTCAATCACCATTGGAAGATTCATCCCTGCGTAGAGTTCAATGTCGCGACCTTCCATGATCAAACGGCTTACCACGTTACAAGGTGTTCCGCCGAGAAGGTCCGCAAAGACTAGGAAATCATCCAATCCTTCGATAGCAGCTTCAAATTTTGCAGTAAATTCTTCTGGACCATCTTCTGGAAGAAGAGCCACTGCATGAATGTTGTCCTGTGGACCCATGATCATTTCTGTGCTACCTTTAAGTTCTTCACAGAAACGACCATGACTCACCAAAATTAATGATTTACTCATAAATTATGCGCCCATTCCAAGCAAGAACTTACCGATGAATGAAAGACCTACTGCAAGAACGATAATGATACCGATCGCTTTAGTAGAGTTCATACCTTTCTTACCAAGCAACCAGAAGATAAAGGCAGTAAAGATCGCTGGAAGCAAACGTGGGAAGATTGAATTCAAGATGTCTTGGAAGTCAATCATCTTTTCACCGATTGGCAATTTGTAAGAAATGTCAAAGTTGATCATTGTTGCTACAAGAGCACCCATCATGAAGACACCAAGTACAGATGCAGCGTCAATTAAAGCTGTCAAGGTACTTTGCATGTTGTTGATAAGGTTAACCCCTTCTTTGTAGGCAAATTCCAATTGTTTCCAACGGAAGATGTCATAAGCAACTGCAACTGCGATCCAAAGGAAGATACCCCATGGTTGACCTGCGATAGCCATAGTTGCTGCGATAGATCCCATGATAGCAGGTACAAGTGAACCAAAGATTGTATCTCCAAGAGGAGCAAATGGTCCCATCAAACCTGTCTTGATACCGTTAACGGCATCTTTTGAACCCACACCATCTTTTTCTTCCATGGCAAGGTCAAAACCAGCGATAATTGTGTGGAAGAATGGTGAAGTATTGAAGAATTGAGTATGAACTTTCATCATTTCTTTCAATTCAGGAGTTCCATCCCCATACATTTTACGCAATTGAGGCAAGATCATGTAAAGGTAACCAGAAGCTTGCATACGTTCGTAGTTCCAACCTAATTGGAAAGTGAACAAGCTACGTTTGTTAATTTGATTAAAATCTTCTTTTGTAAGTTTGTAATTAGAATTCGTCATCTTCAATTTCCCCACTTTCTGATGGTGTAGAAGGTGCTGCTACAGCAACTTTTTGGCTGTTCTTGAAGTGAACAACCGCAAGGAAGATACCTACGATAGAGATACCGATCATAGACAATCCTTTGAAGTTGTTAACAAAGCCAATTTTTTCAGCAACTTCAGCAGGAAGAGTGCCAATGATTCCAGCAACTGCTCCACCAAGACTTGTTACGTTTGAGTAAAGAACAGTCAACATAGCTGTCAAACCGAATCCCATAGCAAGGTAGTGAAGGTTACGTTTAACTGGAAGGTAACGAAGCAAGATAGCGAATCCAAGACCTGGAAGCATACGACCTGCAAGAGTCAAACCGTCTGCAACCCATTGGTATTCTTTAACAAGGTTTACAACACCTTGTACGAATTCTCCACCGAAAGCAAGGGCGAAGAATACTGGAAGGGCACGAGATAGAGCCCAAGGAAGCGCACCAAGAAGATAGTTACGTTCGATTCCTTTGTAGTCAAAGCGTTCAATCGCAGCGTCAATACGGTGTGCGAAGAATGTAGTAGTCATACGACCAAGTACGTCGAAGTAAGTCAAAAGTGCTGCTACTGGTACAGCGATTGTAGTGATCGCAAGGTCTGTATCAATACCTTGAGAGATAGAGAATGCTGTTGCAAGAACCGCACCAGAAGTTGCGTCGATACGAGAAGCACCACCGAAGGTACCAACCCCGAGAACGAACAACTGCAAGCTACCACCGATAAACAAACCAGTTGTCACATCTCCCATGATCAAACCAGTAATGAAACCAGCGAATACAGGGGAACCTGCAGAAGAAACGATCGTCAACTCATCACAGATTTGATAAGCTGAGTACAAAGTGAGAAGTAAAATTTGCCACCATTGTATCATAACAATGACCTCCTAAATTTTTTCCTATTTTAATAAGCTCAAAAAGTCTGAAACTGGATCATTTGGAACCATTTGAGCAGTAAGTTTTACACCTTTTTCTGCTAGTTTGTGGAAATCTTCCACATCCTTGTCTACCACATTGATAGAACGTGTGATAGAGCGAGTTTCTGGTGTTTGAGACATATTGCCGACGTTGAGTGTTTCAAGCGGTACACCTGCTTCGACCAAACCAAGGAAACGGTCTGGTTTACGTGCAACGATAAAGAGACGTTGGCTATCGTATTTACCAGCAAGGATATTTGCTGCTGCTTTCTCAACTGGCAAGATACTGAGTTTCACACCTGGTGGTGTCGCAAGTTTCAAACCACTCTTTTCAATATCGTTGTTAACAACTTCGTCGTCTACAACCATAATGCGTGAAACATTTAGTTTTCCAGCCCAAAGATTGGCTACTTGACCGTGGATCAAACGTCCATCAATACGGCATCCTACAATTGTCATAAGTTTTCCCCCTTTATGTGTTTTAGTGTAGGTTTACGAGTTAAATGAATCTCTTCTTTATATTCGCCCTCAGTTTCAAAGATGATGATGCGGTTAGCACCTTCCTTGAGATAACTATGAGGGATATAAAGTGAGAGGGTCGGGCCGACGTTCCAGAAACGTCCTAAGTGACGCCCGTTGACAAAGGCAACTCCCTTACCAAACTCAGACAAGTCTAAGTAGGTATCCTTCGGCTCTTCAACAGTAAAGTCGAAAGCGTAAAAGGCTGGTTGTCCTTCTGTCCATCCTTTTGAAAAATCAATTTTCTCAGGATTATCCAGTGGCAGTGGATATTGTTTCCAATTCAGTAAGAAATGTAGATCCTTGCAGACACCTGTACGAATTCCTTTACGTTGCGTATCTGCCAAGAACTTATGTCCGTAGTTGACACGCCCCATATTTCAATCAAGATGTCAATCTCTGAAAAGCCTTCTCGGTTGCCCTGACAGTAGATGTCTTCACCAATCTCTGTCTGGTATTGAGTAGCAATCCATTGACCATCTACAAAAAGTTGAGCTCGGTCACGTCCATCGATGATACGGAGGCGTTCCTCTTCTGCATCCCAACTTGCCTCAGTGCGGTAGAGAAGGTAGCCATAACTTTGACCAAGTTCTTCCATCGCTTTTGGATAGAGGCTTTCAGTAGGACTAGAGAGACTGTCCAGAGTTTCAAACAAGGAAACTTTTTCGACTAGTGGAATGGATTCCATTTCCATGCTTTCCTTATAGAGTGGTTCCAACTGTGGATACTCTGGGAAGTGTGTTGCCATCATCTTCTTGACTGCTAAGTATTTAGCAGTTGGATTTCCTTCTTCATCGAGAAGGGCATCATAATCATAAGATGTAACTTGAGGCAAGTCCAAAGTTCCTCGAGCCGAGCAACCATTCATGAAACCAAAGTTTGTCCCTCCATGGAACATATAAAGGTTAATCGAACCTTGCTCCAAAACCTCTCGAACAGCTTCTGCCAATTCTTTAGGATCCCGTGTGATGATAGGTTCTTTCCAACGGTTGAACCAGCCATCCCAGAATTCCATACACATGAGTGGCCATTTCTTGCCATACTCATCAAAGAATTCCTGCATCTGTGAAAAGTTGTACGGAGCTTTAGAACCGAAGTTTCCTGTCACAAAGAGGTCGTCTTCGATCAAGGTTCCGGCTTTCAGAGTAGCCCTCCATGGACCATCTGAAGTAAAGAGTGGGCAATCAATCCCTCGGTCTTCCATCAATTTCCGAATGGCTCGTAGATAAGACTTATCTTCTCCATAAGAGCCATATTCATTTTCGACTTGCATCATGAGAATGTTTCCGCCATTATCCAACAAGCGAGGTACAAGCCTTGGCAATAATTGGTCATAATAGCGAGCAACAGCCTCTATGTAGGCTGGGTCGGACGAGCGGATTCGCATGTCCTTGGTCAAGAGCCAAGCCGGCAAGCCACCAAATTCCCATTCTGCACAGATAAATGGAGACGGGCGTACAATAGCATAGAGACCCAGATCTTGTGCAATTTGAAGAAATCTCTCCAAATTTCTGGCACCTTCAAAATCAAACTCCCCTTCAACAGGTTCGTGTAAATTCCAAGCCACATAGGTCTCGACTGTATTAAAGCCAAGCGCCTTTAAGTTATAGAGAGAATGATACCAATCCTCTGCTGGAATCCTAAAAATAATGAATGGCGCCGGACAAAAATCTTGAACGGTTTTTTTCGTCTAAATAGAAATCGTCCTCAATTTTAAATCTTGTCATGTTATTACCTCTGACGAATTAAGTTTGCGCTTTCATTTATTATAATATTAACTATAATCAAATCTTTTGCATTTGTCAATAGGTTTTTAGAAAAATTCTTTAAAAATTTTTTTCTATTTTTTTACTTCTTTTTTTACCAAAATTATCTAAAAAAATAGCATGAAATGAGGGCTTTTTGCATGACCTCTGTTTTAATGGCGCTTTTATATATGTGCAAAATAATATTTTTTTAATGTATTATGTTATTTTTTTCATCTAAATGCTACTATTTTCTTTGTGTTTGTGGTAAAATCAAAGAAGGAGAAAGAAAAAAATTGAGGTGCAATTATGGCTATTCCAAAATACCAATATATTAAAGACGAACTCAAGAATAAAATCATCTCAGGTCAATTTGCGAGTGGAGACAAGTTTTATACTGAAGCAGAGTTGATCGCCATGTATGATGTCAGTTCTATCACAGTTGTTCGTGCCTTGAACGACCTTGCCAAAGATGGCTATATTGTCCGCCAACAAGGAAAAGGAACTTTTGTTTCACGCGCTCGTAAGCACAAACTCGTTGAGTTTTCAGACGTAGAAATTTTTGAAACAAAGGACGATAAGGTAACTGTCCTTTCTATCGAACGTGGAAATAAGCTTGAATATTTGGAAAAACTTGGTTTGCGTGGAGACCAGTTCTACTACAAGATCGAACGGACACGTCAAACTAACGGTGTGACCTATATCTACCACACTTCTTATATTCCCGAACAATATATCAATGCCAACTATCCAAATCTTGACTATTATAGTTCTATCTATAAACGTTTCAAATTGGATTACCGCATTCACATGACTGATGAGCATTTTGAGGAAATCAACGAAATCGCATTCCCAACACCCGAGCATGCTGCTTCTACGTTGGGAATTGATACACAATTTCCAACTGTCTTCCAAACAAAGACTACAAAACTTGAGGCCACTGGCCAAGTCCTTGCCTATAGTGAAACTTATAAGCGAGCTGACTACTACAAAATCAAATTCATCTCGTGTGATCGAGGTCATTAAGAAAAAGCTTGAGCCTAGCTCAGGCTTTTTCTATGTTCATTATAGCATGCACCATTTAGTATGAACATATGACGAAGGGTAATTCTTTAATTAGTAGTGCTTTTTACTAAAAAAACAAGTTAAATATTGGCTAGATTTTTCCTTGTTTTTAGTTTTTTTGATAATTTTTTTCCTAAATCTTATGATTTCCTCCATTTATTATAGTTCTTTCATAAAAGCCGCTTGACTTTTTATATCTTAGATAATAAAATGAAAATAGTTTTGTGTAAACGCTATCATACAATATAATAACAGGGAGGTTTTATCATGAAACTAGAAAAGAAACAGCGCTTCTCCATTCGTAAGTACGCGATTGGAGCAGCTTCTGTACTCATAGGATTTGCTTTTGGTACCCAAGTCGTATCTGCTGACGGGATTACTCCAACACCAGAAAATCCAAGCGCAGCTCAGACTGCTCAAGGAGAACCACAGACAGCTGAGACATCGGTTGAAAGCAAGCTTGAAAAAACAGTCGAGGCAAAAGAAGCTTCAGCTACACTCGCTCCAACAGTCGAAAAAACTGAATCCCCAGCAGTTGCAGAGAAAGTTGACGAGACTCCAGTCACTGAAAAAGCTACTCCTGTTTCAGAAGAAAACTCAGAAGCAGTAAAAAACGACGAAGATAAGAGAAATGAAGCCGTCACACCTGCTGCAGTTGCTCCTAGCACTGAACGAGCAAGTCAAGTAAATGAAAAACTGGCGAAAAGAAAAATGATCTCAATCGACGCTGGACGCAAGTACTTCTCTCCAGACCAACTCAAAGAAATCATCGACAAAGCCAAACACTACGGTTATACTGACCTCCATCTCTTAGTCGGAAATGATGGCATGCGTTTCATGCTGGATGACATGACGATCAAAGCCAATGGCAAAACCTATGCCAGTGAAGATGTCAAACGTGCACTCGAAAACGGAACCGATGCCTACTACAAGGATCCAAACGGCAACCACTTAACAGAGAGCCAAATGACGGACTTGATCAACTATGCTAAAAACAAAGGCATTGGTCTCATCCCAACTGTAAACAGCCCTGGTCACATGGATGCAATTTTTGCATGCCATGAAAGAACTAGGCATCCAAAAACCGAACTTCAACTACTTTGGTAAGGAATCTGCTCGTACCGTTGACCTTGATAACAAAGAAGCAGTTGCATTTACCAAGGCTCTGATTGACAAGTATGCTGCTTACTTCGCTGGCAAATCTGACATTTTCAATATCGGACTAGACGAATACGCAAATGATGCTACAAACGCCAAGGGCTGGAGCGTTCTGCAAGCTGATAAATATTATCCAAATGAAGGGTATCCTGTAGATGGATATGAGAAATTTATCGCCTACGCAAACGACCTTGCTCGCATCGTCAAATCTCACGGCCTCAAACCAATGGCCTTCAACGATGGTATCTACTATAATGGCGATACTAGCTTTGGTACTTTTGACAAAGACATCATCGTTTCTATGTGGACTGGTGGATGGGGCGGATACGACGTCGCTTCTTCTAAACTTTTTAGTTGAAAAAAAGGCCACCAAATCCTTAATACCAACGATGCTTGGTACTACGTCCTCGGACGAAATGCCGATGGCCAAGGCTGGTACAACCTCGACCAAGGACTCAATGGTATCAAGAACACTCCAATCACCTCAGTACCAAAATCTGAAGGAGCAGACGTTCCATTCATCGGAGGTATGGTAGCTGCTTGGGCGGACACCCCATCTGCACGCTATTCACCATCACGCCTCTTCAAACTCATGCGTAGCTTCGCAAATGCCAATGCTGAATACTTCGCAGCTGACTATGAGTCTGCTGAGCAAGCCCCTGAAAGAAGTACCAACAGACCTTAAACGCTATACTGCAGAAAGCGTCGCAGCTGTAAAAGAAGCTGAAAAAGCCATTCGCTCACTCGATAGCAACCTCAGCCGTGCCCAACAAGACACCATTGATCAAGCAATCGCGAAACTCCAAGAAGCTGTAAGCAATTTGACCTTCACACCAGAAGCTCAAAAAGAAGAAGACGCGAAACGCGAAGTTGAGAAACTTGCCAAGAACAAGGTAATCTCAATCGACGCTGGACGTAAGTACTTCACGATTGACCAACTCAAACGCATCGTAGACAAGGCGAGCGAACTCGGCTATTCTGACATTCATCTCCTCCTTGGAAATGATGGACTTCGCTTCCTACTTGATGACATGACTATCACTGCTAACGACAAAACTTATGCAAGCGACGATGTCAAAAATGCCATCATCGAAGGAACAAAAGCTTACTACGATGATCCAAACGGAACTACTCTTAGTCAAGCTGAAATCACTGAATTGATCGAGTACGCAAAATCAAAAGGCCTCGGACTCATCCCAGCGATCAACAGCCCAGGTCACATGGATGCCATGCTCGTCGCTATGGAAAAACTTGGAATCAAGAATCCTCAAGCCAACTTTGACAAGGTCTCTAAAACAACCATGGACCTTGAAAACGAAGAGGCGATGAACTTTGTCAAAGCCCTCATCGGCAAGTACATGGACTTCTTTGCAGGCAAAACTAAGATCTTCAACTACGGTACCGACGAATATGCCAATGATGCCACCAATGCTCAAGGCTGGTACTACCTCAAATGGTATGGACTCTATGGCAAGTTTGCTGAGTACTCTAATACTCTTGCTGCCATGGCCAAAGAACGAGGCCTTCAACCGATGGCCTTCAACGATGGTTTCTACTACGAGGACAAGGATGATGTTGAGTTTGACAAGGATGTCATCATCTCTTACTGGTCTAAAGGATGGTGGGGTTACAACCTTGCGACGCCTCAGTACCTAGCAAGCAAAGGCTATAAACTCCTCAATACAAACGGAGACTGGTACTACGTGCTAGGTAATCACAAACCAGACGAAGCCTACCCACTATCAAAGGCACTTGAAAACTCTGGCAAAGTGCCATTTAACCAGCTTGCTTCTACCAAATATCCTGATGTAGACCTTCCAACCGTCGGAAGCATGCTTGCCATCTGGGCAGACAAACCAAGTGCTGAGTACAAGGAAGAAGAAATCTTTGAACTCATGACTGCCTTTGCAGACAATAACAAAGACTACTTCCACGCTAACTACAACGCACTCCGTGAAGAACTTGCTCAAATCCCTGCAAACTTGGATGGATACAGTAAGGAAAGCTTGGATGCTCTAAATGCAGCTAAAGAAGCTCTCAACTACAACCTTAACCGTAACAAACAAGCCGAGTTAGACGCTCTCGTAACCAAACTCAAGGCAGCCCGCTAGGCCTCAAACCAGCAGCAACTCACTCAGGAAGCCTCGATGAAAACGAACTAGCTGCCAACGTTGAAACCAAACCGGAACTCATCACAAGAGCAGAAAAGATTCCATTTGAAGTTATCAAGAAGGAAAATCCGAACCTCCCAACCGGTCAGGAAAAGATCATCACACCAGGTGTAGAGGGCGAACGCACTCATTACATCTCTGTCCTTACTGAAAATGGAAAACAAACAGAAACGGTTCTAGATAGCCAAATAACCAAAAAACCTGTGACCCAAGTGGTTGAAATCGGTGCCCCTATTACCCACAAAGGGGATGAAAGTGGCCTTGCTCCAGCTGTCGAAGCGAAACCAAGACTGGACATCCAAGAGGAAGAGATTCCGTTCACTACCGTAACACGTGAAAATCCACTCTTGCTCAAGGGGAAGACTCAAATCCTTACCAAAGGTGTTAACGGTCGTCGCAGTCATTACTACTCTGTGAGTACTAGTGCTGATGGCAAAGAAGTGAAGACTCTTGTCGATAGCCTTGTAACGCAAGAAGCAGTGACACAAATCATTGAAGTCGGAACCCTTGTAACCCATGTAGGGGACGAACACGGTCTTGCTCCAGCCGCAGAAACAAAACCGAGACTGGACATTCAAGAGGAAGAAATTCCATTCACTACTGTGACACGTGAAAATCCTCAATTACCAAAAGGACAAACACAAGTTGTTACTAAAGGAGCTAACGGCTACCGTACTGCCTTCTACTCTGTGAGCACTACTGCTGATGGAAAAGAAGAAAGAACCCTTGTCAATAGTGCGGTATCGCAGGAAGCGGTAGCTCAGGTTGTCGAAGTCGGAACTGCCGTTGAGAAAGCTGAGCAAGCTGAAACAACTACTAGCAAAGCAGATGAAAAACAACTCCCTGCAACAGGAAGTCAAGACTCTGCGGGCTTGGTCGCAGCAGGACTCATGGCCACACTAGCAGCCTACGGACTCACTAAGAGAAAAGAAGATTAAACCCCTTCGATAAGCATACAAAAAAGCGAGATTGAATCTCGCTTTTTATTGTTATGATTAGTCACCGAGTCCGATACGTTCAAAGATATCATCCACTCGTTTAGTGTAGTATGCAGGGTTGAAGATTTCATCGATTTCCTCTTGAGTCAGGCGCGAAGTCACTTCTGGATCTGCTTCAAGAAGTGGTTTGAAGTCCACTTGATTGTCCCAAGAGTAGGCTGTTTTTGGTTGCACCAAGTCATAGGCTTGCTCACGCGTCATGCCTTTTTCAATCAAAGTCAACATAGCACGTTGGCTAAAGATAAGACCAAACGTAGAGTTCATGTTGCGGATCATGTTTTCTGGGAAGACTGTCAAATTCTTGACGATATTTCCGAAACGATTGAGCATGTAGTCAATCAAAATGGTTGTATCTGGTGTGATAATGCGCTCAGCTGATGAGTGCGAGATATCACGTTCGTGCCAGAGAGCAACATTTTCATAAGCCGTCACCATGTGACCACGAATAACACGTGCCAGACCTGTCATGTTTTCAGAACCGATAGGGTTGCGTTTGTGAGGCATCGCAGATGAACCTTTTTGTCCTTTGGCAAAGAATTCCTCTACTTCGCGTTGCTCAGACTTTTGCAAACCACGAATCTCAGTCGCCATACGTTCGATTGAAGTCGCGATGCTAGCAAGAACTGCAAAATACTCAGCGTGAAGGTCACGAGGAAGCACCTGTGTAGAGATTTCTTGAGCACGGATACCCAGTTTGTCACAGACGTATTGCTCTACAAATGGTGGGATGTTGGCAAAGTTACCAACCGCACCCGAAATCTTACCAGCTTCCACACCAGCAGCTGCATGCTCGAAACGCTCGATATTACGCTTCATTTCACTGTACCAAGTCGCCAATTTAAGACCAAAAGTTGTCGGCTCAGCGTGCACACCGTGGGTACGCCCCATCATGATGGTGAACTTGTGCTCCTTAGCCTTATCAGCGATGATGTTGGTGAAGTTTTCAAGGTCACGACGGATGATGTCGTTGGCCTGCTTGTAGAGGTAACCGTAGGCTGTATCCACCACGTCGGTAGAAGTCAACCCATAGTGAACCCACTTGCGCTCCTCACCAAGCGTCTCAGAAACCGCACGTGTGAAAGCCACCACATCGTGACGCGTCTCCTGCTCAATCTCCAAAATACGGTCGATGTCAAAATCCGCCTTCTCGCGAATCAAAGCCACATCTTCCTTAGGGATTTCTCCCAACTCAGCCCATGCCTCATCAGCCAAGATTTCCACCTCAAGCCAAGCACGGTATTTATTTTCTTCACTCCAAATGTTCGCCATCTCAGGGCGAGAGTAACGGTTGATCATGATTAAGATACCAAGGGCGACTAGAAAGCGACTGAATTTTAGGAAACCAACGACGGACGCTTACGTCCTAGGAGGTTTATCTAAATTCCGAGCTTTCCGCCCGGATTCAGTTCTGCAAACTAGATGCCCATTCCCTTTCTTTGTTTACAATTAGGAAGTCCGTAGCCCGTATTCAGTTAAGAGGATACAGACCCTTGTTACTTTCTATTATAATAGATCTTACAGGAGGAGGGACGCTTTTAGTCCGAATTCAAATACTTGAACTGCCCCTCTTCTCCCGTTTTTGTTTATTTATCGAGTTATCAATAGAAATAAAATTTTGAAACTCTTTACTATCTAGAATATACTTAAGTGATCTATTCTCAAAATATTTATGTAGATCAGTAATATATGCTATTTTTAATTTTTTTAGTTTCATCTTTAAATATTTGCTAGTACTATCAACGACCACTTTTTAAATTCTTATATTTTTATTAAAGAATCTAATTCTTGAATTTTATCTTCAACATACTCAATTCTATCTGGACTATTATATTGTCTACATAGTATAATAGAAAATTCTAGATTATCTCTTTCTTTTTGGAAAATACTTTACCTTCAAATCATGACTACGTAAATTTTTCTATACCAATTTTGGGGTCGTCACTTTTATTTTTGTAATTCTTTGACTATTATCTTAAAATCTGGAATTCGTTCTAATGCAATATTCTCAATAGAATAATAATCTATTTTTCACTATATTCTTAAACTCATTTTTCCCCTAATCTATAATCACCATCTATAATACCAATCGTGTTTTTAGTGCCCGCTTCTTCAAGTTTTTTTATAATATCAATACAATTTCCTCCATCTTGTACATCATAAGAGTATAGCTCTTCAATTTGTTGATAAAAAAATTTATTATTTCCTTCTACTAAACAAACTGGCCTATAACTTATCTCAGCTCCAATCTCATCGTATATCTCTAATACTTCTTCTAATTCTTCCTCTAACATTATCTTTCTATCTTCACTACCTTGTTTTTCTTCACTATACGCTTTAAAAATCTTTATATATATATGGCGCATGAGTAGCTATTATAACTTTTTTTATCACCAACAACATCAAATATATCTCCGATTATTCGCTTCTGAAATGACAAAGATAAAAGAAACTTCCGGCTCATCTATTAAATAAATATCAGTATCTGTAAAAATTAGTTTTAAAAAAATAAAAAAATATTACATTACGTTCACCAGATGAGAACTTTGAAATATCAAGTTCATTATCCGATTTATAAAAATGAAATTCCCCTTTTTTTATCTAATTCAATTTTTAAATCAAAATACCTTTTTTATGACACTGTTAAATTGCTCAACATTGGATTGTAACTTATTAATCTTATTAACAATTTCTAACTGCTGGCCACTACTTTCCCAAACTGCACCAAAAATTTCTGCTTGTAGATCATGGCTTTGTTTTTCTAATTTCTGTAAAAAAATATTTCAAAATCTTTCTCATTTGTTGAAATTACCATTGAAGACCAGCTTGCTAGCTCATTCCTCAATCTTCTTTTTTTGATCTTTAAGAAGTCTTGGTTTTCTATAGTACTCAAGATCATCGAAATTATGAAAATAGTTATTAATAATTTGAAAAAAATTATTCTCTCATATTCTTTAAGATCAACACCTACTCTAGTAGCCATAATTAGAGAATCATCTTTTAATTCACTAATAGATACCCTACTCACATCCCGAATCCATTTTCTAATTAAATTTGGACGAAAATTATAAGGAAAAATCACTATTCACAAAAATAATCAAGTGCTGTCCTAGTATTACGGATATCAGAATTAGAAAAAAATTATCTAAAAACAAGCCCAGAAGAAATAAACTCTAATTTTAATTCAACATATGATTCAAAAAAAATATCTTTATACGATTTAAAATAATCAATAAAGTTTTTCATTTTCTTTATTGATTATTTCATCTTTGACCTGAAAATATTTCATCATACCCAATATTATTGATTTTTAAAAATTTTTTTGATATTCAAATCTTTTAGTATATTCCTCAATTTTTACATCAGAGTTAGCCTTAGACAACTCAATAATTGAATTAATAGTTTTTTTAATACTCGAGTTTTTCCCAGTCCCATTCTCACCAAATAATACAACATTATTTCCTAACGGTAGCTCAATAGTCGACAACGTATCTTCAAAATCTATAAGTAATTTTTGTGCCATAAAATTCTCCTATTGAAAATAAATTTTAAATTCATTTCTCATTATTTTGTCGAATATCACTCAACCTCCTCTTTCCCAATCCATACAGATGGGTAGTGATCTAGTGTATTCAAATCTGTATCAAGTGGTAAATCGTAAATTGCTAGATAGTTTTCTGGATTTCGAGCAACTAGTTCTTCATACTTAGCTTTCACTTTTTCTTGATTACTACTAGCATATAAAACTTCGACAACTGCTCCCTTCTTATCCTTTTCAACAAATGCATTTACGATTATTTTAATCATAGATTTCTCCTAAAAATCAATCCCTTCCCCAAACTCTTCCACCTCATTCGGCGTATCACTAAACAAAGTCACGTGTCCCATCTTGCGGTTGTGCTTCGCTTCTATTTACCATACATGTGGAGGTGGGCGCTTGGATTTTCTGCGACATACTTTTCAGCAGCCTCGACGTGTTGGCCGAGAACATTGAGCATCACAGCAGGCGCATGGAGTTTGATGACTGGCAATGGTGCTCCGAGAACGCCTAAGATATGGGTATCAAACTGGGAGAAGTCGCAGGCTTCGATTGAGTAGTGCCCTGAGTTGTGTGGACGTGGCGCAATCTCGTTGACGATAATATCATCAGCCGTCGCAAACATTTCCACGCAGAGAGTTCCAGACAAGTTGAGTTGCTCAGCGATTCTCACTGCCATAGCTTTGGCTTTTTCAGCTAGACTTTCTGAAATGCGAGCTGGGACAATGGTCTTAGATAAGATGTTGTTGCGGTGGATATTTTCCTGAACTGGGAAAACCGTCACATCCTTGCCATTTCCTGACACGATGACAGAAATCTCAAGGTCGAAATTGACGAATTCTTCTAAAACGCAATCTGCTGAATCGGCTAGCGCATGAGCTTCTTCCAAGTCTGCTTCTGAACGAATAACCTTTTGTCCGTGTCCATCGTAGCCACCAGTCGCAGTCTTTAGGACATAGTTTTTCGATAGGTCAATCTCCGCCAAATCTTGGCTTGAAGTCACAACCTTGTAGGGTGCCACAGTGACTTGAGCCTTATTTGAAAGAAAGTCCTTTTCAAAAATACGATTTTGCGAAATACGAAGCAGGTCTGTACCTTGTGGAAGCTGACCGTCTTTGATAACAGCGTCCAAACCGTCAGCATCGACATTTTCAAACTCATAGGTGAGGACATCGCAACGCTCAGCCAGCTGACGGAGGGCACCCACATCGTTATAGGGAGCCACGATGATTTCCGCCACACGAGAGGCAGGGCAATCCGCCGCAGGATCCAGCGCGATGACCTTGTGCCCCATGTAGATAGCAGAAATGGCCATCATCTGACCCAGCTGACCGCCACCGATAATTCCGATTGTTTTAGATGAGCTCATTGGTAGACTCCTCTGCGATTTTTCCTTGCTCTTCTGCGAAATCTGCTAACGCTATTGCAATAGCCTGATCCTCTACTGACAGGAGACGGAGGGCAAAGAGTGCCGCATTGGTCGCACCCGCTTCACCAATAGCCATGGTTGCGACTGGTACTCCGCCCGGCATCTGTACGATAGAGTAGAGTGAGTCCACGCCACTAAGCGCGCGTGATTTGACTGGTACACCAATGACTGGAAGGGTTGTTTTGGCAGCTACCATACCTGGCAAATGGGCTGCGCCACCAGCACCAGCGATGATAACCTTGATGCCACGACTACGTGCTTCCTCAGCATGTTTGAACATGAGGTCTGGTGTACGGTGGGCAGAGACAACCTTCTTTCGTAGGCTACACCGAAACGGTCTAGGACTTCGGCAGTTTTTTGCATGGTTGCCCAGTCGGATTTTGAGCCCATGATGATGGAAATTATTGGTTTAGTCATAATTTTTCTTTCCTTTCAACAATCACCTTAGGTTGTGAGGGACGGCAGCAGCCACCACCAAAGGTGTCTCATGCCTAAATCGGAAGCCCAAGGTCTTCCGATTTCCCTGAACGATTGGCTTATAATCCAATCGTTCTTTCACAACGGCGGTGATTGCTCTATATTAGCTCGCTAATGCTCGCAAATCAAACGACCATTATCGTATTTGGCGACTTCGTCGCTTTTACACCCTTATTTGTTTGCCTTGCTTCCGATATCTGTTCGGTAGAAAAGGCCTTCTGTTTTTTGTTGGGATAGTTCTTGGTAGATGGTATCTTGGGCTTCTTTGACAGTGTTGGCTGTGGTGACTAGCATATAGACACGGCCGCCATTTGAGAGCAGTGCTCTGCTACTTTCCGCAAACTTAGCCCCTGCATAATAGGTGATGATGTCACCATCGGTTTTAGCTGGCAACTCAACGCCCTTTTCATAATCTAGCGGATAGCCATTTGACGCGACAACCACACCCAGAGTCACGCCCTTGTCGGTCCAAGTGATGCTCGGCTCCTTACCATCGAGAATATCAGTGATATTTTGTGCAAAGTCAGAAGTCAGGCGGGGCAGGATAATCTGAGTTTCAGGATCTCCAAAGCGAGCGTTGAACTCAATGACCTTAGGCCCGTCTGCTGTCAAGATAAGCCCTGCATAAAGAACACCAAGATACGGGCGACCTTCCTGGATCATGCCCTCAAGGACTGGCTTGACAATAGTGTCAACCGCTGTGTCAACCACACTCTGTGACAAGTGAGGGACTGGCGCATAGGCACCCATCCCACCAGTATTAGGACCCTTGTCACCATCGTAGGCACGCTTGTGATCCTGAGCGGTCGGCATAATGTAGAACTTGTCACCATTGGCAAAGGCAAAGAGGGAGAACTCCTCACCGTCTAGGAACTCTTCGATAACCACACGCGCACCTGAGTCACCGAATTTATTGTCCAAGAGCATCTCATGAGCGGCTTCGACCGCTTGATCAACCGTCTCAGCAACGACGACGCCTTTCCCGAGCGCCAAGCCGTCTGCCTTGACGACGATAGGAGCACCCTGCCTTTCGATATAGGCCTTAGCCTCCTCAAAGTCGGAAAATGTGCCATAGGCTGCTGTCGGCACACCGTATTTAACCATGATTTCCTTGGCAAAATCCTTGGACCACTCCAGCTCCGCTGCTAAACGAGATGGGCCGAAAGCCTTGAGCCCAGCTTGGTTAAAATCATCCACGATTCCAGCAGCAAGGGCGTCATCTGGACCAATGAAGGACCAAGCAATATCGTTGGCTTTTGCAAACTCAATCAATTTAGAATGTTCGGAAATATAAATGTCCACCAATTCCAACCCATCCAGTGTCATACCGTCATTCCCAGGAGCAACAAAAATCTTTTCAACGCTTTTTGACTCCAGTAACTTTTTAGCAATCGCATGTTCACGACCACCCGAACCGACAACAAGCAGTTTCATTCCTTAACCTCTTTTGCGAATTATTTAACATCATTATACCATAAACGTTCGTTTTAATCTCGTTTCGTTAAGCATTTTTAAGCAAAAAAGGGAAAGAAACTATTTTCTTCCCCTTTTTTGCTTAATGTCTAAAAATTTACTCAAAATGTCATCTAATCTTATATAATTTCCACATATAATAAAGACTAGTTGAATGTCAAACAACATTTTCTTTTCAAGTAGTCATTCAAGCAATCAGGCGTATCTGCACAATTAGTAAACACTGTCATTATAGCTCTATCATCAATAAAAAAAATTGTCTTTTCAGAATACCACCATTTTTTTATTCTCTACGGATAATATAAATTCTTTTTAAAAACCATAACAACTGTTTACCTCTAGAATAATCCTCTATGTGAACACGGTATTCCTCTATATCATTTTTCGAAAGTGTAGTGTATGTGTTCTCGTCTATCTCTATAAATAGATAACTCCGAGACATAATCTCTGCCATTCTTTTTCACTACCTTTTTTTAATTTTTCTCACTTAGCATTTTTCTCATACATACTTTCAAAAAAATTAAAACTTATATCTTTCACTGATAATTCTAACTTTTCATGCTTAATTTTTAACTATATTATCTGCATTATTTTTTTAACCCCAACAAATCAAAGTCTATTTTTGACCTCATTTAATTGGCAACAAATTGCCCATAGATTCATATTCGTCAGATGTTGAATAAATTCTTTATATCTTTTGTTAAAACAATCTAATACTATGCTAAATTCTTGATCATCTTCATTTATCCCATAATGTATTTTCAGTATTCTCTCGATTGCAGTTTGGCTTACGTAAAAGCTTTCAACTGCATATTTTGGAGTCATATATACATCAGAATCTAGTCGGCGTTTTTTTCATAGTCTTTATCTATAAAAAAAATAATTTATTCTTTAATTTATAACCCTTCTCATGAGTAAATTTATCGACTAATTCCAACACCTTACTCTTACCACCAACCCCATATGCGTTATAATTTTTTAGTAAAATTTTTGTATTCGGCAATCATAATACTGCCTATCTTTTTCCTTCATAAAACACAAAATATCTATTGGGGTTAGCCTTAGCATCTCTCGTATACCTTTCCCAAATAACTGAGGATTCTGTCAAACTTTCTAGGTGATTTTTCTATTGTTACTGATTTCAAATTATATCCCCCTTATTTAAAAAGGCAATTCATCATCATTGTCATCATCTAAAAAGATAAATGAAAATTTATTATCACTATTTTTGTAAAGTTTCTTTAATACAATTATCAATCTGTTCTGCATAAGGTAAAAAGATTGGTATATATAAACGGAGAATGAGTTACTGTTAATAAAAATCTACACTTGTTTGCTTGAGAAATATCATAAATAAATTCCTCTTGCCATGGAACGGATAAAGATAACTCCGGCTCATCAAACAGAATAACAAGTTCTTTTTTTCATCTTCTAAAAAAATATCTTGGAAAAAGGTTGAAATTAACTGTTTTTCACCCGATGAAAGATTACTTAAATCAATAATATCTTCAACTCTTTCTCCATCCTGACTTTTTCTTAAAAAAATAGTCTCCCCGTTACTATCAATCCTCTTGATATCTAACCTTAACGACTGTGGATTATAATAAAAATTTTTTTCCTAAACAAATATTTATTTACTCTTTGATTAAAAATCATTAATCCTACTATCAATATCTGCCAAAGTTCTATAATTTTTCAAGAATACTTGAAACAAGATAGTCCAAATATTTATCTTCGTGCAAAACACCTTGACGTATCTTACTTAAAAATTATAGATTTAGTTTCATCAGTTATTTTATCACCTAATCTAGACAGAGCGATATCTACTTCTTCAGGATCAAAATTCTCACCAGAAATTTTAATACTTTTCCCCATTAGAAAAAAAGTATTTAATAAACCACTAGTCATATTATTGTAACTTTCGTTGGTTTCCTTACTAATCTTATTTAATAGTTCTTTTTATCCTATGGTCGACATCTTCCATACCAAAATGAATTAATTCTCCACTAAATTTACTATTTAATATCTCTTCTCCAGGAGCAACATTTTTTTAGGACCTATATTTAATTTACGTAAATCTTCCTCAATTCTTCTATAAGTTGGGAAGTATAAAAATTTTATATTTATTTTTTTATATTTTTCTATCTCATTGATTACTTTTTACATACCCTTCCGGATTAATTCTATAAAGAACCTCATTAATTGCTTTTTGAAGCTAGAGGGAAAGGATATTCTCTAAATAATTCATATTTTTCTGTACAATTCTTGAACATTTATATCAAAATCTGAATCCTTTGTTTTACATAATTCCAATAACTCTCCCATCAAATTTTTCATCATGTTTTTATTCCCGTGAGTAAATCATCAACTACAAATCTAGGAACCAGTCTTCTATGACTCCTCTTATCTATATTAATTTGTCTAATATCTTTTTTTAGTAATCTTTAAAAAGCTCTCTACTCTCTAATTTAATCTCAATGCTTTCAAAAAAACAAAACTCAATAATTTCTCATAATTTAAATCAAGCAAATAATAAAGTATTGAAAGAATAGTCGTCTTACCAATACCATTTTTCTCCAATGTAAATTGTCTTATCATTCTTAAAATTCAACTCAACATCATAATAATTATGAAGATTATTAATTTTAAATTTCTCAATTAAAGGCATGCATATACTCCTTGATAGTTTTATTTATTACAATTATACCAAAAAGCAAGCCTTACGGCTTACTTTTTACAAATGTTATTATAATCAATTTTTATTTATATTGAAACTTTGTCTGCTTAATGTCTAAAATGTCTCACACCTGTGAAGACCATAGTCAAGCCATATTTATCCGCAGCTTCGATGGATTCTTGGTCACGGACAGAGCCACCCGGCTGGATGATGGCCTTGATACCTGCTTTGGCAATTTCTTCCACGTTATCGGCAAAAGGGAAGAAGGCATCTGAAGCAAGAACAGCGCCGTCAAGGCGGTCTTTAGCTTGTTCAATCGCAATACGAACAGAAGCCACACGGTTGGTTTGACCTGGGCCAACGCCAAGTGTCATGTGGTCATTGGTCACGATGATACCGTTTGATTTGACGTATTTAATAGCCTTCCAAGCGAACTCGAGGGCGGTTGCTTCTGTCTCAGTTGGCTGGCGTTTAGTCACCACTTGCCAGTCAGCCGGACTTTCCTTGACCACGTCTTGGTTTTGAACGAGAAGTCCACCGACCACACCAGTGTATTCTGCTTCTACTTCGCTAGCATCTTGAGCATCAAACGGCAACTCGAGGATACGCAAGTTTTTCTTTTTATTGGTCAAAATGGCTAGCGCCTCATCCGTATAGCTTGGCGCGATGATGATTTCAAGGAAAACGCCGTGCATCTTCTCAGCTGTCGCAGCATTCACCTCACGGTTGAGAACGACAATACCGCCAAAGATAGACACTGGGTCAGACTCATAAGCATAGTCCCAAGCTGTTTCGATATCATCAGCTTGACCGATTCCACATGGGTTCATGTGTTTCAAAGCCACAACAGTTGGACGTTCTTTGAAGTCACGAATGATACGAATGGCCGCATCGGCATCACGGATATTGTTAAAGGACAATTCCTTCCCATTGAGCTGTTTGGCTGAGGCAATAGAGTAGTCAGTCGGCAAGGCTTTTTGGTAGAAGTCCGCATCCTGTTGAGGATTTCCCCATAGCGCATAGCTTGTTTAAGGTCATAAGTCAAGGTCAGTTTTTCAGGTTTACTTTCGCCGACCTGAGCTGTGAAGTATGCTGCAATCAAGGCATCATAAGCTGCTGTGTGACGGAATACTTTTGCTGCCAAACGTTGACGAGTTTCGTAACTTGTTTCGCCGTTTGCTGACAATTCGTCAAGAACAACAGCATAATCAGCAGGATCTACCACAACTGTTACGCTAGCATGGTTTTTAGCTGCGGAACGTAGCATGGATGGACCGCCGATATCAATGTTTTCAACCGCGTCAGCGTAAGTTACGTCTGGCTTGAGAATGGTTTCCTTGAATGGGTAAAGGTTGACCACAACAAGGTCGATCAATTCGATATTATTGTCTTTAGCCGCTTGAAGATGGCTATCAAGATCACGACGAGCCAAAAGTCCGCCGTGAATATTTGGATGAAGGGTCTTGACACGACCATCCATCATCTCTGGAAAACCAGTCACATCATCAATCGCAATGGTCTCCACCCCAGCAGTATCAAGGGCAACCTTGGTTCCACCTGTCGAGATGATATCCCAACCAAGTTTTTTGAGTTCTTGGGCAAATTCAACAATGCCCGCTTTGTCTGAGACGCTGATTAAGGCGCGTTTAGTCATGTTTTTTCCTTTCATTTACTTGTCCAACAATTCTCTAATAACTTCTGGATACAGCTTGTACTCCGCTTCATGAATGCGAGCTTCAAAGCTTTCGAGCGTGTCATCAGCTAGTCGTGGTACGCGGACTTGTTTGATAACCTTCCCTGTATCCACACCTGAGTCAACCCAATGAATAGTCACGCCAGACTGCTCAACACCAGCATTCCAAGCATCCTCAATCCCATGAGCTCCTGGAAATTCGGGCAGGTAGGCTGGATGAATGTTGATGATTCGACCTTCATAAGCCTCCAATAAGATTGGCCCAACGATTTTCATATAGCCTGCTAGACAAACCAAGTCAATCTGGTGTTCTTCCAAGAGTTCAACAAGGGCTGCTTCGTAGTCCGCCTTGTTCTCAAACTCCTTGAGTTCAAAGCATAGGACAGGACGCCGAGCTTGTCTGCACGTTCGAGCACATAGGCGTCACGATGGTCTGAAAAGACAAACTCCACCGGAAATTCTTCAGCAATCACCTGAAAATTTGAGCCATTACCAGAGGCAAAAACCGCTATTTTTTTCATTTGATGATGACACTTTCGTTTTCTTTCTTAACGATGCGACCAATTTCATAGACTGGTTCATCCAACAATTCCTTGACACGACTTACATTTTCAGGGCTAACTGCCAGCATGAGTCCCACACCCATATTGAAGATTTCAAACATTTCTTCATGCTTGATTTCACCGTATTTTTCAAGGGCTTTAAAAATCGGAAGCACTGGAACTTTGTCTTCTTCAATTTCCGCAGCTAGGTCATCTGCAAACATGCGAGGGACATTCTCGATAAAGCCACCACCTGTGATGTGGGCAATACCGTTGACCAGCTCTTCCTTGATGAGTGGCAAGACGGCCTTGACATAGATGCGAGTCGGCTCAAGGAGGACTTCTTTGAGTTTCTTGCCTTCCAATTCTGGCAAGACTTCCTCACCTGTGTAGTCCGCAAAGACACGACGGACGAGCGAGTAACCATTTGAGTGAATCCCACTCGAAGCAAGCCCGAGAAGGACATCACCTTCGACTACTTTTGAACCGTCTATGATTTGAGATTTTTCAGCCACACCGACTGCAAAACCAGCCAAGTCGTAGTCATCTTCGCCATACATACCAGGCATTTCAGCCGTTTCCCCACCGATGAGAGCAGCGCCTGCCTGCACACAACCTTCTGCCACACCAGCAACGACTTGTTCTAGTTTAGCTGGTTCATTCTTCCCTGTCGCTACGTAGTCAAGGAAATAGAGGGGCTCCGCACCTGCAGCGATGATGTCATTGACACACATGGCCACACAGTCCTGACCAATAGTATCATGCTTGTCATACTTAATAGCCAGCATGAGCTTGGTTCCGACACCGTCAGTCCCTGAGATCAAGACAGGCTCTTTTACCCCTGTCTTTGAAAGGTCAAACATGCCACCAAGCCACCAAGAGCTCCCATGACACCTGCACGCTCCGTACGAGCCACGTGCTTTTTGATCCGCTCAACAACTTCATAACCTGCTTCAACATCTACACCAGATTGCGCATAAGCATTTTTATTTGTCATCTTCTCTTCCTTTCCTTTCATGGAGAGTCTTTATCCGTCTATTTGTAAAAACTGATCTTATCCCCCAAGCTTCTACGATATTCTTCCTCATAATCGTAGAGAGGAGTTGGGTAGTCTCCATCAAAATAAGCGACACAGAGACCACCGTTCGGCGCATCTGTTTCGATGCCGATAGAATCAATCAAGCCATCAATCGAAAGATAGGTCAGGCTATCCGCACCAATGATTTGGCAGGTTTCTTCGACCGTATGATTAGCCGCAATCAACTCCTGACGCGTCTGGATATCAATTCCGTAGAAACATGGATAAGCTAGCGCAGGACTGCCAATAGCAACGTGAACCTCGGACGCACCTGCTTCTTTCAAAGCTGAACGATACGGCGAGAGGTCGTCCCACGAACAATGGAATCATCAATCATCACCACACGTTTACCTTTGACAACGCCCGAAACAGCAGATAGCTTCATCCGAACACCTTGCTCCCGCAATTCTTGAGTCGGTTGGATAAAGGTGCGTTGGGTGTATTGGTTTTTGATCAGCCCCATTTCATTTGGCAGACCGGATTCTTCCGCAAAGCCCATGGCTGCACTGAGTGAAGAATTTGGCACACCGACCACAATATCTGCCTCATGCTTAAATTCACGTGCTAATTGAGCCCCCATACGTTTGCGAGCTGTATGGACGTTAACACCATGGATATTAGAGTCAGGACGGGCAAAATAGATATACTCCATAGAGCAAATCGCCAACTGGGTATCATCTGTATAGCTGTCATACTGGATGCCCTTGTCATCAATGATCACAATCTCACCTGGCTTCAAATCACGAATCCACTCAGCACCAATGACTTCAAAAGCGCAGGTTTCAGAGGAAACAACCACCGCTCCATTAGCCATTTTCCCGATTGAAAGCGGACGGAAGCCATTAGGATCAAGTGCAGCAATCAGCTTGTCCTCAAACAACAAGATATAAGCAAAGCCACCTTTGACAAGACTGAGTGCTTCCTTTATTTTGCCCATCAGGCTAGGATTGTGACTCCGACGAATGAGGTGAGCCAAGATTTCTGAGTCCGAAGTTGAACTGAAAATAGCTCCTCTTTGTTCCAATTCTTTCTTGAGCGATTCTGCATTGGTCAAGTTTCCGTTGTGAGCAAGTCCAAACTGCATATCATGAAAGCGAAAGAGGAAGGGCTGGATGTTATCCACAGAAGCTTCGCCAGCAGTCGCATAACGAACATGTCCAATCGCGCTCGTTCCAGTTAGTTTATCCAAATTAGCTGGATTTCTGAACACTTCTGATAAAAGCCCCATATCACGATGACGCTTCAATTTTCCCTGATCATTGGAGAGAATTCCTGCCCCCTCCTGACCACGGTGCTGAAGACTGTGGAGACCAAAATAGGTCAATTTAGCAGCATCTGGATGTCCCCAGATACCGAAAACACCACATTCTTCATTAAGAGATTTTACTTCGTATGTCATTTTTTATACCTTTTATTTTTACATTATAGCCCACTCTTCTAAAAGAAAATTAGGAATTTCATCTGGCTCGACTCTCTTATAACTATCAACACCTACATACTGACCCAAATTAGGTTCACCAAAAAGTTCTTGACTAAGTAGCACAAGCTTCTCATTTGTTCTAATTTTTTCTTTAATTGTCGGGCTAAAGTAATAGTTTTCAGTGTAAGCAAATATTAAATAATTAAGAAAATCCAGTTTCTTCAATCGATCGCTACTGTTAAACTGACTTTTTTTAGAGATCTATATTTCCAATCCCTTTTTATGATAAAAAAAGCTAGCACCATCGTCTTTTTCTTTTTAATGGTAAAATAGCCAGATGCAACTTCTGAATACGATTATTTTTTGAATGGTTACTCGTATCATTCACTGGATATTCATACATATCTCTAATCAACGTTAATGAGCCTTGAAACGCTATCGGTGTCTTATAGGGGAGCACCTCATGAAAAATAATTTGATATGCTCCTTTAAGATTGTTTTTCAGTAGCAGTTTTATGGAGTAAAAATTTCATTTTGAAAATCTTCAATATCATAATCAAAAAGAATTATGAAGATCTTTTTATTTTTTTGAGATGTATTCTCTAATGTTTTATTAGAAATCTCAGGTATTCTTAAGTATAAAGCCTTCTTGATTGTATTATCAGACATTGATTTTTCAAAATGATATTTTTCCTCCCTCCTTTTAACTAGTTCTAAAAGGAAATTTTTCAATGCAATTTGTGACAACATTTTATCGCTAGGATAAGACGTAAGATTCATTTCATTTTCATATTCCTGAAAAATAGAAAGAATCACATTTACGACAAATAATTTGTATCGTTCCCGAATTGCTCACTCCCTTATCATTATCTAACAAATCGTTCCCTATTAAATAACCAGCTTGAGTTAACATGCCAGAATCAGAAATATTTTTTAACGATAACTGTGGAATGGTGTGAGAGTTGCAGAAACTTGTAGTATCTTTATCACAAAGTAAACACTTTCTTGGCTTTAAGTCCTCCTTCATTACTCTCATCTCTCTAGATAATGTTTTTTTCAATTGAATCTTTTTTCCAATATCAGGTATATCAATTAATTTATTCAAATACTTCACAAACTTTCATTTTACTTCTCAAAACACACCAATCGTTATAGTCAGCTCTAGTCTTATTTTCCAGTAAAGTATTTAACTGCTGATGCAAAGAGATGTTGATCTTTATTTCCTGGGATGTTTTGGAAAAGACCGTCTTCATAACGTTCTGAGTGTCCCATCTTACCGATGATTTGACCGTTCTTGCTTGTGATACCTTCGATCGCATTGACAGAACCATTTGGATTGTACTTAGAATCCATGCTTGGTTTGCCTTCAAAGTCAACGTATTGGCTAAAGATTTGACCATTGTCACGAAGCTCTGCGAATTCCTCAGCTGTCACGACAAACTTCCCTTCACCGTGCGAAACAGGGATAGCATGGATATCGCCCACTTGCACGCCAGCCAACCATGGCGAGTTGGTATTGGCGATCCGAGTTTCCACCATCTTGGCCACGTGCTGGTTGGCATCATTGTAGAAGAGGGTTGGACTAGTACTGCTGGCATCCTCGAAGTTTCCGTATGGAAGAAGACCTGATTTAACTAGAGCCTGGAATCCATTACAGATACCGATAATCAAGCCCCCACGAGCGATAAAGCCATCAATGGCTGCACGCACTTTTTCATTGAGCAGGATATTGACAATAAATTTAGCTGATCCATCTGGCTCGTCCGCAGCTGAGAAACCACCTGCAAAGAAGAGGATGTTAGCCTTGCCGATATTGTCAACCATGGTTTCAACTGACTTGACAATGGCTTCTTCATTCAGGGTCACAAATGGTACCAAGTTAACCTCTGCACCCTCTTTCGAAGACCTTAGCTGAGTCATATTCTGAGTTGGTTCCTGGGAAGACTGGGATGTAAACCACAGGTTTTTCAATAGTTTCCTTGGCTTTGATGACTGCGTCAGAAGCGACAGCTGGAACTTCGTCCAGTTCTTTGGCTTGTGCAAATTCTGTTGGGTAAACTTCTTCCAGTTTCCCTTGGAAGGCACTGTCAAGTTTGTGTCCATCTAGCTTCACACCGTTGACAAGGAGTGTAAAGTCTGCGCTTGTTTGTCCAATCTTCTCTACTCCAGCAATTTCTTCAGGAGATGTGAAGACAAATCCGCCCAATTGAGCTGTCAAAGCTGTTTCAAGTTCAGGCAAGATCACCTCTGCACCGATATGGTTCCCAAAGGTAGCAAGAGCCAAGCTTTCAACGACACCACCATATTTGACAGCTGATGCAGATGTTACTTTGTGAGCCTTTTGAATGGCTTCAAACTGAGCAAATTAGACTTAATAAGTTCAAAATCAATCTCTGCAGAGAGTGCTTGACCTGGAATGTAGTAGATGTTTTCACCAGCAGATTTGAACTCAGGAGAGAGCACCTTACGGCTATCTGCCGTCGTCACCCCAAAGGCAACCAAGGTTGGTGGTACGGTTAATTCTTCAAAGGTACCAGACATAGAGTCCTTACCACCGATAGATGGCAAGCCAAGTTGGATTTGTGCTTCGATAGAGCCTAGGAGAGCTGCTACTGGCTGACCGAAACGCTCTGCTTGCTTGTCCATGCGTTCGAAATACTCTTGGTAAGAGAAGCGAGCCTTGGACCAGTTTGCACCAGCAGCAACCAAACGAGCGGTTGCTTCGATAACCGCATAGGCGGCACCGTGGTATGGAGACCATTCTGCCACATAAGGGTTGAAACCTTGTGCCATGACAGACGCAGTATGCGTCACACCGTGCTGAACTGGCAATTTTTGCACAGATGCCTCAGTTGGTGTGAGTTGGTAGCGACCACCAAGTGGGTGATTGACCGTTGAACGACCGACCGAACAGTCAAAGATAGTTTGTAAACCTTTTTGACTCGCATGGTTGAGATCAGATAGAACCGCAAGGGTATCAGCTTCAAGTGTTTCAGCAGATGTTTGACGTTCTTCTGGGAGTTTGACATCCTTGTCCACAACCTTGGCATCGACAACAACACGCACACCGTTTGTATCAAGGAAACGACGTTCCAAGTCAACAATGATTTCACCATTCCAGTGCATGACTAGATTTGGTTTTTTCAGTCACTGTCGCCACAACAACCGCGTCAATATTTTTCTTTATTACATTCGGCAACGAAGGCATCCACATCTTCAGGACGAACCACGACCGCCATCCGTTCTTGTGATTCAGAGATAGCAATTTCTGTACCGTTCAATCCTTGGTATTTAAGAGGAACCTTGTTGAGGTCGATTTCAAGACCATCTGCCAATTCACCAATGGCCACACAGACACCACCTGCTCCAAAGTCATTAGACTTCTTGATAAGACGAGTGACATCGCCATTACGGAAAAGGCGTTGGATCTTGCGCTCTTCGATGGCATTCCCTTTTTGAACCTCAGCACCGGCAGTCTCTACAGACTCAACTGTTTGAACCTTAGAAGATCCCGTTGCACCACCGACACCATCACGTCCAGTCTTACCACCGAGCAAGATAATCACATCGCCGGCTTCCGGTTTTTCACGGACTACATTTTCCTTAGGAGCAGCACCGACAACGGCACCCAACTCCATGCGTTTAGCTACAAAGCCTGGGTGGAAATACTCACGAACGTAGGTCGTTGCAAGACCAATCTGGTTACCATACGAAGAATAACCGTGAGCCGCTGTTTAGAAATGACCTGTTGTGGCAATTTCCCAGCACGCGTTTCTGAAATCGGCGCTGTAATGTCACCAGCACCTGAGATACGCATGGCTTGGTAAACGTAGGAACGACCTGACAATGGGTCACGAATAGCCCCACCGATACAAGTAGCCGCGCCACCAAATGGTTCAATTTCCGTTGGGTGATTGTGGGTTTCGTTTTTGAACATAAGAAGCCAAGGTTCCTTGACACCATCAACGTCCACTTCGATTTCAACCGAGCATGCATTGATTTCGTCAGACACTTCCATATCGTCCAAACGACCATTAGCACGCTCATAACGACCGAAAATAGTTGCCATATCCATCAAGGTTTGTGGCTTTTCAGACCGACCTAGTTCCTCACGCATGGCAATATACTTGTCATAAGTCGCTTGCAATTGCTTTTGGAATTTAGAAGCTGAGAAATCAATGTGTTTCAACTCGGTCTCAAAAGTCGTGTGACGGCAGTGGTCAGACCAGTAAGTGTCCAAAACCTTGAGTTCCGTCTCAGTCGGCACGCGCCCGATTGATTTGAAATAGTCTTGGATAAAGAGCAAATCATCCACTTCCATGGCCATCCCTTGCTCGGCCTTGTAGCGAGCAAAGTCGTCTGCTGTATAGCTTTCAAAGAAAGTCAATTTAGGAATGGTCTTGTCTGACTCTGAGAATTCCTGCTTGGCAATCCCTGTCGTGATGTCCTTGAAACGAGAATCAACTGGATTGAGCAAGTAGTTCTTGACCGCCTCTAACTCAGTCGCATCAATATCTTTATTGACCAGATAAAGTTGGGCTGTATTGACCGTCACATCACTCGAACTCCCCAGCAAAAGCAAGGCTTCCTGTGACGAAGCTGCACGCTGGTCAAACTGCCCTGGCAGGCTTTCAATGGCAAAGAAAGCATAGTTAGCAAGATCCGCTTGCACAACCGCTTCGTCCAAAACATGGTCTGTCACCTGCTCAGAGAAGATGTGTTTCTCTGCAGGTGCAAACAAGTCCTCTGCCAAATCAAAGACATCATAAACTTGCACAATGCGAATACTTTTCAAAGTTGACAGTCCCAAGTTGTGCTGGAGCTCCCTTACCAAACTCTCTGACTTGACCTGAAAATCAGCCTTTTTTTCAACAAAAATACGTTTATCCATCAATTCTTATTCCTTTATTTCAGCTCTTGCAAACAGATTATTTCAATTCCTGCAATTTCTCCCAGACAACTTCATAAACATCTGTCAATTCTCCGAGACCTCTACGGAAAACATCCTTGTCCATGTGGTTGCCGTCAGCGTCCCAAAGTCGACAGTTATCTGGTGAAAATTCATCTGCCAAGATAATCTTACCATCCTTGTCAAAACCGAACTCTAGCTTAAAGTCAATCAATTTAAGCCCAATCTCAGCAAACCAAGCCTTCAAAGTTCATTGATACGACGCGTTTCTTCCTTCAAGTAAGCAATCTGTTGGTCATCCGCAATTTTAAGGAATTTCACATGCTCATCATTGATAAATGGATCATCCAAATCATCATTTTTATAGTAAAATTCGACAATTGGAGTCTCAAATGCGATACCTTCATCAACGCCAAAACGTTTTGAAAAGGAACCAGCCGTGTAGTTGCGGAGCACAACTTCCAAAGGAATAATCTCAACCTTTTTATTGAGCTGTTCCGTGTCCGAAAGTTTCTCCACAAAGTGAGTCGCTACACCAGCAGCATTTAACTTTTCAAAAATAAAAGATGAAATCTGATTATTCAAGACTCCCTTGCCCGCAATCTGCTCCTTCTTGACACCGTTGAAAGCAGTCGCCTGGTCTTTGTAAGTCGAAATAATGAGATTTTCATCCTCAGTTGTATAGATATCCTTGGCTTTTCCCGAATAGATCAGTTTTTTTGACATTTTAAAGTTCGCCTTTCGTATTTCTTTACTTCATTCTACTACAAAATAACGGAAATAGCAAGAATTTGCGAACGACGTCGGAGGTAGCTCTTTTTAATATTAAGAAAAACCGTAAAACCAAAACATTTTACAGTTTTAAAAGTATAATATTGCGTTAAAGACAAACATTATGCTCTGTTCAAAAATTGATCTAAGTAATATCGCAGATAACTTTTCTTTCCTGTGATTAGTGTCAAACGTCCTTCTGAACCGTAGCGAAGCTCTTCTGCTTGTTCAGGAGTCAGACTTGTCTCCGCCTCTATTTTAAAGAAATTTCCCTTTTCAGTCTTGGTGGCTGTCGCATCTATGCTGGTAATCGTAGAATCCAGGAAAATTTGGTTCTTCGCATCATTAGTTGTAGTATAGCGGACAGAGTCACCAATTTTGATTCTAGCAACATCTTTTGAACTGAGATAGGCTGTGAGTTTGGTTTTCCCTTCTTTCTCCAAGGATGGGTAGAGTTGGGCTAGCAGGGTTCCTTCTGCGACCATGGTAGAATCACTGGTCTCAGGATTGAGGTGAAGCACCCCATCCTCACTTGCTGTGATTTCCCCTTATCTAGGAGACCTCCCTGGACTTTCTTACCCGAATCTGCTTCTAAAATTTTCTGATCCAAAAGGGTTAACTCCTGACCAACTTTGACTAGGTGCTGGGACTTGAGGGATTCAAGCTGACTAGCCAGTCCCGTTGCGTAGGCTTGTTGAGCTCCAGATCCCGCATACTGCACACGATAAGTAGCTAGACTAGACTCTAGCTGGCTAATTTGGGCATCCACCTGTGCAATAACTTGCGATTTAGCTTGCGGATCTTCTCCAGCTTGGTTTTTATAGGTCTGATAAAAAGAGTAGGCTGGATTCTGACGATCCAGTTGAGCCCCTGTTTCAATAGCCGACTTAGCTGTATTGTAGTCTCGGATTTTATCCTCTGTTTGGCTGATAAGATTGCCAATCTCGGCCTGACTCTGACTTGCTGCTGCATTTTGAGAGGAGATGCTGGCATTTTGCTGAGAAACATTACTCCTCAGACTACTAGCTTGGCTGAGATAGTCTAGAAACATCTCCTGATAACCAAACTTATCCGCCTCTGGAAATTGATCACTCCCCTCTTTCAAACTGGATTGCAAATACCCTAACTGTTTTTTTTTTGATCCTTAAACATCTCCAACTGATTGGCATATGCTTCAGCTTGAACAGCCTCCGCCCCTTGCTGGTACTGAACGAGGAGATCCCCTTGCTTGACTAGTTTGTTTTCTTCCAGATAATTGGCCACAATGCGTTGATTACTAGTCGACTGGATATTGGCAATAATCCGACTAGGTTCGACAGTAGCTCGGGTAGACAAACTAATCTCCTTCTCTGCAAAGACTGAAAATCCCAGTAGAAACACGAGTAGAAGAAACATGGGTAAAATCACTCGACTGGAAAAATTATGGTAACGACGATGGTAAAACTCCGCACTTTCTAAAAATTCTGGTTTCATCTTCTCCTCTTTCTAACTATTCACCAAATGGGCGTAAAAGCCATCTCGAGCCAGCAAATCAGCATGATTGCCTTCTTCGACAATCTTACCCTGATCCAAGACAACAACCTTCTCTGTCCGCTCAGCAATGGTCAAGCGGTGGGCGATGAAAATCAGGGTCTTGTCTAAAGCCATGAGATTATCGACAATTCGCTTCTCCGTCAAAATATCCAGACTGCTGGTCGCCTCGTCCAATATCAGAACAGGCGCATCCGTTAAAAGAGCACGCGCCAAAGCGATTCGTTGTCGTTGCCCCCCCAGAAATACCAGCTCCGTCCGAAGTCAACTCTGTCTGGTAATTCAATGGCATCCGCTCAATATCTTCCCGAATCTCAGCTAACTCGACTGCTCGCAGAACATCCTCCTGTGTCGTCCCTTCTTTGGCTCCAAGGAGAAGATTCTCCAAAATCGTTCCGTTAAAGACATAGGGCTGTTGAGGCAGATAGTTGATGTACTGGCGCAAGGCTTTTTTATCAATCTGATTGAGATTGACACCACCCAGACTAATCTCTCCCTGACTTGGATCGTAGAAATTAACCATCATCTTGGCCAATGTGGTCTTTCCTGACCCCGAAATCCCCACAAAAGCCACCTTAGAACCTTGCGGAATCGTCAAATTGATATCCGACAAGACGTCACGACCATAGCCATACTTATAGTGGACTTTCTTAAAGGTCATATCCCCTTTCATCATGCTCAAATCTTCGACTGTTTTCTTCTCCTCAAACTCCGAAGCTACCAGATAGACCTCGTTCAGACGGTTATTGGCAACCTGCGCTGTCTGAAGTTTGGTTTGCAGATTGATGATATTTTCCAAAGGATTGGTAAAGTAAACAAGCAAAGTATTATAGGTAATCAACTGTCCCAAACTCATTTTCCCATCCATGACGAGCACTGCTCCCATCCAGAGAACGGCAACATTGAGCAGGAGCTGGGCAACTTTTTTCAGAGCCTTTTGCTGGCTTTCTGCCCGACTATAGGTAAAAGATTTTTTCAAATAAGTTACAAATTCCTTATCAATCTTTTGATAGCGCGAACTCTCACTGGTCAACGACTTAATGGTCTCAATACCGTTGATGTCCTCGATGATAGAAGAAGACAGGACCGCATTGGCTTCCATAGTATCCAGATTCATCTTTTCAAAAGGCTTCATAAAGGCAAAGATAATCACTGTATAGATGGGAAGCGCAAGTAGACTAATGAAAAAGAGCGTTATATTTTGTGAAAACAAGACAAGCGAGATAATCAAAATCGTCGACACATCTAGGAAAATCGAAAGAATGGTCGAAGCTAGCGCGTCAATGATACTGTTAGCATCCGTGAAACGAGACACGATTTCCCCTGTCCTGCGTGTCGCAAAAAAGGACATTGGCAGCTGAAAAACATGCTTGATGTAGGACAAAATCACATCAATTGACAGGCGTTGCCCAAGGATTAGTAGGAGGTACTCCTGGGCATAGGACAAAATCTGCTGGAGGATATAGACGATGACCAAACCAATAGAGATGATACCCAGCGTCGAACGCATCTGATCTGGCACATAGGTATCAATGATAGACTGCAGATAATAAGAACCCACAATGTTAATCAGGGTTACCAAGAGTGTCGCTAGTACGATATTGGTAATTAACCCACGCTGTTTGAATAAGATGGGCAAGAAGGATAGGAGCCCCTGTTTTTTCTCCTTATGAGGTTTATAGTCTGGAGATGGCGCCATAAAGAGACTGACCCCTGTCCACTCTTGCGCAAATCGCTCACGGGAAATCTTGGTCAGCTTGACACCAGGATCTGGATCAGCGATATGGATGGTCTTCTTATCCTGACCTGTCACCACATAGTAGTGGAGCAATTTCCCTTCCTTGAGCACATGCGCTACAAAAGGAAAGGTCAAATCTGGCAAGTCAAAGAGCGTCATATCCGCCTTGATAGCCCGTGTTTCAAAACTAAGTTCCTCTGCTACCTTTACAAGACCCAAAGCAGTCGTCCCATCCATGGTCGTTTTGGCCAACTCTCGTAGATGAGCCAAGGAGTAATAACTACCGTAGTAGCCAAATACCATAGCCAAGGAAGCCACGCCGCAATCCATCTGATCCACCTGAGGGCGATAGTGTCTTTTCCCAAATTTCATATCCATCTCCTTTTTTCTAACAATCTCTTAAAAACTTTGTAAGATTATTTTAACCAAACGAAGAAGAAATCGGAAAATTATTTCTGAAAAAACAATATTCATACCTGAACAGCACTTTTTGTCAAAGAAAATAGGCAGAACAAGAGTCCTGCCTAGAACATTCAATTACACAGATTTCTTACCTTTCCCACTTCTTTTGTGAATGGTGTATAAAACGATAAAAGCAAACACAGGGGGCACGAGATAACTACTTTCACTCATTGTTACCTGAAATCCAAGAGTTGCTAGTATCGTAAAGACGAAAATATTCATTAAAAATAGAAAAACAAATACTAAACAATAGCCTAAAACCTTCTTCATTTCTTTTCTCCAACTTTCCTAATTTCTATACCTATTTTATCAAAAAATACATGTAAAACTCCAAATAAACACCTCAACTGGCACCTTTTGGGCAAAAAATAGGCAGAACAAGTGTCCTACCTACTAAAAATATGGTATAAAAGGAAATTGACTTTTTACTGTCACCCTGGGCAAGTTTGGAACAAATAAATCATTGATAGTAACATTTACGACATCCTATTTATTACTACAATTTCTAATGTCCCTACTATTTCTAAGCCACCTCTGGTGTTATCTATTCCTAGTCAGAATAGATAACACCATTCTAAATTACGATTTTTTTAAACTCCAATGTGATGCATTCTTAAATCTTACCTTACCCATTTTTAGCGCAGAATAATAAGTCATTCTTAATCTCTCACTCTACTTGCTTTTTATTAACCTTATATCCTACATAAAACAACCCCAGCAGAATCGGATAGGTTTCTGGATAAAACAAGGTATTGATCGGATTTTTCAAAATCAAATACGTGGCGATGTAGATAATGAGTTATACAGTAAAATATCCCTCAGCAAATCCTAATAAGATTTTTTTCATGGTGGACTCCTATTTACCTGATAAGAAAGGCGGAAAAACTCCGCCATTTACATGCATAAAATCCTTTTCATTCAGATTCATCATTTATAGTTTTGATTATCTTTTGACAAATCTTTGCAAAAAATACCAAAATAGCCCGAAGCAAGTAAACCAACTACAGTCCATTTCCAATCAAAGGATACTAATGAACCTGTACGAATCACATGAAACGCGAGATTAAGAGCTATTGCCAACAAAGGAAGTATAGTGGCTAGTTTAGGTAACAATGTATTGAGATTAAGGTTGTGACTGTTCATAATCTAACGCCCACGACGAGCCAAATCTGAACCAAATTTGTAACCAGCGTTAAAAATTTGTACGGCAGCGTTCAATACTCCTGCAATCCCAACTGCTTCAGCAAGGCCAAATCCTCCTTTTGTTCCGATTAATTCATCATCAGATAATTGATAAAATTGCTCCAAGTTCATATTCATAGTTACTCCTTTGTGTTATATTTTACTGCTATGTAAATAATTAAAATGAGTATTGGATAGGTAAATACTTCTGAAATCTCCATAAAATTCACACTATACTTTCCTGACAATATTTTATAGTCAATTAAAATTTGAATGATAGTGAAAATAATACGTAGAGATAAAAATATCCCTAATAATATCACTTCTTTTTTTAAAAACATACGAATGCCTCTCCAGCTACAATCTGACTAAGGTCTATTCGCGTAATACCCCAGTGCTGCTCCACCAGCAAAAAGCGCTGTCGCTCCACCTACCACTGCTGCACCTACTTTCCAAATAGACACTCCAGCGATTACAAGAGGAAGTGCTCCCCCATCCACATCCATCAACTCTTCTTCTGTAAGAGCTACAAAGTTTTGTTCCATTTTGTCAAATTTGTCATCTTTTTCCTCCTTTATTTCTATTTTTTAGTTTACGACTTCTAGCTCTTAAACCATTTTAAAAACCAGATTGGGTAAATTACTGAAATCATTTTCTTCTCTCCTTCCTTTTCTTCTCACTTATCTATTCGAGCAGTGATTTAAAATGAACAGGTAAATTTCATTTATTTTAAATACCATTTGATAAACCATGGCAATAAGATTGGTAAATACATCGCGTAGTCTCCTTCCTTTTTCTTCTTACCTATCTATTCGAAAAACAATTCGAAAATGAACAACTATTTCATTTTTATTTTAAAAACCACTTGATTAACCATGGATACAAGATTGGCATGTACATGAACGTTCCTCCTTTTTTCTTTCTCATCTCTTTATTCGCAATTTCTACTAAAAATTTTAATGTTTTTCTTTTTTCTGCAAATAAAAAAACAACATGACTTGCATGTTGCTTTTGGCTATATTTTACCTTTAATGATTTCAATCACATCTGTGACGCTTTGAAGATGGTCAATTTCCTCATCGCTGATTTCGATTCCAAATTCATCTTCTAGCGTCAAGACGAACTCCATCAAATCCACTGAGTCTGCATCAAGATCGTCTTTCAAACTCAAGGCTTCTGTCACGACAAAGTCCTCTCCCTGTCGTTCTTGGATAATGGTCACAACACGGTCAAAAAGTTCTTTTTCTGTCATTTTTTATTCTCCTGAAAATTCACGCGCAGTTTGGGCAACTACGTCTGTTTCTAGCATGGTACGAATCTGGCGAATCGTACTGTACACAGCCTTGGCATCACTTGAGCCATGGGTCTTAACAACAGGTGCTTTGACACCAAACAAGACCGCTCCTCCAACATCTGAATAGTTGAGCTGTTTTTCAAACCTTTCAAACTATCTTTAAGGAGAAGAGCACCAAGTTTTGCTCGAAGCCCACCGCCTGTAATAGCTGTCTTGAGCAAACCCATGATTCCCATGGCTGTCCCTTCAATGGATTTGAGTACAGCGTTTCCCGTGAAACCATCTGCCACGACAACATCCGCAACGCCATTCATCAGGTCACGCGCTTCCACGTTTCCGATAAAGTTCAAACTTTCATCAGCTACTAGCAAGTCGTAAGTTTCCTTACGAAGCGGGTCTCCCTTACTACTTTCTGTTCCGTTGTTGAGCAAACCAACACGTGGTTTTGCAATCCCACGAACATTTTTAGCATAAAAGGAGCCGAGAACAGCGTATTGGTGGAGGTGCTGAGCTGTGTTTTCTGCATTGGCACCGAGATCGAGCATGTCAAACCCTTTGCCATCGATAGTCGGCAAGGTAGACATGAGGCCAGGACGGTCGATATTCTTGATACGACCCACGATGAAGAATCCTGCAGCCAACAAGGCACCTGTGTTCCCAGCTGAGAGGACAGCGTCTGCTTCTCCCTCCTTGACTGCCTTGGCTGCTAATACCATGCTGGCATTTTTCTTCTTACGGATAGCTTTTGTCGGCTCATCGTCTGAGTTAATTTTCTCATCCGTATGGATAATGCTGACACGCTCTGTCGCTGTTAGATATTGCTTGATCTTACTTTCATCTCCGTAGAGTTGAATCTCAATATCTGAAAAGTCAGCAAGGGCTTGGTTGACACCCTCAACGATAGCTTGGGGTGCGTAATCGCCCCCCATAGCATCTACTGCGATTTTTTTCATTTGTCTTCCTCTTTTAGTAATTGTCCCCAGTCTGCTAGGGAATCAATAAATTTCTTTGATTTCAGGTGAATCCCGACATACTCTTCGTAGATCTGATCCATAAACCTGCGCAAGTCTTGCTTGATTCCTGCCTTAAGCGAAATAGTCTCCAAGGTTTCAAAATCAATGGCTTGAAATTGATTGAGCAGATAAGGGATGTTGGGATTTAGATGACAACGTTTCTCGTCCTCATGGTAATGGTCTGGACATAGGCAGGCTCCATATTTGAAAGAAAAGTCAAAGGCCTGACCGACCCGATGGCAAAAGACACACTCATTAAAGTTGAGGCTGATTCCAAATCGAGTCAAGATTTGAATTTCAAAAATATTGGTCAAAACCTGATAATCTATGCCTGCTTCCATCAACTCCAGAGTCTTTCTCAAGAAAGCAAACAAGGGAGCATCCTGCTGATTATCCTGCAAACTAGCATCTGCAAGGGCAGCCACATAGGTAGCATAGGCCATGACAAAGAGATCACTATTAATCTTGGGAAAGGTCATCACCTCATGGTAGTCCTCGATGTAGCTAAGGCCGTCATCATTGATTCGTAAGAGAAACCGTGCCAACACCAAGGGCTGAATAACAGGAGCTAGTTTGGATTGACCAGCGTGTTTGACGAAAAACATGCGCTTGCCCGCCTGCTCGGTAAAAATTTTGACCAGCTTGTCATCCTCACGAAAGTTACGATTGTAGAGCACCAAGCCTTGACTCGTGATAGACTGGATCATGCTTCTCTCATATACTCCTCAAGTCGTTTCATGGCCTCTCTGATTGTTTCCATGCTGGCTGCATAAGACAGGCGAACATAGCCTTCCCCGTAACGTCCAAAGGCTGCCCCAGGGATAAAGGCAACGGCCTTCTTCTGGGCAAAATCCTTCAGAAAAGCAAAGGAATCTTGATTGTAGCCTGTTGGAATCTTAGCAAAGATATAGAAGGCACCGTCTGGTTTGATAATCTCAAAACCAAGAGCAGTCATCTTTTCGATGATATAATCTCGACGCTGGATGTATTCCTTCTTCATAGGCTCTGCGTCGTTTTTACCAGCGGTCAAAGCCTCCACCGCAGCATGTTGAGCCATAGTGTTTGCGGCAGTAACCAAATATTGGTGACTCTTGATTAACTGTGCTGTGAAAGCTGCAGGAGCAAAGATAAAGCCTAAACGCCAACCTGTCATAGCATGCGATTTAGACAAGCCATTGATAATAATAGCCTGGTCTCTCAGCATAGTTCCCAATGATACGTGATTTTCCCCTGTATAGGTCAATTCTGAGTAAACCTCATCACAGACAACAAAAATCTCATACTTGCGTAAAACGTCTGCCAAGGCTTCCAACTGCTCCCGACTATAGGTAATTCCTGTCGGATTAGCTGGATAATTAAGAATAACTGCTTTGAGCTTATCCCCTTGTTCCAAAATGGCCTTTTCCAACATCTCAGGAGTCAAGACAAAACCATTTTCAGTTGTATCAATCTCGACAATCTTTGCCCCAACTAGATTGACAATCGGCTCATATCCTGGATAGGCAGGAGCTGGCAAGAGCACCTTGTCCCCCTCTTCCAAAATAGCCGTCAAAGTAGCAGATAAAGCCTCTGTCGCCCCAATTGTAACCAAGATTTCATTTTCAGGATTATAATCTAGCTGGTATTTCTTTTACAAAGTCGCTAGCAGACTGGCGCAAGGTCAGTAAACCGCTCATCCCTGTATAGTAGGACTGGTTCTGGTCAATGGCTCGCTTGGCTGCCTCCTTGACATGATCTGGCGTTGTAAAATCAGGTTCCCCCAAGGTCAAACGCAAGACCCCAGGAATCTCCGAAATAGCCTGGTCAAACTGGCGAATCAAGGAAACTTGAATCTTGTCTAACTGTTTATTAAAGCGCTTGGTTAAGTCCATAGATATCCCCCTTGCTTACAGAACATAGTACTATTATACTACAAAAGCTCCCTGACCGCAAAATCCATCTGAAACCTGCATTTTTCACTTTCTGTTTTACTTTTCTTCTCGACAGGACTATAATAATAAGTGCTTATTTTCGGAGGTTTATATGTCATTTTTATCAAAAAATGGGGCAGGAATCTTGGCCTGCCTTCTCATTTCTATCGTATCTTGGTGCCTGGGAGGATTTTTCCCGGTCGTAGGTGCACCTGTCTTTGCGATTTTTGCGGGGATGCTCCTCCATCCTTTTCTCTCACCCTACAAACAACTAGACGCAGGTTTGACCTTTAGTTCCAAAAAATTGCTCCAGTATGCCGTTATCTTACTCGGTTTTGGTCTCAATATCTCGCAAGTCTTCGCAGTTGGACAATCTTCACTCCCTGTCATCCTTTCCACCATTTCGATTTCCTTGATTGTCGCCTACTTCTTCCAGCGCTTTTTTGCTTTGGATACTAAACTGGCTACTTTGATTGGAGTGGGGTCCTCGATCTGTGGTGGTTCTGCCATTGCTGCGACAGCACCCGTTATCCATGCCAAGGAAAAAGAAGTCGCCCAAGCCATTTCCGTTATCTTTCTTCAATGTCTTAGCTGCACTCATCTTTCCAACTCTAGGAACCTGGCTTCACTTATCAAATGACGGCTTTGCCCTCTTTGCAGGAACTGCGGTCAATGACACTTCCTCTGTAACGGCTACCGCCAGCTCCTGGGACAGTCTTTACCAGACCAATACCCTCGAATCTGCAACCATTGTGAAACTCACACGCACCTTAGCAATCATTCCTATCACTCTCTTTCTCTCCTACTGGCAAAGTCGCCAGCAAGAAAATAAACAAGGCGTACAACTAAAAAAAGTCTTCCCACTTTTTATCCTTTATTTCATCCTAGCCTCTCTCTTAACGACTCTCCTTACCTCTCTCGGTGTGTCTAGTAGCTTCTTCACCCCTCTCAAACAACTCTCCAAATTTCTCATTATCATGGCTATGAGTGCCATCGGTCTCAAAACCAATCTAATTGCTATGGTCAAATCCAGCGGTAAATCCATTCTTCTTGGAGCCCTTTGCTGGATTGCCATCATCCTCACCAGTCTTGGCATGCAAGCATTGATTGGTACTTTATAATACAAAAAGGTAGCCTACTGGCTACCTTTTTATTGCTCAAGAATTAAGCGAGTATGTTCTCTCTTAATACAACGATTCATCACGATGTCATCGCATCCTCCAGCGCGCAAGATTTCTTCCGCTTCTAGGCTTTCAAGTCCCAGTTGTGCCCAAAAAATCTTGGCATCAGCCTTGAGAAAATCACGCGCCACATCTGGTAAAAACTCGCTCCGTCGGTATACATTGACAATATCTACAGGAAAAGGAATCTCTTCTAGACTCGTATAAGCCTTTTCTCCCAGGATTTCCCCACCTGCAGCCTTGGGATTAACTGGAATGATTTTATAGCCCCGAGCCTGCATTTCCTTGGTCACTCGATTGCTAGTTGTTTCCTCACGATCGGACAAGCCCACTACCGCTAACGTTTTACTGGTCGCCAGATACTGACGGATCACACCATCACTTGGATTGATAAATTCTTGGCTCATAGAAATCCTCCTTTTTCATCAGTATAGCACATTTTGAAAAGGCTTGCAGGTTTTGACTATAAAAATCTCCTAGCAAGAAAAGAAACTTGCTAGGAGAACGATCTATTTCAAGTGAAAGATTAAATCTTTTTCTCAATACAAAATAGAGGAGAAAGAGGACGTTTTTCGTGAATACGAACGATGGCATCTCCTAAGAGGTGGGCAATAGAGATCTGTTCAATCTTATCAATCAAACGCTCTTCTGGTAGGTAGATAGTATCCAAAACAACCAACTTCTTAATAGCTGATTTTTGGATATTGTCCATAGCTGGCCCAGAAAGAACTGGGTGCGTACAGCTTGCGTAAACTTCAACAGCACCTGCTTCAGCAAGAGCATCCGCCGCATGACAAATAGTTCCAGCTGTATCGATCATATCGTCAATCAAGATACAAGTCTTACCTTCTACCTTACCAATGATGTTCATCACTTCACTGGTATTCATCTTGTCTACACTACGGCGTTTGTCAATAATCGCAATCGGAGTTTTCAAAAACTCTGCCAACTTACGAGCACGAGTCACCCCACCATGGTCTGGACTGACAACCACGTAGTCAGAGCCAACCATGCCACGGCGTTCAAAATAGTCCGCAATCAATGGAGCACCCATCAAGTGATCTACAGGAATATCAAAGAATCCCTGAATCTGTGCAGCGTGCAAATCAATCGTCAACAAACGATCCACTCCGGCCACTTCTAGCATATTTGCAACGAGTTTTGAAGTGATTGGCTCACGCGCGCGCGCCTTTCTATCCTGACGTGCATATCCATAGTAAGGCATGACAACGTTGACAGATTCTGCACTAGCACGCTTCAATGCGTCCACCATAATCAAAATTTCAAGTAAATTATCATTTACAGGTGAACTAGTTGATTGTAGGATAAAGACGTGTTTTCCACGGATTGATTCTTCGATGTTGACCTGAATCTCCCCATCTGAAAATTGGCGAACAGTCGATTTCCCCAACTCTATCCCAATTTCTTGCGCCACACGCTCTGCCAATTCTCTATTAGAAGAAAGGGCAAACAGCTTTAAATCAGAAAAAGACATGATTTCCTCCGGTATTTATGTATCACTTGTTTTTTACACAACATTTTCCATTTACCATTGTAGCGCTTTTTCCTTTATTTTTCAATCAAAAATAAAACAAGGGCAAACATTTATACCCTTGTTTTTACTATTTTATATTAGCTATATTAAAATTAAAATCACTACATTTTAACAATCGATTTTATGCTAGGATGAAATTTTTTCGAGACAAAGTTAGTATACTTCTCTCATACTTCCTGTATCCACATCATAGACAGCACCTGAAATAACCACATCATCAGGAATCAGTGGAGATTCTCGAAGCAATTGCATATCCTCTCTCACACTCTCTTCAACATCCTGGAATGGTAAAAAATCTTGATCAGACACATCAACTCCGAGCTCGTGTTTCAAATGTTCATGAAAACTTTCATTTTGAAAGGTTTGAGCTCCACAGTCTGTATGGTGAAGCACCACAATCTCTCTAGTCCCCATTTGTTGCTGGGAAATCACCAGCGAACGAATCATGTCCTCAGTTACTCGACCACCCGCATTCCGTAGGATATGGGCATCCCCAAGGGCCAAACCTAGAGCTTGCGCAACGTGCAGACGTGAGTCCATACAGGTCACGATAGCTACTCTGGTTTTGGGTTTAAGTGGCAGATTTAACTGCCCATGTAGAGCAACATAAGCCTGATTGGCTTGCATAAACTGTTCAAAATACGACACGATTCCCTCCTCAAAAATTTGATAATCAAATATTTCTCCTATCTTATCATTTTTAAGAGGATTTGTCACGGATTATGCAAAGACCTTTTTCAAAACTTCCTGAATCGTCGTCACACCAATGACTTCAATTTCCTTGGGTGGAGTAATTCCTGTCAAGGAATTCTTAGGTACATAAATCTTAGTAAAGCCTAGTTTTGCCGCTTCATTTATGCGTTGTTCGATACGATTCACGCGTCGAATCTCTCCCGTCAAGCCCAGTTCACCTACAAAACATTCCTGAGGATTGGTAGGCTTGTCTTTGTAGCTCGAAGCAATGGCAACCGCAACAGCCAAGTCAATCGCAGGTTCATCCAATTTGACGCCACCAGCAGATTTGAGATAAGCATCCTGATTTGCAAGAGAAGCCCTGCTCGTTTTTCCAAAACAGCCATAATCAGACTCGCACGATTGAAGTCAAGACCTGTCGTAGTACGCTTGGCATTCCCAAACATGGTCGGTGTTACCAAAGCCTGTACCTCCGCCAAAATCGGACGGGTCCCTTCCATGGTCACAACGATTGACGAGCCAGTAGCCCCATCCAAACGCTCCTCTAGGAAAACTTGACTCGGATTGAGCACCTCAACCAATCCACCTGACTGCATCTCAAAGATGCCAATCTCATTAGTGGAACCAAAACGGTTTTTGACTGCTCTCAGGATACGGAAGGTATGGTGGCGCTCCCCTTCAAAGTAAAGTACCGTATCTACCATGTGCTCCAACATACGCGGACCAGCCAAGGTTCCTTCCTTAGTCACATGCCCTACGATAAAAATGGCAATGTTATTAGTCTTAGCCAGTTGCATAAGCTCAGCCGTCACCTCACGCACCTGAGACACAGACCCCTGCACCCCTGAAATCTCAGGAGACATAATAGTCTGGATGGAGTCAATAATGAGGAAGTCTGGCTGAATTCTTTCTACTTCTACGCGAACACTCTGCATATTGGTCTCTGCATAGAGATAAAACTCACTATCAATATCTCCCAAGCGCTCTGCCCGTAACTTAATCTGCTGAGCAGACTCCTCCCCACTGACATAGAGAACGGTCCCTACTTGAGACAACTGGGTCGAGACCTGTAGGAGAAGGGTTGATTTCCCAATCCCTGGATCCCCACCGATGAGAACAAGACTTCCGGGTACTACTCCGCCTCCAAGCACACGGTTGAATTCCTCCATCTCGGTCTTTGTTCGATTGACATTGATTGAAGTCACCTCAGCCAGTTTCATGGGCTTGGTTTTCTCCCCTGTCAAGGATACACGCGCATTCTTGACCTCGGCAACCTCAACCTCTTCTACAAAAGAAGACCAAGACCCACAGTTGGGACAACGTCCCAGATATTTAGGGGAATTATACCCACAATTTTGACATACAAATGTCGCTTTTTTCTTTGCGATAATAAACCTCTTTCTAAATCTCTATCTCACACTCAATCACTTGGCAAAAATCAATCTTCTCATTTGGCACAAATTGACGTATGAGCATTCGATGAGCGACAACTACCACAGTCTGATGTTCTCGATACTTAACCATGCATTCTAGAAAACGAGACTTCATCTCCGCAGCTGTCTCATATTGAATAGAACTATTAGGAAGCAACTCCCCCTTGCTTTCTAAAAACAGACATCTAGCTCTTTCAAAGTTCTCTATACCTGTTTCATAAACCTGCCATTCGTGTAACAAAGGCTCCACCCTCAAAGGAAGGCCAGTAGCACAAGATACATAAAAAGCCGTTTCTAAAGCTCTCGTTACTGCTGAGGTCACTAGTAGATTAGCCGATTGTAGCAAAGGATTTTGGCAAAGTTCCTGAGCTTGTTGTCGTCCCTTCTCAGATAAGGGGGCCAAGTCCATTCCAAAACCTGTATAAAAACGCTCTTCTAGTTCATGATAATCTGGCTCCCCGTGACGCACAAAGATGATTTTCATCCTAGTGTCCAGTCGATCCAAATCCACCAGTTCGCACGCCGTCTGCCTCATCTCCGTCTGCAATCAAAAATGGTGCAAAGACAGCCTGAACCACACGTTCCCCAACTTCAAGAACCACTTCCTGGTCCGTAATATTTTTCATCTGAGCAAAGATATGTCCCTCATTCCCAGGATTGCCATAATAATCCCCATCAATAACGCCAACTGAGTTGATCAAGACCAATCCCTTCTTACGAGGGTTTGAAGAACGGTCATAGAGATAGAGTACTTCTGTCGGCTGCATATAAGCCTTGACTCCTGTTGGGACGAGAACAATCTCTCCCGGAGCAATCACAGTGCGTTCCGCAACCTTTAAGTCATAGCCAGCTGCATGAGCTGTCTCACGCTTGGGTAATAAATTTTCATCTGTAAAACTCGAAACCAATTCAAAACCACGAATTTTCATATTTTTCTCTTTTCTATTATCATTTATTCTAGGCTATTTTATCTTATTTATTCGAAAAAAGCACGAAAAAAGAGCACACAATTCACATCGCTTAGGGCTGCTGGATTCCTCCCCTGACCCGCTTCACGCAGAACTGTTGCTCCACTATTTATTATACCACATTCCCCTCTGTTTTTAAAGAGAAATTATTTTTTCCGTCGATTTCGGAAAAAGTCCTGCATAATCGCTGCACACTCACTCTCCAAAACTCCCGTTTCTACCTCTACACGATGATTGAGACGCTCATCTGTCAAAATATCGTACAAACTACCAGCAGCACCAAATTTCTGGTTTTTAGCCCCATAAACTACATTTGGAATACGGGCAAGTCCAATCGCCCCACTACACATAACACAAGGCTCAATGGTCACAAACAACGTACAATCAAGCAGACGCCAACTCTCTTCACTTGCATTCGCATTTTCTATGGCCATGATTTCTGCATGCATAACCGCCCGTTGCAACTCCTCGCGCGCATTATGCCCCCGACCAATGATTTCTCCATTCTTGACAATGACACAACCAATTGGAATTTCATCGTGTTCTAGGGCAATCTCAGCCTCTCTCAAAGCCTCTCTCATAAAAGCTTCTTTTTCTTCAACTGTATAATCCATAGTTTCTCTCTTTTCCTGCTTATCAATTCTATCATTATAGCATGTTTTCCTAGACAAAAAAAGAGCTCTATAATATTTACACTGACTAACTTTAGATAGTATCAAATCGCTGGATTGTAGAAATAATGTTTTAAAAAGAGTATAATATTAACAAAATTGATAGAAAATCAGAAATCATGAACTTAAAATAATGGGGATAACTGACATAGAAAGTTCAAGAGATGAATATACTGATATTTATACAATAAACAATATGAAAGGGTAAATGATGAAATTAGAGTTATTACTGGATAAACCAAAAATTTACCTTAATGTTTCCATATAAAAAAATCAATTTAATAGAGCAGGGGACCATTCATGATATCTTTATCTGTTATGATTCTCTGGATTCTAAAGCATCTGATATCTTATAATACCGATTTTACAGACAAGATTATTATAGCAATTGTACTGATTTATGTTCCACTTTTTTTCTATGGTTTATGGGGTATTATCTCTTCATAAATGGAGTAAAATTAGAAGTTCATAAAAAAACAATACTGTTCAGTATTATACCCTATAGTAGCAGAGGCCTCAGCGTATTACATTATCAATTTAAACTTCAAGATATCGAACAAATAACCATTAAAAAAACGTCCCTTTAATTGTGCAAAGTTAACCATGAAAATTAGAAATCCTATTTTTTTAGAAGGATATGAGAAAAAAATCTAAATAAGTTAATAAGTGTCAGTATTATCACAGATAAACTGAAAGCAGATGTTTTTATGCACGAAATGAACCAAATTCAAAATGACAAATCAGGAAACCAAGTTATCAAATAAGCTAATTTACAAAAAAATTTAATTTTTATCTAACTTATAAACTCTAAAGAAAAATAGTTCACTGAAGAGGCTGGGATCAAAAATCCCAACCTCATTTTTGCTTAGTTGTAAACCTATAATTTATTAGTAGATTGAACTGTTTGTTGGTATTTTAGAATTCAAAAAGCTACTTTTACCAAAACTTCTTTTCTCCATTCACAACATTAACCAATTTACTCAAATGTTGAAATCTTACAGATATAGGTTTACCAAATCGAGACTTGGTCTAGAGATTTCTATCCCACTGTTTTTTTTCTTTATCTTAAAAAGTCATGTAGAAGCCTATATAGGACTTATGAACTAAAAAAGCCACCGAATGCGGTGACTTAATAGGGAGATTATTATGAAAAAGAAAAGTTTAGGATATTTGTTACAACAAGTTAGGAGGTCTTCTTGTAACTGTCTATAGTATACCCGACCTGTCTTAAATAAATCTTAAAAATTTTCTTATGACCAAACACTTTCTAAAATATTGGTTTGTTCACGACCAGGACCTACTGAGAAAGTAGAAATACGAACCCCAACCAACTCGCTCACACGACGAACATAGTTACGCGCATTTTCAGGAAGATCTTCCAAATTACGAACTCCAGTAATGTCTTCTGACCAACCAGGCAATTCCTCGTAGATAGGTTTGCAACGTTTTAATTGCTCAAGACTAGCTGGGTAGTGGTCGATACGTTGACCATCGAGATCATAAGCCACACAAATTTTCACAGTATCCAAACCGCTCAAAACATCAATAGAATTCAATGAAAGATTGGTAATCCCAGATACACGGCGACTATGACGCATCACAACTGAGTCAAACCAACCCACACGACGTGGACGGCCAGTTGTTGTACCATACTCATGACCTACTTCACGAATGCGATTTCCCACTTCATCAAACAATTCAGTTGGGAAAGGTCCGTCACCTACACGACTCGTATAAGCTTTACATACACTACAACCTTATCAATTTTACTTGGACCAACACCAGAACCAATTGTCACACCACCAGCGACAGGGTTTGAAGAAGTAACAAATGGATAAGTACCTTGGTCAATGTCCAACATGACACCTTGTGCACCTTCAAAAAGTACACGTTTACCGTTATCAAGTGCATCGTTCAAGATAACGGATGTATCTGTCACATACTGCTTGATTTGTTGGCCATACTCATAGTACTCTTCAAAAATATCATCAATTGAAATAGGGGTACTGTCATACAATTTTTCAAACAAACGATTCTTTTCCGAAAGATTCCGTTCCAAGCGTTCACGGAAAATATCCTTATCCAAAAGATCTGCAATTCGAATCCCTACACGAGCAGCTTTATCCATGTAGGCTGGGCCAATACCCTTGATAGTAGTCCCGATTTTATTGTCGCCCTTAGCTTCTTCTTGCAAACGGTCTAATTCAATATGATATGGCAAAATGACATGTGCACGATCAGAAATACGCAAGTTATCAGTTGTCACACCTTCCTCATGAAGATAGCTCAACTCTTTCACAAGGGATTTCGGGTTTACAACCATCCCATTCCCGATAACAGAGATTTTTTCAGGGAAGAAAATTCCAGATGGAATCAAGTGCAACTTAAATTTCTTACCATCAATCACAATTGTGTGACCAGCATTATCACCACCTTGGTAACGAGCAATCACCTCTGCATTAGCTGAAAGAAAATCTGTAATTTTCCCTTTACCTTCATCGCCCCATTGGGTACCTACAACAACAACTGAAGTCATAATTTTGTCTGAGCCGCTAGGCTCTTCCTTTCTCATATACATGGCAGGAGTCTCACCCGCAATCATATCTTACAATTTATTATAAGAAAAAAAGACCATTTTATCAAGAAGAAACACTGGAAAAGATTTGGAATTTCTGCAAATTATAAAATTTGAAACCTTATAATTTAAATAAAATCCTTAAAATTACAAATTCAATGCTCATTATTGTTCGTGATAAATGATATATATGAACCTCACTAGTTTAGAGTAGCACCCTCTAGCAAGAATTTATCTAGATACAGACGATAGGCCGTCTGGAAAATGATATAGACAAAAACTCTTTATCGCTTTTTAATTCTAAATCTTATCAAGTAATAAAGTAAAAAAACGAAGATGAAGTGATTCCCACTCAGCACAACTCTGACATAAAGAAGCATATTCTTGTTCAACTAGTTTCAAAAAGACAAATGCTCGTTCATAAAATTTTTTTGAAGCATATAAAAAAATCCCTTTCTTATTATTAACACTAGTCTAACAGAAAAAAACGAACTAAAAAGCTTCAAATCCTATAAAAGAAGAATTTAAAGCTAAACGAACTAAAAAAATAAAATATAAAGGTAATTATAGATGCCAAAATTAAGTTTTGAATTTTGAGAAGTTTACTTCATTTATAAAATCATAACTACCCGTCTAACGGGTGGTTTGCACCAGGGCTATAAGCCCAAATTACCAGCCAGCGCCTAAAGACGCTGGATAATTTCTTTAATCTTGAATATATTTCTTAATTGTGGCTTCATTAAGTCCCACTGTACTCACGTAGTAACCTTCTGCCCAAAAATGCCGGTTGCCAAACTTATACTTGAGATTAGCGTGTTTGTCAAACATCATGAGTGCACTTTTGCCTTTTAAATAACCCATGAAACTTGAAACACTTATCCTTGATGGATATTTCTCCCAAACTACTTCGATATTAATTATAAATGATTTTTCGTCTATACTTAGGGGTGAACACAATGTGATATTTACACATCCACTTTGTGTGTGATAAACTATGTGCCTTTTGTGCCATATTTTCTCCTTTCGCTTTACAATTGGCTTGAACACCTTTATTGTATCGCGTTTGGAGTTTTTTTGTATAACCTTCGACGCGCACCCGCATAGCGGGTGGTTTATTTGTCTCGCACCTAACGGAGCGAGACGGACTAATAGTCACATAATAAAAAAGAACACCAGTGGTGTTCTTTTTTATCTGACTCCGCCAGTAGGACTCGAACCTACGACATCATGATTAACAGTCATGCGCTACTACCAACTGAGCTATGGCGGATAAAGCTAAGCGACTTCCATATCTCACAGGGGGCAACCCCCAACTACTTCCGGCGTTCTAGGGCTTAACTGCTGTGTTCGGCATGGGTACAGGTGTATCTCCTAGGCTATCGTCACTTAACTCTGAGTAATACCTACTCAAAATTGAATATCTATCAAATACCAAGTAAACCTTACACTTCGTATCCTCAGTTACTTTGGATAAGTCCTCGAGCTATTAGTATTAGTCCGCTACATGTGTCACCACACTTCCACTTCTAACCTATCTACCTGATCATCTCTCAGGGCTCTTACTGATATAAAATCATGGGAAATCTCATCTTGAGGTGGGTTTCACACTTAGATGCTTTCAGCGTTTATCCCTTCCCTACATAGCTACCCAGCGATGCCTTTGGCAAGACAACTGGTACACCAGCGGTAAGTCCACTCTGGTCCTCTCGTACTAGGAGCAGATCCTCTCAAATTTCCTACGCCCGCGACGGATAGGGACCGAACTGTCTCACGACGTTCTGAACCCAGCTCGCGTGCCGCTTTAATGGGCGAACAGCCCAACCCTTGGGACCGACTACAGCCCCAGGATGCGACGAGCCGACATCGAGGTGCCAAACCTCCCCGTCGATGTGAACTCTTGGGGGAGATAAGCCTGTTATCCCCAGGGTAGCTTTTATCCGTTGAGCGATGGCCCTTCCATACGGAACCACCGGATCACTAAGCCCGACTTTCGTCCCTGCTCGAGTTGTAGCTCTCGCAGTCAAGCTCCCTTATACCTTTACACTCTGCGAATGATTTCCAACCATTCTGAGGGAACCTTTGGGCGCCTCCGTTACCTTTTAGGAGGCGACCGCCCCAGTCAAACTGCCCGTCAGACACTGTCTCCGATAGGGATCACCTATCCGGGTTAGAGTGGCCATAACACAAGGGTAGTATCCCAACAGCGCCTCCATCGAAACTGGCGTCCCGATCTCGTAGGCTCCTACCTATCCTGTACATGTGGCACAGACACTCAATATCAAACTGCAGTAAAGCTCCATGGGGTCTTTCCGTCCTGTCGCGGGTAACCTGCATCTTCACAGGTACTAAAATTTCACCGAGTCTCTCGTTGAGACAGTGCCCAAATCATTACGCCTTTCGTGCGGGTCGGAACTTACCCGACAAGGAATTTCGCTACCTTAGGACCGTTATAGTTACGGCCGCCGTTTACTGGGGCTTCAATTCATACCTTCGCGTTACCGCTAAGCACTCCTCTTAACCTTCCAGCACCGGGCAGGCGTCACCCCCTATACATCATCTTACGATTTAGCAGAGAGCTGTGTTTTTGATAAACAGTTGCTTGGGCCTATTCACTGCGGCTGACCTAAATCAGCACCCCTTCTCCCGAAGTTACGGGGTCATTTTGCCGAGTTCCTTAACGAGAGTTCTCTCGCTCACCTGAGGCTACTCGCCTCGACTACCTGTGTCGGTTTGCGGTACGGGTAGAGTATGTTTAACGCTAGAAGCTTTTCTTGGCAGTGTGACGTCACTAACTTCGCTACTAAACTTCGCTCCCCATCACAGCTCAATGTTATAGATATAAGCATTTGACTCATATCACACCTCACTGCTTAGACAGACACTTCCATTCGTCTGCTTTAGTTAGCCTACTGCGTCCCTCCATCACTACATACTCTAGTACAGGAATATCAACCTGTTGTCCATCGGATACACCTTTCGGTCTCTCCTTAGGTCCCGACTAACCCAGGGCGGACGAGCCTTCCCCTGGAAACCTTAGTCTTACGGTGGACAGGATTCTCACCTGTCTTTCGCTACTCATACCGGCATTCTCACTTCTATGCGTTCCAGCACTCCTCACGGTACACCTTCATCACACATAGAACGCTCTCCTACCATACCTATAAAGGTATCCACAGCTTCGGTAAATTGTTTTAGCCCCGGTACATTTTCGGCGCAGGGTCACTCGACTAGTGAGCTATTACGCACTCTTTGAATGAATAGCTGCTTCTAAGCTAACATCCTAGTTGTCTGTGCAACCCCACATCCTTTTCCACTTAACAATTATTTTGGGACCTTAGCTGGTGGTCTGGGCTGTTTCCCTTTCGACTACGGATCTTAGCACTCGCAGTCTGACTGCCGACCATAATTCATTGGCATTCGGAGTTTATCTGAGATTGGTAATCCGGGATGGACCCCTCACCCAAACAGTGCTCTACCTCCAAGAATCTTTATGTCGACGCTAGCCCTAAAGCTATTTCGGAGAGAACCAGCTATCTCCAAGTTCGTTTGGAATTTCTCCGCTACCCACAAGTCATCCAAGCACTTTTCAACGTGCCCTGGTTCGGTCCTCCAGTGCGTCTTACCGCACCTTCAACCTGCTCATGGGTAGGTCACATGGTTTCGGGTCTACGACATGATACTAATGCGCCCTATTCAGACTCGGTTTCCCTGCGGCTCCGTCTCTTCAACTTAACCTCGCATCATATCGTAACTCGCCGGTTCATTCTACAAAAGGCACGCTCTCACCCATTAACGGGCTCGAACTTGTTGTAGGCACACGGTTTCAGGTTCTATTTCACTCCCCTCCCGGGGTGCTTTTCACCTTTCCCTCACGGTACTGGTTCACTATCGGTCACTAGGGAGTATTTAGGGTTGGGAGATGGTCCTCCCAGATTCCGACGGGATTTCTCGTGTCCCGCCGTACTCAGGATACTGCTAGGTACAAAGACTATTTTAAATACGAGGCTATTACTCTCTTTGGCTGATCTTCCCAAATCATTCTTCTATAATCTTTGAGTCCACATTGCAGTCCTACAACCCCGAAGAGTAAACTCTTCGGTTTGCCCTCCTGCCGTTTCGCTCGCCGCTACTAAGGCAATCGCTTTTGCTTTCTCTTCCTGCAGCTACTTAGATGTTTCAGTTCACTGCGTCTTCCTCCTCACATCCTTAACAGATATGGGTAACAGGTAGTACCTGTTGGGTTCCCCCATTCGGAAATCCCTGGATCATCGCTTACTTACAGCTACCCAAGGCATATCGTCGTTTGTCACGTCCTTCTTCGGCTCCTAGTGCCAAGGCATCCACCGTGCGCCCTTATTAACTTAACCTTATTTTTTGACCTTTCAGTCATAAACTCTTTTAATACTACAGCGTTTCGGTTTATTTTCTTGTTACTATTTGATATAGATATTCAATTTTCAATGTGCATTACTTGGTGATCTCTCACCAATGGAGCCTAGCGGGATCGAACCGCTGACCTCCTGCGTGCAAAGCAGGCGCTCTCCCAGCTGAGCTAAGGCCCCACAAGACCTCTCAAGACTAAACAAGACCAATGTGCATTCCTTATCCTTAGAAAGGAGGTGATCCAGCCGCACCTTCCGATACGGCTACCTTGTTACGACTTCACCCCAATCATCTATCCCACCTTAGGCGGCTGGCTCCTAAAAGGTTACCTCACCGACTTCGGGTGTTACAAACTCTCGTGGTGTGACGGGCGGTGTGTACAAGGCCCGGGAACGTATTCACCGCGGCGTGCTGATCCGCGATTACTAGCGATTCCGACTTCATGTAGGCGAGTTGCAGCCTACAATCCGAACTGAGACTGGCTTTAAGAGATTAGCTTGCCGTCACCGGCTTGCGACTCGTTGTACCAGCCATTGTAGCACGTGTGTAGCCCAGGTCATAAGGGGCATGATGATTTGACGTCATCCCCACCTTCCTCCGGTTTATTACCGGCAGTCTCGCTAGAGTGCCCAACTGAATGATGGCAACTAACAATAGGGGTTGCGCTCGTTGCGGGACTTAACCCAACATCTCACGACACGAGCTGACGACAACCATGCACCACCTGTCACCTCTGTCCTGAAGGAAAGCTCTATCTCTAGAGCGGTCAGAGGGATGTCAAGACCTGGTAAGGTTCTTCGCGTTGCTTCGAATTAAACCACATGCTCCACCGCTTGTGCGGGCCCCCGTCAATTCCTTTGAGTTTCAACCTTGCGGTCGTACTCCCCAGGCGGAGTGCTTAATGCGTTAGCTGCGGCACTAAACCCCGGAAAGGGTCTAACACCCTAGCACTCATCGTTTACGGCGTGGACTACCAGGGTATCTAATCCTGTTTGCTCCCCACGCTTTCGAGCCCTCAGCGTCAGTTACAAGCCAGAGAGCCGCTTTTCGCCACCGGTGTTCCTCCATATATCTACGCATTTCACCGCTACACATGGAATTCCACTCTCCCCTCTTGCACTCAAGTTAAACAGTTTCCAAAGCGTACTATGGTTAAGCCACAGCCTTTAACTTCAGACTTATCTAACCGCCTGCGCTCGCTTTACGCCCAATAAATCCGGACAACGCTCGGGACCTACGTATTACCGCGGCTGCTGGCACGTAGTTAGCCGTCCCTTTCTGGTAAGATACCGTCACAGTGTGAACTTTCCACTCTCACACTCGTTCTTCTCTTACAACAGAGCTTTTACGATCCGAAAACCTTCTTCACTCACGCGGCGTTGCTCGGTCAGACTTCCGTCCATTGCCGAAGATTCCCTACTGCTGCCTCCCTGTAGGAGTCTGGGCCGTGTCTCAGTCCCAGTGTGGCCGATCACCCTCTCAGGTCGGCTATGTATCGTCGCCTTGGTGAGCCGTTACCCCACCAACTAGCTAATACAACGCAGGTCCATCTGGTAGTGGTGCACTGCACCTTTCAAACAGTTATCATGCAATAACTGCTATTATGCGGTATTAGCTATCGTTTCCAATAGTTATCCCCCGCTACCAGGCAGGTTACCTACGCGTTACTCACCCTGTTCGCAACTCATCCAGAGAAGCAAGCTCCTCCTTCAGCGTTCTACTTGCATGTATTAGGCACGCCGCCAGCGTTCGTCCTGAGCCAGGATCAAACTCTCATTAAAAGTTTGAGTTCTCACTCATTTCTGTCACTGACAGATTTATTGTTTTTTCATTGTTCAGTACTACAACTTTAGTTGTAGCGCCCTGCACATTGGTTCGTCTTGTTCAGTTTTCAAAGGTCTTTGTCACTCAATCTCTCTCAAGCGACAACTATATTAGTATATCACAGCTGCTGACCTATGTCAACACTTTTTTGAAACTTTTTTTACTTTTTTCATCCCTGCGATACACCCATAGTCCGTACGGGATTCGAACCCGTGTTACCGCCGTGAAAAGGCGGTGTCTTAACCCCTTGACCAACGGACCTGAGCTTGTCAACTCTTTCTATTATACCTACTTTTCAAACTTTGTCAAGAACTTTTTTGCCTATTTTCAGTTTATCTAAAATCACTCAATACCACTCTTAATTCTCCTAGAAGTGCCTTGCGTCCTTTGAAACATTCTCCTCCCATTAGACGGTCAAGTTGTTCTTGTTTTTCTTTACTCTGACTTGCCTTGTAATTCTTTAGAAGCTCATGAAAGAGATAGTAATCATCCAGTCTCAGGCCTTTTTCTCCTAGGCGATGACTGATTTCGCTCACCTCCTCATAAGGCTCTTTGTCGAAACGGCGCTTGTGACTTTCCTGTTTACGGATGTAGTCTAGGATGCGATTGCGGAATTTGGTTTTAAAGCAGACATATAGTTGACGGCGCTCGCCCTCTAGTAACTCTGGATGCTGGTTCACTAGCTCATACAGGCACATCATCCCCTCCTGGTCCCAGTCCTCTTTCTCCCACAGATGTAAATGGTATTCTTTGCGGCACTTGTTTACAATCCCTTTACTTTCTTCGTATAGTTCTTTCAGATTCATAGACCTCTCCTTTCTGCATTTAGT
>BNJU01005221.1_pt1 | contig 152926 bp, 227 predicted proteins | sample 8539281 | NCBI WGS metagenome assembly BNJU01 (sample SAMD00202456, study PRJDB9452) | human saliva metagenome | isolation source: human saliva | place: Japan
TCAGTTACGGTTGCTTAAGTCTCATATCATTCCATTTGAGCTCCGGTAGTGGAACCTCCGGCTATTATAATCCACCAGCCACAGTGGTTTAAATGTATCTGATTTTCGACGGTTGGATAATGCACCTAAAGGTAGCAACGCTCCAAAATCCCAATCGTCCAAAAGCATTGGTGCCATTCAGTTGAGAAAATATGCGGTACGTAGGATGTTGAGCAACGGCAGTAAACCGCCGGTTTTATTGAGGTAAATTTATTGTTCATACAGTTTATCCGGGGAACCATCGGACAAAAATTATAAAAATCCAAAGCATTACTGATATTCTGATTGTTTTGACAGAGTTAGTTGATGATGCTGTTCGGGCACCGATCGAAAGGTTAAACGGCTATTAAGCAATAATGCTGAAAATAGTTCAAATGACAGTAATGCTTCAGCAACGAATTCAAAACTAATTTAAGGGGTCTCACTTCATGAAAACTAAGAATATGATTTAGAAATTATTTTATCGGCATCAGTATGATTGGCAGCAGCACACCGTAATTGGCTGGTACATACTGATATTAATGTATCAATCTCGCCGGATAGTCAAAATTATCAAAAATCCGGTTTTGACCGGATGTATTAGCCTCGAGCGGTTTGTTACATCCACTCCGTCCCGAATCGTTTGGATTTTGCCAAACAAATATTCAATTGGCTCAACCCAGCTGGAATACGTGATCCTTTGTTAAATCAAATGGCTCAGAATAATGACCGATCTCATTGTTTTTGGATTGAACAGCGGCGCAATATAATACCGAAGTCCGCGTAATGAAGTATGGCATTGCCACAGAATCATCTGATCGAATCAACTTCTGCGGCGATTTCAAATAACGCAAATGCACGTCGTAGTTGCAGGCTCGTCTGAAGCAGTAGTTAAACAAACGGTAAATTGAAGCAATATTGACTTCAGGAAGGGTGCACATAACCTCAGTGGGTCAGGAATTGAATGCGCTCGATTTCACAGGAAACCGAAGTGAAGCAACGACGTGGGTTATTATTACCGAAAATTATCCGTTGTCGACAAGCGCAACGCAGTTTGATGTTGCCGATTTCAGTACACCGGTTAAAACATGTTAAAACGTATGGAAATGATGCTCAACCTATTATTCGCAATAATGGCACAGATTAGCGTGCTGCAAACAATTTGCTTGAAGTACGCCTAAGTCCGCAAGTACGGAATCATAATGAATGCAACCAAACAAATCTTTCCATGTACGTAAAATTCCTGGACTTCAAGATGTTGAGTTATCGTACCATTTGCAAACTTGGTGAAGGAGTCAGGGAGTCCAATATAGTCGGCCAGTGATCCCTGCGTGAATGGCAAAATGACACTTTCTTTAAAAAGATGTGCCTTGGGATCAGGCTTTGGATTTGGTTATGCAGAGCGCGTACTCGGATATGCGCCGACAAAGGCCCAAAGACATGTACTCGCACCTCGTGATGAATTGTTGGCTAAAGATAAAGGCTCTTTGCAGGCGGGAGAAAGAGATTGCCGAACTGGGGTACTTTATATTCCCAAATCCTTTCCCAATTGAAGTATAAGAACGTAGAAGAGGTTCCGGAAATTTTTGCGTTTGGACGACAACAATAGTGGAAACTCCAATGGCAGAAATACCTGTTGAGCGGCCGTGGCAGTGCGCTGATTGATCCTGCAGCTTGAATACTTTGATTGTACGGATAATCGAAATGTTGTAGAAAATTCCGTAAAGTTGATGATGAGGAATCTGGATTGCTACCGACTTTCGTCAAGTTATGGTTGCCCGTATCGTTGGAAGCAAAAGTACGTGTTTTTCGCGCGATTTGGGTGTAGCGAAATTCGGTGTCGCGGGTTCCAAAGGACGCAAACGCTTGTAACTCTTGGGTAATGCACCAAGATAACCATAATACTCATCGGCTGTTTATGCAGGCGATGCAAATCACCGTACATGGTCTTTGCAACCGAATAGTCAGCCTGCTGCGGCAGCGGCGACCATTAACATTGCTTTGGTGCGAGCTTTGTCATCAGGTGCATTAGGTTTGAAATTTCTGCTGCAGGAAGCTACCGGTGCAAATGCATTTCTCAATCCGCGTGTCCTGACACAAGACCGCAGAAGTAGCTACTATTGAGTCTGGTACTGAAATTCCGTATCAGGCAGGTGGCCTTCCAGTGGTGCAACCTCGATGTCGTTCAAAAGCCGTGCTGGGCTTAACGGTAACGCCAAATGTAACGCCCTGATGGTCAGCCACGTTATCGTGATCTGTAAAAATTACCAAGGATAATCGCAAGACTGTACAGTGGACTCTTTGATTGCGAAAATGTATTCAGTCAAAAAGACTTTGAATACTCAGGCAATGTGGTGGAAGATGGTGGTGCGTTGATCGTTGGCGGCATCTACGAAGAAGACAATAGCGATACGATTAACAAAGTACCATGCATTGATGGGCGTGCCAGCGTGGGTAATTTGTTCAAGTCCCGATGCGAGAAGAGCGTCGCGAATTGCCGGTTTTCATCATCACCCGCGAATTGGCGGATGGTGTGAGGCGGCAATCTCCGCTACTAAAATTGGGAAAAGGCGTATGCTCGAAGGGTATATGGTCTTTTGATTGATAATACAAGAAGTAGATAGGGAGTTTTAGGGTTTTTGTTTATTTTGGAGAGGAATATGTGAAATATCCATGATATGTAAGCATAGCCATATTCAGATGATGCATTTCTATTCCCGACGAGTCCAATCTAGACCTTGCAGAGCGGAGAGATGGGTTTTCTATACACTGAGGCTACTTTCATTCTAAATTGTTTGGTGACAAATGAGTGGGCACAGAGCCGCTACATTGGCGGGCCGTAGGTCGTCTGAAAACATCACGTCATCTTTTGTACCACCATGGTCTTAGGTAAGCAGGGTTAAACACGATATAATCGGTATTGTCGGAAAACTAAGTAGCAAATAAGCGCCAACGCATGCCTGGCAGTATTCATACACTTGTATCGGATGAACACCTTCATGGAAAAGCTCAATGGTAATTTTAATTTCTTAATCGGATTGATGGGGCAGGAAAACACAACGCTGGGAAGGCGGTTGCTCAAATGCATGACGTTCGCCTTTATGATAGTGATTTTGGAAATGGTGCTCCGCGTCAGGTGTTTCTTTCCACTCATATTTTCGAGATGGAGGAGGAAGGTTCCGACACCGTGAGACTTTGATGAAAAGCTGTCGGCATTAACTATCGGCATGTGTGTTACTCGACAGGAGGGCCCGGTGGTGCGTGAAGAAACCGATGCTGCCTCGCGTGAGCATGGTACGGTGGTGGTTTGCTGCTGCCATTACCTGAGGTGCTGTTGGAGCGTATTACACGTGCAGGATAGCAGCGCGCGCTTTTAAAAAGCGGACGATCCTTTATTACGCGATTGTATATGGCTCGGGGATCCGATGTATCGCGAGACCGCGCATAATCGTTATAGAGTCGGAGAGCTGCTGCAAAACCCTTCGAAAATTGGTTGATTGATCGTTTGGATGGGCAGAAATTCGTGAATATGATGATTGAAGTGTGTTGCCCTTTTAGTTGATTAGGGTCGTCTGAAATGGCACGGTTTCAGTACGCTTTTGATTCTATGTTTGCTATTGGTTTTGGCTTGATAAAATGTTTCTTTATCTAGCTGGTCAGCTTTTCACAGAGCTGGTAGCTGTATATTATTTCCTGCGTTGTTACCACATGATTTATTTTGGACAAGGTCGTCTCCTAGCGCGTACTTTTGACTGTCTTCAAACTCCGTCTCGCCAATATCCTATATCGGCATGACCTTATCGGGGCAGGCTGATGGTTTACTTAAGCCTTGTTGAATAAAACAGCCGCAATAATAACCAACGAGACCAGCTGCCAGGCCTTTATATCTGACCTTCAAATGAGTTTGGACAGAATCGGTATCAGGCATTTCAGCATTATCTTGCCGGATGGCGAAAATATAAACTGGCAGACATTGAACCTGGCTTTTTGACGGATTGATGGAAAACAGAGCCGACCGGAAAACCACACCAATTGCATTGGGTGGCGGGGTAATCGGCGATATGCAGTCGGCATTTGCCGCTGCAACGACTACCAACGAGGTGCGCCGTTTATCCAAATTCACGACAACTTTGTTGAGTCAGGTGGATCTGTTCATCCGTTGCGGAAGACGGGTATCAGCCATCCGCTTGGATATGATTGGTGCGTTTCAGCAACCGCAGTGCGGTCTTAGCTGATTTGGAAACATTGAAGACCCTGTCTGCCGCGAGAAATGTCGGCAGGCGGCGGAAGTTGTGTTAAATATGGTGCGCTTGGCGATGTTGATTTCTTTTGAGTGGTTGGAACAAAACGTTGCTGATTTGATAGGCGCAAAACCAAGAAATTGACGCAGGCGGTATATGCATACTGCCGCAAAACGAAAGCCGACACTGTCGCCAAAGATGAAACCGAACAGGCGTATCCGCGCAATGGCTTAATCTCAGCCATACTCGGACACGCCATTGAGGCGGGAAGCCGGGTTACAGCTTTGAGGCGGCATGTGTGAGGCGAGGTGCGGCAGCAGGGTGCGTAGCGGCAGGCAGATTATCGTCGCAGCAATTGTAAACTTTCCGATACGGATATGGTCGTCAGAAATCGCTTTTAATGGATGCTGCAGGATTGCCGTCATTTCCGCCTAAATTCGTCTGAAAAATGGATCAGCCGCATGAGTCGCGGCAAAAGGTCAGCGGCGGCGTGATGCGTTTTATCGGGCTGAACCGTTTGGGGAAGCCAATATTACTAGTGTTGCGATATTGATATAAAGCGGACTTTTGCAGCCGTATTTGTAATGTGCATTCCATTAAATATGCCGCGCATATTCATTGTCGCATGGGTCAAAATAGAGAAGGTCGTCTGGAAAAGTGAACTGCATCTAAATCTTTGGATCACTCATAAAAAGCCTATCCACCAGGCGCTCTGTGCAAGCTGGGCTCTGTGTGCGCACAGGACTCAGCTCACAAACCGCAACGCTCCCGCTGTAGTAATCCATATACGTCATCATCTATCACGTCATCAATTCACTCCACCGTCAATTCTAGCTGCATTATAGAAACACTCGTCATTTCAACTCTGCAAAGCTGCTCATCGGCGCATTGTCCCAACAGTTCGCCTTTCGCGACATGCTTTGAACCATGGAATGCTCCGCAACGTTCCTCTATACCCGTCGTACGGTACAGCACTACCTTTATCTACGAATGAAGCATCGTTCCTTTATCAGTCCAGACGGGGTGCGGCTTGCAGCATTTCCTTTACCACCATTTCGCTGTCGGCCCTGCGGCTCATGCGCGTAGGCGACGATCTCGGTGGTTGAACAAGTCCAAAGATTGGCGAGAGGTACAGTTTGCCAAAGTCCTTCCCTTTGGGTTCGGTAGCGTCGGTCAGCCATTTTCGTTGGGCTTTTCGGGCTTTGAAACCGGCGTTTGAGGGAGTAGTGTTCGGATATTTTCTGCCCATGGCGGGATGGCGGTAGGCTCGCCCGTATGAGGGCTTTCAGTTCACGTAGCTTCATCAACCGCGCCACTGCGGAACTCCAATCTAATGCTGCGGCAATGCGCCTTCGTCCGTAGCGCCCTTTATCGCATGGTGAGTTTCGACTAAGAGGAGCTGTCGGCCTCGTCAGGGACGAGGTAGGTCTCGCGATGGTAGTAAAGCCGCTTTGGGCAGGTTTGCGATGTGCAGCAGGTATTTGAGCGGGTGTTGCAGCCCTCAGTGTTTGGTTCGGTTTGGCTTTGTCCTTTCTCCGGTCGCTTTCTTTGGCCGAGGGCTTTACGCTCCCTTTTAGGTAGGCGACGCGCGCGCATATAGCACAACTCTTCGATAAAGCTCTGGCTCATGTTTTTCTTGGTCGGGTTTATCTGGCAGATGAAGAGGTTTTGCGGTGTTGCAATGGTTTTGGATTGCCGTGCCTGAGTGCGCCGATACCGCCTTCTGATAGGCGCGTATCCATCGTCTCAGAGTGGAGTTCAGAAAATGCCGTGCGGTCTCGCGGTACGCTGTTGGCTGCGTACATGCAGAGTAGTGGAGTACGTGCTTGGTATTTGAGAGTGTAATGTATATTTGCTCGATGAAAAACTGCACCTTGTGTGAGTTGGAGGATGTCCAACTTTTGGTTGCAGTTCAAGAGTTATCAGACGATCTTTTATACGATTAAGGTAGGAGTGGAGGCTGTATCAAACCGAGTTTTTCATCAAAGCCAAACTATGATATCTCATATTCTGAACAGCAGCTTGTCCATGCGCCCTTTAACTAAGTTGGTTGTCGATGACGGACAGAGCGAGTCCACACGACTGTCAGATGAAGATTTTGGATGCTGATACGGCAAGCGTTCGCACCAGCGCCTTGCGCGGGTTTCTGGTGTTGGAGCCGGCCGGCGGCATGATGTCCACAAAGGGCTGTCCCGATAAAATTCGCGTAAAACAGCTTCCGGATGGCAACCGTCCCTCAAGATGAAGGTATAAAGTGGCGTGCATACCTCGGATCATGCGGCGTCAGATGGGGAACGAAAGATGAAATGTTCGGCGTCCTGGCTGCAATGTGGCGATGGTTTGCCGAATTTCGGGCTGGTGTCGGTGTCCTCGTAATGTGCCGTGAGGCTTTAAAAATTATCTCCGGCTTCGCAAAGCAGTGAGCGGTAATGGCTTCCGACCTGCGCCGGATACGTGCCTGATTTACACGTCCGCAATCAGCGGCATATGTGGTTTGCAGACGACCTTCTTTCAGCATGGGGAGTAAAGGCGGTGAAACGCGGGTCGGATAACAGCCGGGTTGGCAACGATTTGTGCAGATGCGATGGCATCGCGGTTTAGTCATCTCTAACCTGCACACTCGCTTGGAGGAACAACATCCGGGGGCTGGCGTAAGCTTCATTTTGCACCAATGTTCCCATGTGGAAATATCCGCAGCATGCGAAAGTCAGCGGATAAGTCGACGATGCGGATACCCCTTTTCCAAAAGACGAGAGCATCGTTCATAGCGATTCCATTTGGTGTGGCGAAAAGACACATCGCATCCAAACCGGCGTGTTCGGGTGTTTGAGAAAGGTCAGATCGTAGACTCCCTCAGACTGGGAAAGCAATCAGAAACTGCTACCTGACTCCGCTGCGGCTGGTCACCGTTGTACCTTTCGATATTCGGACGACTGCTGAGCAGCCGTAAAAAGCTCTACGCCGGTGTAGCCTCGTTGCACCGACGATGCCGACTTCTGATTTTTCGTCGCAGCTTTCAAAGAGCAATAGATGTGAGGCAGTTGCCGGTATCGACTCTCGTTCGAATACTGTTGTCCATTATAGAGGAACGGTGATGGCGAGTAGTGAAACAGCCACCATGGGTAATACGAAACGCGGTACCGACATATATAAAGAAACGTCGTTTGAAAACACGAGACAAGTTTTCAGGACGACCTTTAAAAGGGAAAATAGCTAATGGTTATTCCTCGTCCATACAGGATGAAAGTGGGCGAGCAACCTATTTTATTTTTAAACAGTTACAGGCAATTCCCTACTTAAAACAGCAATAAAGTGGGATCTCCGTCTGCCGGCTAGATCATATTATTTGGGATAGGAAGGTGTGGAAAGCCGCCGGTGGAGTGTATTCGGCGGCTTTGGGTTTGCTTTAGTAGTGTCCGGAAGCCGCTTTCGAGTCGGAGTATCTTCAGCATCTATTTCGATTTCAGAACCGGCGGGTAATACTTCATCTTTCGCCGCGGGTTTCGGCATGACTTTTCGGTTTTGCTGAAGGCAGCTTTGAGGCCGCTCATCCACCGCCAAGCGATTTCAGCGGAGTTTTCAATTTGACGCCTTAACTGGCGCAGGTCAAACAGTTTGCTACGCTCCGGTACGCGCTTCTTCAAAATTGCATCGATACGGGCGGCATTAATCGTTTTGCCGTGCGCCTTAGCCCAGAAACGGCAATACTTTTTCAGAGCATCGGTATCCGAGGGTTCTATTGTAAGGATCGCGATGCGCAGCGGCCAAAAGATTTTTATTGGCATCTTCGTTGAGCTTTTCGGCAGGATTGGTAAATGACGGAAGCAGGGGCGCCGGTTGTCAGATGAGTTTTGCAAAATTCAAGCGCATCCGGAGACTTCATGCGCAACAATGACCGTGGCTGGTGATCGCCCGGTACGCTGGCAGAAAGCGCGTTCGTGCCGTGAATGCCCAAACCGAATTTCGGATCGCCCAAGCGGACAAAGACGATGTACCCCGAGGATTATTGTGCGAGTGGTACGGAGTTTGGCCGTCACGTCTCCGCGTTCTTTTTGAATAGATTTCGGAATGTTGCCAAGTAGGATTAAAAGCTTGGCTCCCGATTTTGCGTTCCCAGTTGGTTTGGGTCATGCGGTTTGCCGACAGCAACAGGACAAATTTTATTAGCACCGTCCGTCGGTATGGAAGGAACATGACGCCGCTGCGGAATGTTGATGACACCTTATGTTGACCTTGTGAGACAGAGGGAAACATCAGGAACGGGTGTGTGTTAGCGGATTGCGTAGGCGGTCAAAGCTGCAAGGCTTGTACTGAAGAGAATCATGTTTTAAAATTTAAAAGGGGAGGAAATATTTTCGGGCAATCGTACTGAATCTGGTTTTGTGCGAGAATATGCGTTTTGCAAACAAAATGTGCCCTGTCAGGCAAAATGGTTTCTTGATGAAGATGCGGACAGATAACAGAGTCAAATATGAGGCGAGAGGCGGATTATTTTTCTGGATTATGAAGGAAGAGGTGTCGCGCGCGTTAACGGTAAGGCATCGTTTATTGAGAGGGAGCGATGCCGGGAGAAGCGGGTGCGGTTTCGAAATCATCCAGTTCGACAATTTGATGAAAGCACAGGTCATTGACATCATCCGATATTCAGAGGAAAATCGAGTTGAGCCGTAGTGTAGGTATTTTGATACATGCGTGGTTGTTCATCACACAGCATTGATTCGGACAGCCAGAAATTGCATTTAAACAACGCATTATGGAAGAGCAGCTGGAACGCATCGGTAAATCCGACCCAAGCAGATTCTCCCAGCCATATATGGAACACCATGGCATTATCGGGAGCGTGCCAGACCGAGTGTTTCAAAGGATGCAGGTGGTCGTCCTGAAAATTGGTTTTAAGGCAGAGTCATGAAGTGATTGATGTCGATTCATGTATATGGTGTCTACGGCTCATATTTTCTGATAGTCGCCAAAATAAAGCAAATGTTGCAGTTTGATGGACGTGGATTTACGTTATTCATCCGAGTTTTTAACAGCGAAAAACTAACGGTGTTTGAACATTTCGTTCCCGAAACCGCCCAGTCAAAAAGTGAGACAACTTGAAAAATGGTTTGATACGATATTCGGTCATGAGAAAAACAGTGGCTTGGTTGGCTGCAAGCCCGAAGACAGGCTACCTGGCCATTCTGTCCGAAAAGATTGTCAGCCTTTTGGGATATGCTTTACCTGAGTTTGAGGTTGAAATGCCGTACAAACCCGGGATTTTGCGATTAATGGCAGAGCTTTAAATATGGATGAGTGGTTGGCAGGGCTTTGAAATCTTCTAGATATTCAGAAAAACGAGCGTATTGCAGATTTGTTTTGCGGGGTTGGAAACTTCAGTGCATTCCTATGGCAAAATAGCGGGCATGAGGGTGGTTGGAATCGAAGGCGCAGGTTCGTTGGTTAAGCTGAGCACAGAAACAATGCTTCGGCTAACGGTTGTTCCGATAGGGTATCCTTCTAACTTTGAAGCGATTTGTTTTGAAACAGATGAGGTTGTGGTAGCGTCATGGGGTCAATTCGACAAGATGATGTTGCTTGATCCCCCGAGTGGTAGCCTCTGCGTTGTTGGTCCAAATCACTACATGCTCCGTATTTGCAAGCGGTAAGGATAGTATATGTTTCTCTGCAATCCGGCAACCTTTTGCCAGAGATGCGGAAGTGTGCTGGTAACAAGGGCTATAAGCTGAAATTAGCGGGGGTACGAATATGTTTGCACAGACTTCGCATGTCGAATCTATAGGTGTTCTTCGATTTGGAAAAATAGTATATAGGTATTTGCAAAATGAGTTTTTATGTAATCATCGGTTGAATCATGTTATCATACACTCACTCAGAAAACAAGATGATTCGAAAGCAGTACCTGATGGTTGCTGGATATGAATATAAAATAGTTGTTTGCTTGCTCCAACAGTAACAGGAGGTGTTCTCGGATTGTCTCACCTTTTAATCGTATTGTTGGCGCTTTTGTTGGTTTGTATTAGCGTGTTTCATCCGCTTCAAACAAAGCGGAACGACACATAAAACAACTATAGGTTCACAAATCATCATTACATCATAACAAATCAAACTCAAAAAGATGAGGATGCTCTCACTCCTGATTGGACGGATCAGGTCCAATCAATCCGTTTCTAATACCGGGAACAAGCAAGATTGGGAATGGGGTGCGGAGAGACCTCTGAGCTCATCAGCATCGCATCTGCCCAGGAAGTTGATCCTCTGACCGAATATCAGGTGCGTACAAACAGTTCGGTTATGAAAGCAAGGCTGCGTGAGTCTTTAGCGGTACCCGAACGGATTAGGGCGATGGAGCTCCCGAAAAGCTGGTTCAAGAATTAATCGGGCTGAGTCTCCACGTGCTCGGTAATATCGATATGTTGGCTGATGCTGGAAAACACGGATTGGTTTTGCCCGAAGAGCGTTTGGCGGAATACGTTAAGATCGAGGTTTACTGACTCGAGCCGACGCACTGCGTCCGCGGGTTTGTGGCGGAGGAACGTTTGGGATGGAGCTTGCAGGAAATTGAGCGCAGAATTGCGAACCTTCAAGGAGTGAAGATTCTTTCAGAATCGGATTCAACTTCTTCGATGATGCAGCACACTTCTCCAACTTCTCAAGCTTCAAAACGTTTCTTCATCGTGTTGGGAGAATTTAATGACATCGCTGGAGGATAGATGCGTAGTTATTGTCTGTTAAGCTCCGGAGCATGGTGCGAAAAATTTTGAAGGGATAAGGTTGATTATCAAAACGGCTGCACTAACAATGCAGCTGATGCTATTCAAACCTCTTCTAAACCTGCCAGCTTAATTATTGATGCTGAAGTTGGACCACCAAAATGAAGAAATTGGCTCGGTGAGCAACATTTGTGGAAGTTTTCTTTATCACTCACTCGGCGTCATGGCCGCCAGAGTGAAAAAGACAGCGTATGCTCGGCTGGGGATATAGTCTGAGGCTATCATGAGGTTTTGATGATTTGGAAAAGATAATTCAGCGAGAACCGGTGTAAAGAGAATCGGTTTGGCCAGAGGTCATTTGCAACCTACTTCTTTGCAAATGAAGGCAAAATACCGAGATTTGGTACAAAAAGACTGGGTCCGTTATCGGCGTGAGATTCTCAGCACTGCCGATGAGGCTCTAAAAGAAGTCGAGTCGCTATTGATGTATGTCGGTCAGTTAGATTTGGCTGTTGATGCTGTGAGCAGGCCGTACCGCAATATCCGCAAGAGTCTCAGCTACATATCATGTTGTTTGTTGATCTTTTGGCTGAAAAGAGTTGAAGACTGGGCACTGCTTTGGAACATTTCTTACGCATCTTGCGTGAACGCGTTGTCAGTTTGCCGGAAGAGGTTATTTTGGCTATGAGCCGTTTGCTTGCTTCAACGCGTAAATCAATATTCATAAAATAACATTTAGAGAGCAGTACCATCTATGGACAATCTGTTACCCATTAAACCATACGGGTTACAAGCTTCGTGATATGAATGGAGCAGTGGCAGTTGTATTCTGCATGGCTTTTCAAAATGCACAATACGACGAGGTCTCAAATTACGGTGCGGATTCTGCATGAAAAGCCGGATGGTTTTAGTAGATAACAGATACGGCTGACGGTGACTGAGACTTGGAAAACTGTTCGAAAGGCTCGAGGTGTTCCGATATTCCAGTTGCGATGTTTTGCTCACAAGAATACCTTCCGTGGAAACGCCACATCTCCCTAAACCGGTCACTCGATACCTTTGTTTCCTGTATTGAGTAGAAGTTTGGCTCAAGGGGAGGCAATGTTTTTAATCCTGCTGATAGTGAGGCAGCAAAACAAAATACTCAGGGTAATGGTAGTACCGAAGGGCGAAAACGAACAATCAAACGGTTTAATCCGAATGAAAGGATTGCTGGGAGCATTGAAGTTCGCTTCAGTCAAGGCCACTGTGGATATTGCCGTTTACATGAGGGCAAGCCGGTGGTTGATGTTTTTCCCAAGTATTCAGCGTGTTTTGTTGACTCGTTAATGCGCATGATTTGGAGGGCTTTTGTAAAGATGACGATCTTTCTGTGGTATGCAAGCAGTACCTGATAATCCTCCAATGGAAGGAGACAGTCAAAGTTACCATTATGTCTTCGTCTGCGCAGATGGCGATTTACGGACTACACAAGTTGTCGTCTGATGTCGCTGACCCCTCAAACCATTTTGCATTGAAACGCTGACCTACAATCTGGACCAGGTGGCTGGCTCCAGTCCCCGAATCTGGCGAGGCTGTCTGCCTTTCTAACCACATCGGTTGAAAATCTGAATATCCTCTATAAGGTTGATGCCGTTGGAGATGCCTGATATATTGAATTATCTTGCACTACCTCCGTAACCGGTTTTCTTGGCAACGGACACTGAATACGCACAATCAGACTAATGTTTCCGAACAAGTTGATGTAAATCAGCAATGTGCCTGATAGTCAGATGGTAAAAAGATGCTGAGAAGATTGCAGGATGATCGTAAGAACAGCCACCGCGGACTGCTGCAACGATTGATGCGTAGTTATTGGGAAAACGATAGAAGGACATGTAATGAAGAAAATAAGATTATCTTTACCGGTCCGGTCGAGTGGGTAAAACAACAACTATTTCAGCTTTGTCGGATGAACCTCCTCTGTGCAAAACGGACGCATGCAGCTTCCGATATGACATTGGTGCGAAAAGGTTATACTACTGTAGCAATGGATTATGGAGTTATTCATTTGGATGAAGAGGTGGATCCACCTTTATGGTAGGCTGGGGCAGGAACGATTTAATATGTGGAGATTTTTAAGTCAAGGTAGTATGGGTTTGGTGCTACTTTTGGATAATACCCCGTACTAACCCCACTCAAAAAGACCTGCAATCTTAGGGCTTTTCCGTGAATTATTGAGCCCGCATGGTTGTCGGTGTTACCAAGATGGATATTCGATCACTGCCAAGCGTTGATGTTTATCAAATACTTGGCTCAAAACAATTTAATGTGCCAGTGTGAGATTGATGCTCGAAGAGAGATGATGTAAAACAATTGAGGTGCAATGTTGTTCTCAATCGACCAGGTTTAGAGGTGATAAATCATGAGAATCGACTCTTTCTTTTACAATCAAATTTATATCCTAAAGTTACACCGGCGAGGGCATATTATGCGGTGTACAGTGATACCCCAGTGCCAGCCGCACTTTTGTTATATAGTTTGCTGAAAGCAAGCCCGACAGAAGGTTATCAACAATTAGAAAATTTTGGCATGGGCAGATACCAGTGATATCAATACCGCTGAATTTGCTGTACCTGCCCACAACGCCTTGAGTTTTTGTATGGTGATAAATGCTAGCAATGAGGATATGCATCTTACTGACGAGCAGTGCCTTCTGTGTGGGCAACTTTCAAGCTCAGGTAAGGCGTATTGGCAGACGAGACGGTTGTATTTTGCAAATGCGAATTTCCATCACGAGGGCTGCCGAAGAGTTGGGGCTTTTGGCCAGTGAAGTGACAAAGATGGACAGCAGCCATCGCCTATTAATCCGTAATAATCTGCATATTAATAATAATGCATGGGGTATTTGCGATCCTTCAGGACAAAGTGAGTTGACTTTGCTTCCTTATATATCGGTAATACCAAGTTGATTTTGGTTATCGGCGGTATGCCTGATTTGAACAAGGAGGCATTTGTAACCTTGGTCAAAGTTTCTCTACCACCGTTATGGAAGCCGTTAACACACTAGATACCGATTATTATTTTAGAATGGAATATGGATGCAACAATTATTGATTTCTGTATTGAGCGATTTAGAATACCTCCTGATATTACTGCTCAGCCGTTATTTCTGCGACTTGGTTTGCCTATTGCAACCATGTTGCCGTCGCATTTAAATGCAGACCGTGTTGGTGCAATGTCAGCAACATTGCTACGTTGGGTAACTCGCTCCGTCCATGAGTTGGCTTTGCAGTGAGCTTGAGTCAGGTTATGGTGAAGGAAGACAGGTTATATTTTTGCTGAGTCGGGCAGGGAGAAAACGCTGTTTTGGCTTTGATGGCAAGAGAAAGCGGTAGCTGGGCGTTTTTGTTGGATGCCAAGCGTGCTGCGAAGCATATTGCTGAAAAGTCTATAAATTCCGGTATTTATCTGTATTTTTGGGAACTTACACCATTGTATTTTTAAAATAGTGTTGACGTAAGTTACTTCTTTCTCTATAATCCAAAATCTTTCCCCGATAGCTCAGTCGGTAGAGCGACGGACTGTTAATCCGCAGGTCCCTGGTTCGAGCCCAGGTCGGGAGCCAAATATAAGCCTGATTGTTTCAGGCTTTTGCCTTTATTCACTAAGAGGTCGTCTGAAATATTTCAGACGACCTCTTAGCTTTTATGATGTTTTAAATACGACTGCATCCTATTTATAGAAAATTTTCCAATCAGAATACATAGCCTAATCCTTGGTTTACTTAAGGAAAATAGTGGTTTAAGAATGTTTAGCGTTTAATTATGATGCTTGTACTGTACCTGGTTGTATTAGATATGTTCATTTACTAAATATAAGAAAATGTATAGGGTATAGGGATAAATGTGTAGGAATTTTGAAGCAGTATAAGGGGGACGTGTCAATAGTGTATCATCAAAGCGACATCTTCTGTAGAAATCTCATAGCTTCCAGCATTGTTATAGTGGATTAAATTTAAATCAGGACAAGGCGACGAAGCCGCAGGCAGTACAGATAGTACAGCAAGGCGAGGCAACGCCGTACTGGTTTGAGTTAATCCACCATATGTTCCCGTCTAATCCTGTTGTTTGGTAAACAGCTATCTTGGAAAATTAAGTTGGTAAATTTATAAAATCTGGGAAGTATTTTATATTTGTAGCAGGCAGAGTTGATGGATGATGAGATGGAAATGAATCGAAAAAGAGTGATGACATTAGATGACTGGATACGGCAGTCTCGTCACTACGCGCATAGAGGGCACGTATGCTTTTGCAAAGGCAGGAGGTTACAGCCGTGTTCAATTAATAACACCAGGGAGAAGCGATTCCGGCAGATGTTTTCGTACGGCTAGAGAGTTTGGCGGAGTCGTCGTCTGAATGGTGAACCAATGGCTTATATCATGGGTGGACGGGAGTTTTATGGCCGTTGGTTTGAAGTCTGCCCACGATGTTTTTGATTCCCCGTCCTGAAACCGAGCATTTGGTTGAAGCGGTTATCGATCTATTCACGACCGGACGGGCTTTAGGTCGGGTACCGGTATGAGCGGTTGCCGTTACGGTGGCATTGGAACGGAAGGATGCGGTGGCACGCGTCTCGTGCTTGCAGCGAGGCTGGTGGTGCGCCTCGTCGAAACGCAGAAAAATTTGGGTACTTGCAGCAGCTGGTTTGCATCAGGATCATGGTTCGATACAGATAAAACGTCGTCTGAAGACAATATATCGTTTTGACGCACTGCCTTTAACCCCTCCTTATATTGAGGCAGATGACAGCCATTTGAATCAAAGGAGATTTGCGCTTTGAGCCTCAAACGGCATTGACCGATTTTTGCCGACGGCTTTGATCGCCGGTATCCGCGAGCTGGTAAGCAGCGTGCGCCTGAATTTTCGAAAGAGGGCGGGTGGTTGCTGGAACATTGCGGTACAGTACCTTCAAGGTGGGGCAGTACGGCAGTGTTTCGATGAAATGGTTTGTAGATGACACCGGCGGTGATTTGGCCCACGGTTTAGACGGGCTGACTTTGGGTGTCAGGCGGCATATTGAATACAAAGAGTTTTGCGGTTTGAATACTACTAAACGTCAAACTCTGCCAACACCAATACAGCCAGGGAAGTTTAGTCGTCAGTGAAACGAATTTTGGTGTCGAGACGACTTTTATGATTACGCTATCACAAATCGGGGTTCAGCCACGACCGGCGCATGGTCGCTGAGGCGTTCTATGCGCGCGTCCAAATCGACATAAACGTCTTTTCAACACGGCAGACAGGGCGGGGCTGATGAGCTGGTGGTCGATGCGCAGTCCGAGCTTTGCGTTGGAACATCGCGCCGCGATAGTCAAACCAAGTGTAAAACGCGCCTTCGGGGTGGATTTGGCGCAGGCTGTCGGTCAAGCCCTAAATCCAGCAGATTTTTGAACCACTGTCTCTCGATGGATGAGCAGTGGATTTTTCATGCCATTTTTCGGGATCGTAGCAGTCGGCATCGGCAGGCGCGATATTGAAGTCGCCCGAGCAAGACCAGTTTTTCGTGGCGCGTCATTTCGTCGCGGACAAATTCGGTCAAGCGGCAAACCATTGTTCTTTTATATTGGAATTTCGGGCTGTCGAGGGCTTCGCCGTTGACGCAATAGACATTGATGACGCGCACGCCGTTGACGGTTGCGGAGATGACGCGGCGTTGCGGGTCGTCGGGCAGGGTAGGCAGACCGACGTGCACGTCTTGCGGTTCGCTGCGGCTGATGATGGCGACGCCGTTGTAGGTTTTTGCCCGCTCCAAACGCTGTGCCAGCCCATCATTTGCAGGGCGGCGGCGGGAAATTTGTCTTGGTCTAGCTTGAGTTCTTGCAAGACGAGGACATCGGGCCGATGGTCGGCAAGCCAGTTTTGCACCTGCGGCAGGCGCACGTTGAGGGAATTGACGTTCCAAGTGGTGATTTTCATGCGGATTCCGTGTGTGAGGGTCGTCTGAAAAGCGTTTCGGGCTTTTCGGGCAAAATATGATGAAAACAAAAGCGGTTCGCGAAAACCGCTTTTGTTGGGTAAACGGGACGCTATTGTATCATCAGGGGATTTTCGGCGGCTGCCGGTTTTGAAACAAAAATCCGTTTGAGAAAAACAAGGCTCAACAGCCTTTTAGGCGGCTTTTACGGTTTTCCAAATTGCGCAACGTATCGAGGATGACGGCGGCTTCTTCGGATACCAGCCGGTATTCGATGATGCGGTGGTAGCGGGTAAAATCGATCAGACCTTCGGAGCGCAGGCGCGCGAGATGGTTGGAAACGGCGGTCGCAGGCTGTCCGAGCGCTTCGGATACTCGGCGATGCTGCGTTCGTTGTCCATCAGCATGAACAAAATGGTCATGCGGTCGGGGTTGGCGATGAGTTTGAGAAGGGAGAGAGACGTCTGGTTTCCGCGAGTGTATGCCTTTCTATTCGTTGGCTTGATTTGAGGAGTATTACAAAAAGAAGATGATTGTGATTCTTTTTATGTTTCTAAGAAATTTCAAATAGCTTATGTGTCAGTGCACCGCATTCAGGTGCAAAAGAGCGTATATGCGTTTAAATTTGCCGCAATAAATAATTGTTGTTTGGGCAAAAGTCGATAGTATTTTAAAATGGGTAAAAAGGGACGATAGAAATGAGCACAGGCTTAGTCTATATGAAAATAAAACAGCAGAGTAGAGAATTAGGGTTTTATATATATATTATAAAACAATTAAAAATATAAAATAAAACTGTTCTTCGGTATTTGCAGCTGATGGTGGTTGGCTGTTTTGGAATATTAACGAAGTTTTGAAAAGTCTTATCGCGGTCGTTTTGGTCTGCATTTTACAGCAGTTACTATCAATTTTGTTGGTTTTGACTGAAGGTGCACATCTTGATGGCAGCCTATGACGCGGAAAGCTGAGTCAACGAGGTATCGACTGTTCGCTGCGTATTCGGCTATACAATCCGACCACCTTCTTTGCATACCTTATGGTATATTCTGATTACCTCTTCAAACTCTTCGCCGCCATGCCGCTGCGCCTGCTGCACGCATTGGCGGGCGTGTTCGCTGCGCGGTTTATTATCTGCGCCGTGAGGATCGCGAACGCGTATTTGACAATATGCGGACAGCCGGTCGCGGCCCGATGAAGCGGCGGTCAAGGCTGTGCCCGCGATGGCTGGTCAAAGGCGGGTTGAGGTGCCCGTGGCTTTTTCTGCATCATCTGAGAGTTAACAGACAAAATTGTTTGTAGAAGGTACGCGGATGGGGAACATACGGCCAGGCTGCGTTGGATGCGGGCGAAGTTGATTGTTGTTTATTACCCCGCATCAGCGGCAGTTACGACCTGCCGGACGATATATCCAGCCAGCAGCCTGCGCTTCCGCTCGGCGACGTACCAAACCGCCGAAGCTCACAGCGATGGATGAAGTCATGCGGAAGGCGCGCGCGTACGCGGCAAAGGCGAGGTAAAACCGCACCGACCAGTATTCAAGGCGTCGCCCGGTCATCAAAGCCTTTGCGTACGGGCGAAGCCACCATCATTTCAAGCTCGACCATGTCGCGTCTGAAGAAGCTGGGCGCGGAGACGGTGTGGGCGGGTTCTTTCGGCAAACCGGCTTTACCATGACGCTGGCGGGCAAGCTCGCGTCTAAGTAAAAGGGCTAAGGCATTGTTTTTCTGCGGAGAACGCCTGCCGCAAAAGGATCGCTTGGGTTCGTCCGCATCGAACCCGCCGCGGCGAACTGAACGCGCGATAAAGAACACGATGCGCGGGTAATCAATGAGCATCACGGAATATTGGATGCGCCGGTCCCGACGCAATATCTGTTTTATGCTCAAACCGCCAGCAGCCCGCAGGTGCGCCGGAGCTCCGGGCAAGGCGTAGGGCCGATAACGAGGTCGTCGAAAACCTGGGTTTGAGTTGGGATGACTAATCGACTTTTGCGGACGGATTCCACGCGACGGTGCTTTGTGTTGTCGGCGAGACACCGTAGTGAGGGCTTTGTCCGCGAGCTACCTGCATTTCTTCAAACATCTGTCATCGCACGGTGTGTCTTCGTGGGTGGAACCCCACGCTACGGATACCGGGTCAGCCAAAACCGATGAAAGTTCAAAGTATGAGAAGGTCGATACTGAGCCTCCACATCGGGTTTTCAGACGACCTTTTTGTCAGCTCAATTTGGCTGTGGGACAGAGTCCACGCTACGGCTGGTATTGTGTTGCCAACAAACTTTAGCCGCGTGGGCTTCGGCCCGCGAGTGCTAAACATTTCAGACGACCTTTCCCACACCTTCGGCACGCGTTACTCGGAGCTTCTCTACTTTCTGTCCGCTTTTGTTCCACCTGCCGTTTGAAGCGTGTGCCTGCGGCGTGGTAGAAGGGCGGGGAGAATTGGCCGAGACGTGAGGCGGAGATGCAGGCGATGTAGGCAGCCAGTTGAGGAGGTTTTGTCCGCCGGTCGTTTCCTCATCGACGACGGCGGAGGCGAGCGGGCGATAGCGGCACCGATGCGCGAAGGCTGCACATGCAGATGAGGACAGAGGGACGTGCGCCTTTGGGCGAGTCCGGGCGAGTGGTGGCGATGCGTTCGCCCAAGACTGCGCTATGGTCAGGGAGGTGCTGAAGATGCTGCCGGGCGTGCCTGTCCAGTAGGTCCCGGGACCTGGTGGCGAACCATTTGGCGGCGCAGGGTCTCGGCGCTTTCTCGTGGATGCCGCGCAGGGCGTGGCGGCTTCGCGTAGCTGTGCCGTAGGTTTTGCCTCTGGTAAAGCGTGCCGATGGCGGCGAGCAGGATGCCGATGAGGCGGCGGTAATCAGGGGATGGCGGCGGATGTGTTCGCGCCATTTTGTGCGGGGTGAACGCGGTGGCGCTAGATACAGGTGCGTCGAACGGTCCGTCTGCGATGCCGCACGAGTCCACTGCCCAACACCCAGCCGAGCATATTGTCGAGCGCGCCGCTGAAGCCTGATGGGATTGTAGCTGGATGGCGACCGGATGAAACCGGCGGCGAGACGCCGAGCGGGATTTGCGCTCCCAACGCAGCATGCACTGCGCCTGAGTTCTCGATGGCGAAATCCGCTGCAGCGGGCGGAACGCGGCGGCCAGACCGCCTAGCTCGCGCCTGCGGCATGAGTCGTCCACGCATGCCGCGAAAAGGCGAAATACGGTGGCATACTGCGCCCCACGCGCTCGCATCTGCGCCGACTTGGACGGACGTCTTCACGCCCGACGGACGCGCCTGCGCACATGGCGAGGAAGGTCAGCGGGATTTGAGGAGGGTTTCGCGGAGGCGGATCAGGCGGGTTTTGTTAGCGCCGGCGGGCCTTGAGCGAGCTGGCGAGCACCTGCGATCGCCGCCGTGCGGAGGGGTGCGAAACGGCGGGCGATCCAGACGACGAGCGTGCAGCCCGAAAGCAGGGCGACCCAGGCCAAAACCAAGTTGATATGCACTGCGTGCCCGCGTTCGCTTTCCAACGCGAAATCCGCCATCCAAGCAGACAGGAGGCGGTCGCTAGCACCAGTGCCGAACCCGCCCAGCAGGAACAGAAAAGTTACCGTGCTTTTACGCGAGATGCTGGCGGGTTTGTGGCGAATTTAATGCGCGATGTGGTGAGGCGGGCGGTTTGGTCTGGCATGCAGGCGTGGAAGTGTGGAAAAGGTCGTCTGAAAAGGGTTATTGCGGAAGGGGCAACCACTGCGTTGGCGAAAGCCTGAGAGCGAAGGGTAGTAAAATGCCGAAGCGAGTGCCGAGCTCCAGTAAATAGATCGGTGCTGTGCGCTTTTGTCAGTGGTGGTGCGCAGCAGCTTTGAAATAGCAGTGCGAACCAGGCAGATGACGCGGCGGCGGTCAGCAACAAGCTGAAGGGAGAGAAGAATGAGTAAAAACGTAGCTTATCGGTGTCATTATCACGGCATAAAGTACACCCGCGCCTACCGCCCATTTCCAGATGGGATAGAGCTTTATGTCGGGAAAGTCTAGTGCTCCTGAAAGGGCTTGAAGTCTCGCCGAATGTTAGTATGAATATAATGCAACATGATTATTGCCTTGGGTAAGATGTTTTGTTTCTCAGGACGACCTCGAGGTCGTTCGGAAAAGAGGAGCGGCATTCATCCTGGCTGTCTCCTCCAGTCACTGCACACTAAACTAAGTCTGCACAAAGAAAACAATTTTTCGGTCAATAGGGTTAAGGCTATACCGAGAAAGAATGCCCAGTCCCCAATAGATAAACCGGCGGCGTTTTCCGTTGGATGTGGTACACAGCATTTTGAAATACAGAAGCAAAGCAGCCAGACAGTGCGAGATAGTTTGAAACAGAATGAGGGAGGCTGTCAAAGGCTTTGGATCGAATCAGAAAGGCTGCTTGCTTGTCACTGTGCGTATGGCATAAATAAATCAAAAGCCGAGCCTGCCGCCGAGTGCCCCAAAAGGGACGGATGTGTGTCGGATGGGTCGGTTGGTCCTGTGGGGTTGAAGCCTGCCGAACACAATGAAAGACAATGTCAGACATACGAGTCGCCTGTAACGTAAGCCCGTGCTTTTGTGTTTCAGACGACCCGTCGTCTGAGAAATAGTTATGTGTGCGTGCGATATGGGGCAGTATAGTGAATTAACTCTCAAAGCCAGTACGGCGTTGCTCGCCTTAGCTCAAAGAGAACGATTCTCAAGGTGCTGAAGCACCAAGTGAATCGGTTCCGTACTATCTCGTACCGTCTGCGGCTCTCGTCGCCTTGTCCTGATTTCAAGAATTTCTAATCCACTCATACGCGCGTCAGGTGCGTGTCAGTATGTCGATCATCCGCGGTCGCCGAGCGAGCGCCATACGCGGTAAAACACAGTGATGCAGCCGAACGTATGGGTTTCGCGGATAAAGCCCGCAAGTTACAGTGGTTTGCGCTTGGTCTGAAAGGTCGTCTGAAACGGTTTTCAGACGACCTTTTCGTGCCGTCTGTAACCTGTGTGCGCAAACCTTGATGCCACGCCGTTGATGGTCAGGTGCACCATCAGGAGGTGTGTGGGTCGTGCGTCTTTGCGCAGGCGTTTGAGCACATGGCGACTTGCAGGCCGTTAAGCGCGTTCAGGTACGGAATCCGCAGGGCGAGCGAACGGGCGAGACCGCGGTTGTCGCGTCAAGAGTTCGTCGGTTTGCAAAAGGTCGAGCAGGCTTTTGCGGCCGCGTTGGTATTCTTCCTTAATCATGCGCCGAAGATGACGGCGGCTCGGGCGATTCGCTCAAGAAGCCGGCGTAGTTTTCGGCAAGGCGATAGTCGTTTTCGCCACGGACTTGTTCCATGTTGAGAGCATGGCGTGAAGAATGGGTTAGGGCAGGCAGCGCGTTCCGCAGAGCGGCGAGGGTTTCGGGTTTTGCTCTTCGCATTGCAGGCTTTCACCACCGCGCTGCCGAAGCCTGTACCACGCGGGCAGCATGAGGCGTTTGCATCCATGAGAACACCCACGAGCATCGCGCACGCCGTCCTGTATCCGCGCCAAGGTTGTTGCGCGGCTGGCGGGACGGCTGCCGGAGGTTGGTGGGTGGCGATTTCCTGTATGCTGGTTTGCAGGAAATGAGTCGATGAAGTCAGGGTGGGTAATCAGCTCATGACGGTAGGCTTTGAACGACCGTCCGACAATGCCTGCCTGCAAGGAGCGCGGGTTCGTCTTTTGATCGGGCAACAGAGCTGGCTTCGAGCGTCGCGGCGACGAGGGCTTTCGAGGTTGCGCACGGCGTTGCCAGGATCCGGCGGCGTATTTGGCGCGTGCTGACTGCGCCTTGTTCGGGCGATGCCGGATTTGACCGGCCACGCTGCCTCGCGGGTTGGGCGGATGAAAGCTTGGTAAGACGCGCCGCCGCGGTCTCAGACGCTGCCGCCGCGGCGCGTGGAGGCGCATACGGACACCGCTATGAGAGTTCGACTAAACCCAATTCCGCGATTAGAGGCACCAAGAGCTGGTAAACGTAGCGCCGCCTCGGCTGGAACTGGAACAGCCGAGCTACGATTTCCTGATGTTGTCGCGGCTGAAGCGGGTCGCGGTGCATTCGTTGCTGAACATGGTTTCGTGACGGGCGTAGAGCGTTTTCGGGCTTCGACGTTTCCAGAAGAGGGGACGATGCTGATGCGGCGCTGCGGTTTGCCGCTTTCAACCGTCAACAGACCGCTTTCTTTGAGCAGCAGCGCGTTGAGGGCGAGCAGGTCGCTGGAGCTGTTCGCAGCCGGAAGATGATGCTGTGGCAACGGCGTTTTTCTACCGTAGATTCGTCTTTCGATGTTGCGCGCTTTCGCCGAAAATCGCCATCTCGCGGCGGGTGTGTTCGCTCTGTAGAAGTGATGAACAGGCTGGGACGGCGGCCGCTGGTGTTTCGAAGTCGCGCAGCAAGGACTTCTGTTTTTCCCGTTTCCGGAAAGGCTGCCGTAGTCTTCCAGGCGGCGTGTTTGAAGAGTTCGGCGACGACATCGGCGTGTTTTTCCGCGTGTTGGCGCAAGTCGGGCGGCATCGTGGCAGGCGAACACGGACGCGGAGCGGATCGGGTCGGCGAGCCTGCACTTCGCCCAAAAGCGCGCTACCGTTGTCGCGCAGGGAGCGTTGTTCACGTCTAGGAGGTCGGTCTCGAAAATTCCCGTGCGGGAGGCGTGCGCATCATGAAGCCGAGTGTCGGCCCATGCCCAAACCGAGCGAGCGGGCTTTGCCCATCACGCGCGCCACGATGTGAGGCGATGGCGCGGCGGTGCAACTCTGCGTGCGCGGGCGATTTCTTCGTCGTTGAGCGATACGTCGGACAACGCCATCACGTCCGTCGCTGACTTCTGACGCGGCGTGACGAAAGCAACGCTCGCGGTGAGAGGTTTGTCGAGTTCGCCACGGCACGTGAACACGGCGTCGGTGCATGGCGGCGGAGCAAAACGGCAGTTTTCGGCGGAGACAAACGGATTGCCGTCGCATGATCGCCGCCTCATCCAGCCGCCGATAGATGTCGGGCATGTCAACGTCAGAGATAGGTCGTCTGAAACTCGCGTTCCGTGCTGCGGCCAGAGTTTGGGCAGCGCTCGAAGAAACTCATCGGGAAGATGGATACGCCGTTGTTGATTTCGTCGTTGACGCTGAGTTTGTGGTGGCGCGTTTCGCGCTGCGCATGCTCCAATAAGATAGTGTCGATTTCGCGCGACGCACTCCGCCAACGCGTCGGCATGTGGTGCAGCGTTCGCGGCGCAGGAGGCGCGGATGCGGCGGTTGAAGTTCAACACGGTTTGGCGTTGCACGGTCGGGTGCGCGAATCAGAACGGCGGCTAACGTTGGTCGTATTTAATTGCTGAACCACCCTCGCCACCGACTTCGCCGCTTTGAGTTTTGCGTTCGCAGCCGCGTTGCCCTTCCCGCGCCGCCGTGTCCCGCCTTCGTGGATTTGGCGGCGGCGTTCGTGGTGCACGTCTTCGGCGATGTTCAGAGTCGCGCGGAAACGTTTGCAGGCAAGCGGTCAGGTCGTGGGTTTGTTGTTCGTCCAGTTGCGGCAAAACCTTCTCAGTCAAAGCCCGCGCTGTCGTCCGGAAGTGGACAACAGTTTGACCGCTCCACCACCAACGGCGAGGCTTCTTCGTGCAGGAGTTTTGTACAAAGATTGAGCCAAAATTCGCGTCTGCGCCAGAGTCGCGTCTTTGGGATTGTTCAGGATATGTGCGGTTGCATGATTTTCTCTCTCTTTATTTATCTTAAAAACAAACGTAAAAACATTGCATAGCGGGTCGTCTGGAAACCGCTTACATCGGAAAGGTGCTGCAAAACACCGAAACTTGATGCAACCCGCGTCCGCGCAAGCCAGCCGTTAATTCCTCATAGAGCCGTCCAGTGGCCTGATCAAACCGATTGCCCTGCCGTTCGTATCCGCAGCATAGTCCAGCGTTTGAAAGTCCATGTAAAGAGGTGATTGGTTAACACCAAACCAGTACGGCGTTACCTCGCCTTGCGTACCATCTGCACTGCCCGCGGCTTCGGCTGCCGGTCTCGATTTAAATTTAATCCACTATACCACGAGCTATAAAACTCTATTTCACGCAGGCACGCACGCTCAACTTCAATCTCCGTACGCGAAAACGACAAACGCCAACCCACCGTCCGCACCGCCGTAGCAAGCGCCTCCATCAATCAGGAGTACCTCTCCGCCATCGGTTTTGTGGAAAACGCCACCACACGCAGGCATCCTCGACGTCGCGCTCGTGTTGCGCGCCGTCCAAGGCAGATCGACGGTCAGGTCGACTGATTGCTGGGCTTTACCAGCCACGGGTTGTCTTGCAACACGTCCGGCGTCGAGATTTCTGATGCGCCGATGTCGAACTCGCCTACGTCAAAAGCTACCGCTGCAACCAAAGTAAACAAAGCTTCGGAAGGCGGCAAAAGCATCACGACCGAAGCCATTACCGGCGTCAACGTTGCCCCTGGCTGTCCATCTACCACGACATGATGAAAGAAGTCGATCAGTCCATGATGATGACCTGCATCCACCTCGAATCCGAAAGCGGCGGCGAACGGTAGCTGGTTTGTATTCGACGACGCTCACGAAAACATCGAATTCTGATTGAACGAAGCAGTTGGGTCGTCTGAGAAACCCGGTCTGCGGTTTCAGACGACGTCGCTCAGCAAAGTTTTTATGATGAAACGCTTTCCGGACAGGAGCTGTTTTGTTTGATACGGTGTTGGTGCTGTCTTATGATGAGGCAGCATTATCAGAAATTGTTCGTGTTTAAAATCTCGATTATACTTGCATGTTATTAGTTTTTAGTTATTTTTGCATAGTATTGGCAACGAACTCAAATAGGGAGTACGGTGTCGTCAGCTTCCCGCGCGGGCAGGCGTTTTTCTTTTTAACCCACGATAAACAACAGAGAGAATTTGTGGGACTATCCCAGCCTGCGCCCCGTTCCGACCAACAAGCCAACCGCCGCTATCTGACCGTGTGGCGGTGGCGGTTTTATTTCGGGCTGGTCGCGCCCGTCTCGACCCTGCTTGCCGCAACAGGTCCAGGCATGCCTCTATTCGCCAACATCGCGCAAGCAGGGCGAGCGCATACACGCTACCCTCGCAGGCGCGCAGGTGCGCCTTTTGTCGGCGCAGGCAGCGCGCGGCGGCAGTCTGTGAACCCTGAAAAACCGCTGCGTGCAAATATGGTCGCGCCGCGCCCGACGATATGCGCTGCTGTGTTCCGCGTAAACAACGACGACAAAGCGTACCGCGCGGTCGCCGTCGATCCCGACACGGCGAAAGTCGTCGTTCCGTGCCGCGCACGAGGGCTGGTGAATACACGATGGACGGAATTCACGGCGATATGATGCTCGGCTCGGCGGGCGATTATCTGACAGAAACTGCCGCATCGCTGACCATCCTGATGGATGTATTTACGATTTATCTTTTGGTGGGCGAAACAGCGCAGCCTGAAATCCATGCTTTGTGCCGCAAAGCGGGCGAAAGGACGCCGTGAGGCGCGTGGCGTACGGCGTATTCGGCGCTGGCTCTTGATTTTCATTGTTGTTCTGTCTGGTGTCAGGCTTGGGCGAGGGCATTTGGGGCAGTAAAGTTCGTTTCACGGTCTGGAGCCAGTTCACCCGGCGATGCAAATGTCAGACGCTGCATCCGTGGCGCGACCCACGGCGATGTGTTGAACGACGGCAAAACCAAAGAAGTGCCGTCGATTTCTAGAAACTCACGCCCATGCCTGTTTCGGGTACGACGAAGGGCGAGAAAACGGCATCAATCCGAAACTGTTAACCGATGATCTTTGGAAACGGTTGACCGCTTCGCCCGCGAAATCGGTTTCCGCGCGCCGCTACCAGCCCAGCCTCGCCCAAAGGCGAAACGGGCGTGTGGACGCTTTGTCGCGTGATTCGATGAGCTACGACGATACGGTCAGTCAGCCTGACCGCCGACGCGCGCACACGATCGCCGCTACAGCGGCAGGTATCCTGGCCCGACATCCGTTTCCGACGATTGCATACTTCTTCGGCAAATTCATGGCGGCGCAGCATCGCGCTGCGCGGAACGCTGGGCTGGTGGGAGCGCGTTGGCGAGGCGTTTTGTTCTGCCTGGCGGTTATTTTCATCCTCGCATCAGCGGGCTGCGTGATGTGGTGGAAACGCCGCCCGTCCAAGCGGGCGGACTGGCCCTCCTCCGGCGCCGAAAATCGAGCTGCCGGTATGGTGGGCAATGGCGTGGCTGCCGCTCTTTGTCGTGGCGGTGATTGTTTCCGCCGCCATCGCCGCCATGTCGCCGTGATTTTCCGCTCTTGGATATGGCGTTGCCGTCGCGGATCTCCGGTGCTGTCGCGGTGGTTCAAAGCAATGGTTTGAGCCGTGCTCCCGCAAACCGATACGCGGCGTGGGCACCGCCCGCGAATAAGATGGGAGTTTGAAGGTCGTCTGAAATACTCCGATTTTGGTTTTCGAGACGACCTTCTTTATTTTGCGCGGTTTTCCTTTCCGCCGCTGTCGGTATCATACCGCCGCATCTTGTTTTATCGCCCGATTTGAATCCCGATTATGTCTGACTGGTCTCGACTCGAACGCAAAATCTGCCCGCCCGAAGAATACGCGCAAACGTCTGCGCTTCGCCCGCTATGGTATTTACCAACGGCTGCCCTCGACACCCCGCACAGGGGCATGCCACCTGTCTGGCGCAGGCCTCCGGTCGGTGGGAGCGGCGTTGGTGGCTTAAACTTTGGTTTCTGGACGCGTCCGTGCGCCGTTTGGGCGAGGGACGACCGTCCCGTCAACCCGCTGGAAACCGCGCGGCGGTGGCGGCTGCGTTGGCTGGCGTGGATCTGGTCACTTGGTTTGACGAGGCACACGCCTGCCGAGGTTGATCGAGCAAATCAAACCGACATCCTGATTAGAGGCGGCGACTGGCGGTGAGTCGATCGTCGGCGCGCAAGAAAACTGCTGGCGCGCGGCGGGCAGTGTGCTCCATTCCGTTCCTGCACCGCAGGACGACCACCACGAAAACGCTGGATCCGCGCAGCCGAGGGCGGCAAATGACCGCCTTTGAAACTGCCGCACGGTCGAGGTTTTGTGCAGAACTTGCCGACGGTCTGCCGCAACACGTTTCCCATCCTGGCGCGTATCGCAGGCTGCAAACCACACCAGCTCGTAGCGGCTCGTGCAGGCACTGCCCGCACACATCCGCGGACTGCTGCGCCAGCACTGACGGGAGGCAATAGCGGCTCGTGCGCCCGCTTGCTGTTTGACGAAGAAGCCTTTGCGGCGTTTGGGCGCCGGAACGCGGTTCAGGACGACCTTAAAACATGAATGCACGTCCAGTAACGACGAAATCCTGAATCTGGCGCGCACTTCGCGAACAAAGCCCATAAAAGCGCTCTGCGTCGCACATCTGCAAACCGGGGGCACGCGGGCGGCAGACGGGTGACATCAGCGACACGGCATTACGGCGAATGCCTGATGTTTCAGCTTCTGGCTGGGTATTCGACAAACGCAGCACGAACTCGGCTCTCGCTCGCTCGCCGTCGCTGCCGCCTGCCGCCGTATGCTTTAGCCGCATCGGGTCATGGACATACCGTCAAGTGGCCGAAACGATTTGGTCGCCGGCGAGGGACAAACTCGGCGGCATCCCTGATCGAAACCGTCCCGTAACGGGCAAAAGCCGCCGCCGTCATCGGCATGAGGCATCAATTCTCGTCCCGCCGCTGAAGTTGGAAAACGCCGTCTGTCACAGCTTTTCCACAACGCGCAGCTTGCCCGCGGCACCGCCTCCGTACTACTGCGGTATTCCCGCTTCAACGCTGCTGCGACAAATTATTGGGCGAACTCACGTACCGCGCTGACGCAATACGCGCAAGACGGGTCTCGCTTCCCTCGAAGAATACCAAACCGCCCCACCGCGACCACGGCAGTACCTGTCCTCGCTCCTGCGCGACGGGCAAACCGTAAGCGAAGGCACGGTACTTAACGTCGATGCGCAAGGCGCGTTGCACTGATGACCAGCCGCAGGCGAGCACAAACGCGTCGTCAGCGGCGAAATAAGCCTGCGCTGACGACTACGCGCGCGCCGCCGCGCCACGCCCGCGAACGCCTCCTCCTGTCGACCGGCGGCGACAGCCAGCTCAAATGGGCATGGTGGAAAAGCGGCGTAGTAGCAACGCGAAACGCTTCCGCGCGCCGTACCGCGATTTGAGCAAGCTCGGCGAAGAATGGGCAGCGCGTCCAGACGACCGTACCGCATCGTCGCTGCGCCGTATTGCGGCGACCTCAAAAGCCCTGGTCGAAGCCCACCCGCCGCGCCCGTCCGCTGGCTGCCCTCCGGCGCCGCAGGCGCTCGGCATCCGCAGCCACTGGCCGCAACCTCGCCGAACACGGCTCCGACCGCTGGTTCAACGCCTTGGGCAGCCGCCGTTTTCAGCCAAAATGCTGCGTCACTGTCGTCAGCCGCGGCACCGCCGTACCACCGCCGACGCGCTCGCGGAAGACGTTTCTATCGTACCTCGGCGGCACTTTGACCATGCCCGGCTTCCACCTCATGAAAGAAGCCCTCGCCGCCAAAACCGCCAGCCTCGACCGCCCCGCCGGAAAAGCGTACCTTCCCACCACCACGCCTACGCTAATATCGCCAGCGGCATGATGGATGCCGTTTGCGGCGCCGTCATCATGATGGTCGGGCGGCTACGGCAACAGGCAGGCGAAGAGCAAAGCCGTCGACGTCATCGCATCACTGCGCGGCGGCGCAGGCAAAGTCGTCAACGCCCCTGCCCAAAGCGTTTGTTTTGGACAATACAGTAAAATTGTAGATAATCTCGTCATTTACCGGATTATTGAACTGGGTCGCGTCAGAGCAGGAACAGCCTGATAAGCGGCGTGAGTAAGCAGCCAGGCCGGTAGCGCAGAGTCAAAAGGTCGTCTCGAAACGCAACACCGCTTTTCAGACGACCTTCAGTTTACGCAGCAAACTCCGTAGCCGGTTGGCTTTTGACTCCGATCCGCCGGCAATAACAACACAAAACCGCCCGCACACCGCAGCGGCAACCGAACACAGCGAAAACAACTCGTGAAAATGGCTTTTCGCCGCCCTCGTGGCACTCAACGTCATCGTCTTCGGCGGCATGATTAGCACCGCCTCAACAACGCCAAATCCCCAACACCGCGCCCGTGAAGGCGGCGCACGAACTCGCCCAACCTGGATCCCTGCGCCTGCAGCAGCCCCCGCGCCTGCCGACAACGCAGCCCGGACTGGCTGCAAACCGACGAAACACAAGCCGACCTGCGCGAACCTGAATCCGAAGAAGCAATAGCCGAACGCAGGAAAAAGAAGAGAGGAACAGGCGCGCCGCGAAAAGAAAAAGAACGTGAAGAAAAGCCCGCCGCGAAAAGAAAAAGCCGCCGCCGAAACACCAACCCGGCTGCTGCCGCCGGCAAACAAATCCGCCGCCAAAAACGCATCCGCCGCCCGCCAATGTACGTCTAGCGGCGTTACCCTGGACGAAGACGACCACCACCCGCATCAAAGGCCTGCTGACCCGTATGGCCACGCCGCCAACCGCACCGTAGAAAAACGCGGCGCATCGAAAGACTACGCCGCCAAAACCTTCCGCGTCGTGCTGCCGCCGACAGCGAACACCAGGAACCGCCTCGAAGCGCTCGGCAACAAAGGCTTCAACGGCACGCTTCACAACGGCGAAATCAGCCTCGGCGTCATGGAAAAAGCCGCTCCTCCGCCCAAGTCCTCATCTCGCGCCTGTCCGCAGCAGGTTTCGGCGGCGCGCGCATCGTCGAACAAGACGACAAAAACGCGCCGACGCACCCTCAGCGTCTCACGCGACCGTCATCTCATGTCGGTCGATGAAAAAGACGCACAGGAAATCCGCAACATCGTCGGCCCTACGGCAGCCTGAATATGAAAACCTGCAAATAAAACAAAAGGTCGTCTGAACGTTTTTCAGACGACCTTTTTCAATATAGCCCATTCAAACCGTGAAAGTTCCTGCCTTCCTTCCTGCTTGGGTGGAAAAGGAGGTAAAGGGTATTTTCTAAATCAAATCCATTTCGGGCGTGAAAAGCTTTCTGCGAATGCCTGAAACCGTCAATCCTCAGGGAGTCCGTATTTTATGAAACCACAGTCTTCTTGCTTCCGCCGTGTTATCGCACGCTGCCGCACAGAACTACGTCATTGCTGACGACCGGCTCAGTAGCGGGTATTGACGCTTGAGGGCAGTAGTTTTTCCGTCAGTACCGTCAATCAAACGGCAATGTATGCGATTATGAAGGCATCGTTGCAGCCGTATTGCCAGCGACGAGGGTGTGTCGTCATTTTCGTTTCAAGCGCGACAGCGTGCGTTTGGACATCCCTGAACCCGCCCGGAAGCCTGTCAAAAGCTATTGCGGGCTCGCGCTTTTCGACGGGTTTCTATTATAAAATGCCGACGGCCTGCGCCTCGAAATATGCAGAGGCGGCGGAGCAGCGCTTTCCAGGCTGCCTATCGGGACAAACGTTTCGAGGCGGCAAACCTCAAGCGGCAATATCTAAACCAGTGTGGCAGATTCCTCTATCGACCGATTGGATGGGTTTTGAATGACTTTGGCAGTCAACTTTAAAAATGCCGGAGATCAAAGCGGCCTGCCGCAAACACGCTGCCCATTGTCCGAATGGCTGCGGGTTATTGGCCAAACTACATCAACGAAACAGATTACAAACGAAGACGTCTACGCGCAGAGTTTAACTTGAAACAGTGCGAAGCGGAATAAAAACGAAATTTCGGTAGTATTTACATAGTGAACGATGCGTTATTTATGGCATAAAAGCCATATGCTATTTCTTATAACAGTAAAATAGATATCCAAAAATATATTTAAGATATATTGTTTTTAATAAAAATCCGTTGCTACATTCTATATCACGGGGTCGTCTGAAAAGCGGTTTTTCGAGACGTATCTGTGTGCTCGTTAAATACACACAAAACAGGCAAAAGCAATATGTTTACATTCAAATCACTGCTCGATATGCCGCGCGAGAAGCTCTTGCCGTCGTCGTGGCGTTAATCGGGGCGATGGTTACACCATCATTTCGCTGACTGGCTGCATATGTCCATCATTGCCGCCATTACCGTCCTCATCCTCTGACGGTCTCGTGCGCGGTTGAAATATAACGACAGTGCAAAAAGGCATGGTCGGCGCGGTGGGGCAGGGCATGGGCGCGATTTACCTATCATCGGGTTGATGGTCAGCGCGCTGATGATGAGCGCGCGATTCCGGACGCTGATGTATTACGTTTCGGGCCGATTTCCCCACTTACTTTCGTATTTCTCCGCCTTTGCACTCTGTCCGTCGTCGGTGTGTCCATCGGCAGCAGTTTGACCACTTGCGCCACCGTCAGCGTTGCTTTCACGGGTATGGCGGCGGCGTTTCATGCCGATTTGGCGATGACAGCAGGCGCGATTGTTTCCGGCGCGTTCTTCGGCGACAAAATGTCTCCGCTCTCCGATACCGGGCATTTCGCCTCCATTGTCGGCATTGATTTGTTCGAGACACATCAAAAACATGATGTACCACCATTCCTGCGTGGCTCATCAGCGCGGCATTGATGCTGTGGCTCTTGCCCAATGTTGCCGCCCACGATTTGAACAGCGTCGAATCCTTCCGCAGCCAGCTCGAAGCGACGGGCACGGTGCGGCATTCGCTGATTCCGTTTGCGCTGTTGGTCGTGCTGGCGCTGTTGCGCATCAACGCCGTCGTCGCCATGCTCTTGCCCATCCTCGCCGCGCTTGCGGTAACTTATTTCCACAGCACGCCCGACTTGAACCAGCTCGGCGCATGGTTTTACGGCGGTACAAACTCGGCGAAGCGTTTCAGACATCGCCAAACTCATTTCGCGCGGCGGTTTGAAAGCATGTTCTTCACGCAAAAACCATCGTGATTCTCGGCATGAGTTTGGTGGATTATTGTTTACGCTCGGCGTGATTCCGTCGCTGTTGGACGCCATCCGCGCGTTCCTGACTACCGCCGGACGCCACCTTCAGCGTTGCCGCCGTCGGTCGGCGTCACTTTCCTCATCGGCGAACAATATTTGAGTATTTTGCTTTCCGGCGAAACCTTTCAAACCGTGTACGACAAGCTCGGTCTGCATTCGCGCAACCTTTCGCGCACGCTTGAGGATGCGGGTACCGTCATCAACCCTCTCGTTCCGTGGAGCGTCTGCGGCGTAGTTTATCAGCCACGCGCGGCGTACCCGTCTGGAATACCTCCGTATGCCTTCTTCGCTATCTGGGCCTGATTTTGACACTGCTGTTCGGCTGGACGGGTCTGACGTTGAGCAGAAAGAAACCGCGTAAAAGCGGCGGATAGAGGTCGTCTGAAAACCTTCGGTATGGGTTTTCAGACGACCTTTATAGAAATGCTCTGACGGAATAGATGACGGCTTGTGGGATTTTCCTCAGGCGGACGAGGTTGATCGATATAGCCTTGACGAAGCTGCGTGCCGATTCGATGAGTTTGCCGTTGTCGTCAAACAGGGTGGGGAGTTGCCGAGGAAGACTTCGGGCTGTCGGTCAGCGGCATATTGAAGTAGGACGGCAAGGCGCAGGTTTTGCGAGCTGTAACCGCCCATTTTTGCCGACGGAATGGCTGATGATGCCTGCGGGCGTGTTTTTCCATGCGACGTCGGCGTTTGGGTTTGGAGCCGATGTCTACCGGCGTTTTCTCAGACAGGCGGGGACAGTGCGGTTGTTTTCGAGGTAACGAACAATACGCCGGCGGAGGCTTTGATGGTTTCGCGGAAGGCGGTGTAGCTTTCGGGCGTGGGGAAGTCCGGTTTCGGCGGTCGTCGTAGTCGAAATTGTGAGCGGCAAGCCGCCGATTTCGACGATTTGAAGCTTCGTAGCCTTCGGGGAACATGGGGATGACGTTTTGCGCCCACTTTGCGGGCAAACGAGCCTTTACGCAGGCTGCCTACTAAAATGCTTTGACTTTTTGCCATGATTTTTCTCCTGATTGTGAAAATAAAACGATTCGTAAATTCATTTTTAAAATGGGCGCGGATAACGGTCAAGATTAGGGCATCGCGTTAAGGCGGCTTTATCTACGGGCAGGTCGTACAGCTGAAGTTTCGTTTCTTTATGGTTGTATGTGAATTCTGATGAAAATTCAGGTGCTGAAGACAAATCGTTAGATGGAAAGCCTTGTTTTTCAGATTCACTGTATTGCTTTGAGCAACAGTTTTAATTAGATATATAACCTAGTAATTGTTTTGTGCGTGTAAATTGAAACTTACGCATAATGTAAAAACATATGCAATATGGGATGGTGGTTTGAGAGGCATCCCATCGAGCATCAATAAAAGAAAAAGAGGAAAAATCATGTCATTGGCCTGGTGGAAACCGGGTGTTCGGCGGTTGGACGCATTCGAAGCGGTGTGGCTGCATGTTTTTGTAGATATGGCGGTCGTGTTCGTCTTTCAATCCGACTCATAGCTGGCGAGCATTGCTGCGGTAACGGGCATTTTATTGCGTCGTCTTCGTCGGTAAAGGGAAAATCAGCAATTGATTTGTTTGGGCTGATTTCCGTGTCGCCGTATGTCTTATGTTTCCTATACGTTTAAGCTCTACGGCGAGATGATGACTGAATTTATTGGTATGCTGCCTGTCCAGTTTGTCGGTTTCTATGTGGGCAGACATATGGCTTTTGGGCGAAACGGCAGAAACGGGAGGAAGTGAAGGCGAAGGCGTTGACGGTCAGACCAGTGGCTGCTGGTGGTTGCCGTGTCGGTTGGAGGACTTCGGCTTATATCGAATGGCTGCACCACTGAGGCGGCGTTGCCGACCCTCGACGGCGTAACGGTCGTCGTCGATTGTGGCTCGGGTGTTGATGACTTTCTGCGCTACCGCGAGCAATGGGCATTGTGGATTGTGGTCAATATCCTGACGATTTCGCTGTGGGCTGCGGCATGGTTCAAAAACGGAGAAAGCGAGCCTGCCACTTTTGCTGATGTACGTCATGTATTTGTGCAATTCGGTTTACAGCTGTATCAACTGGACGAAGCTGGTAAAACGGTGCTCTGAACAATAAGTGTCAATTGCAGGTCGTCTGAAAATCCGGTATCGGGTTTCAGACGACCTTTGTATATCCATGTTAAAAATCCGTGTCTCAAACATTTCAATATGATGTTGTGCATACTTCCGATATTGACACGAACGATACGGCTCACGAATACCATGCCGACAATCCCGATTTCCCTGCAAAACCATTGTGGCGACGCTGTTTTATCGGCGCGTTTTTCTGACTATCTCAACGACACGCTTTTAAATGTGCGCTCACGCCGATTATGAAGGACTTCGGTGTCGATAAGACCGTCAATGGCTGACGACGGGCTTTTGCTGGTGATAGGCGCGTTCCGCCGATTACGGCGGGCGTGATTCAATGGTTTGAAACGCGCAAGATGGTATTGTTCACGCAGGCGACGTTTCTGGCGGGTTCGCTGATTTGCGCGTTTACCGACTTTCGGGATTCTAGTCGCGGGCGGATGGTGCAGGCGGTGTCTGCTGCACTCTTTTCGTACCGCTCCTGTTTAACGGCATTTTTGTCGATTTACCCCGCCAGAACAAACGCGGGACGGCGATGGGCGTGGATGTACCATGATGTTGCACTTGCTGCGCCCGCGATGTGCCACGCTGTGAGCATCATCATCGACCACACGCATTGGCGCGTGCTGTTCGGCTTTACCGCGCCGTTTATGCTGGCGGCGATGGCGTTGGTGCGGCATCTGACGGTTAATTTGAGCACCATCAGCCGTCCGAAGATTGATATTTTGTCTGCCGTACTGTCGATTGTTGGCTTCGGCGGCTGGTGTATGCGAGCAGTAATTTCGCCAGTCTGCCGCTGGCGGAATTTATCTTGCTGTTTGCCGCCTCCGTCGCGCTGGTGGGCTGGTTGCATACCGCCAGTCCCGCTTGGCGACTTGCCGCTGCTGAACCTTCGGGCGTTTGAGTATAAGCAGTTCCGCTACTGCGTCGTGATTCTGGCGGGCGCGGTATTCCTGTTTTAGGTTTGGAACTGCTGATGCCGATGTACACGCAGCAGGTGCTGATGCTGACGGGTACGGCGACGGGCTGATTTTGATGCCCGCGAGTATCGCCCAAGCGGTTGCCGCGCCTTTGTTCGCGCAAACTGCTGGACAAGAAAGGCGGACGGTTTTGTCGTGCTGCCCGCCACGGTGATGCTGACGGTGTCGCTGGCGGTGTTAGTGGCTGTTTTGCGGATTGACACGCAAGTCGCGATGCTGACCGCCATGTTCACGCTGATGGCGGTGTCCGTCTCCGCCTGCGTAAGGCGAAAACCCACGGCTTAGATGCGTTGCCGAAAAACTCAATCTCACGGCGCGGCGATTCTCGACCACCATCAACCCGATTGCCGGCGCAATCGGCGCGGCATTTTTCGTCGGTGCGACCAATATCGGCGAAACTGTCTTCCGCCGCCTCGCCGCAACAAAGCCATGCTCGACGGCATCCATCTGGCAATGGGCAGCGCGCTGGTGTTGGGTGCGGTGATGGTGTTTTTCGCCATGCAGCCTGAGCGGCATCAAACAGAGTCATAGCGCGTACTGAGAATGTGTGAGGAAGGTCGTCTGAAACCATGTATTTATAGGCTTTCAGACGACCTTTTCGTGTTTATGGTGGATGAACGTGAGTCCGGGATAAGCAAACAATTTTCCTTTTGAAATACATTTTCTTGATAAGTAAATTCAACGGGCGACGTGGTAGGAGCGGCAATACCTGCCGCGGATTGTGAAAGCGTGGGCTTCTGCCCACGGGATTGATGGCTTGGTTTCTCGAGTCGGGAGATATATGGCGTCGTGGGCGGAGCCCATGCCTTTCAGCTGGGGCAGGGTCGTCTGAAATCATAGGGTTACGATTTTCTCAGACGACCTTTATATTTAAAAATTACATATGAATACATTTTTAAATATTATAGTTTTAATTGTAAATCATGATGTTATTTTTAGTTTTGGTCGTCTGAAAAGGGAGTAGGTGGAAAATAGGGCGGTTTGGGCGGTGTGGATGCCTATTTTTCGCACTTGAACAAAATTCTGATAAATGAATTAATTATATTTGTTTTTGAGATGGATTGTTTAAAATCGTTCTGATTGGTTTGAAGTAGTGCAAGCTTGGTAAAATAGGGATTTGGGTTGTATTCAGGAGAGAGTTTTGGGTTTTTGTTTCTGAAGTATGTTCATTAATGATTGAATTTTTAAAAATATTTTAGAAAAAGTGTTTGACAGCCTGAAAATTATAAATTTGCCCTTACCAATAAAACCACATTGCACTGCTCAAAGGAACCCCTATCATGAATCTGTACCAAACTTCTCCGTCTTGTTATAGATCGTCTTCTATCTCTGCCGCATCCGTCGTCGTCTGCTTTTTGGGCAGTCGCGGCGGTCTGACGGCTCTTCGCCCGAATCGGGGGTTTCTGCATTTCTGCGGACGGTTTGGGTTTTGAAAATTCTGTCTTTCCAACTGTATTTTCCTTTCCGAATTTAAAAATTATTAAAATTTTCATATACCTCCGCTTCAGCCGAATTATTTGTATTGAATTTGTTAACTGATTGTTTTTATTGATTTTGATTTTTGAGGCGACGTGATGGGTTGGTGGTTTGAAAGGTCGTCTCGAAAACGGTTTTGAAACCATTGTTTCTTTTTGAACGGTTCGTTTCGGTTTCGCGGAAACCGAGCCGTTGAGTCGATACTGATCTAATCTACAAGGAGAAATATCATGAGCCAACTTTCTGCCGGCACCCGTTTCGCCAAGCTGTGAAGGTCGAATCCTCTTGCCGTGGTCGGCTGTGTAAACGCTTATTTTGCGCGGCTGGCGACGCAGAGCGGGTTTAAGGCGGCTATATCTGTCGGGCGGCGGCGTGGCGGCCTGTTCGTGTGGGATTCCGGATGGGCATCACTACGATGGAAGATGTGCTGGATTGATGCGCGGCGGATTACGGACAATGTGGATACGCCTTTGCTGGTGGACATCGATGTCGGCTGGGGCGGGCGTTCAATATCGCGCGCACGATTCGCAACTTCGAGCGTGCGGGTGTGGCGGCGGTATATCGAAGATCAGGTGGCGCAGAAGCGTTGCGGTCGTCGTCCGAACAAGGCCATTGTTTCTAAAGATGAAATGGTAGACCGCATTAAAGCCGCCGTCGATGCGCGCGTGGATGAGAATTACTAGTGATTATCGGCGCGGACGGACGCGCTGGCGGTGGAAGGTTTGGATGCCGCCATTGAGCGGGCGCAGGCTTGCGTGGAAGCGGGCGCGGACATGATTTTCCCTGAAGCGATGACGGATTTGGCGATGTACCGAATTTGCGGACGCGGTGAAAGTGCCGTGTTGGCGAACACTGACCGAATTCCGGCGCGACGCCGCTTTATGCAGCGCGAGCTGGCGGACAACGGCGTGTCGCTGGTGCTGTATCCGCTCGTCGTTCCGCGCCGCGAGCAAAGGCCGCGCTGAATGTTTATGAGGCGATTATGCGCGATGGCACGCAGGCGGCGGTGGTCGATACCATGCAGACCCGCGCCGAGCTTTACGAGCATTTGGATTACCACGACTTCGAACAGAAGCTGGATAAATTGTTTCAGAAGTAAAAACCGTTTTCAGACGACCCTCAGCCTTCAATAGGTCGTCTGGAAAACTCAAACCATAAAAACACAAAGGAGAAATACCATGACTGCAACCACCGAAACCCCGACCTTCAAACCGAAAAAACTGTTGCCCTCTCCGGCGTGGCGGCGGGCAATACCGCGCTGTGTACCGTCGGTCGCACCCGGCAACGATCGTGAGCTACCGCGGTTACGACATCCTTGATTTTGGCGCAGAAATGCGAGTTTGAAGAGTCGCCTACTGTTGATCCACGGCCACCTGCCCAACAAATTTGAACTCGCCGCCTACAAAGCCAAGCTCAAAGTCCATGCGCGGCCTGCCTATCCGCGTGATTAAAAGTGTTGGAAAGCCTGCCTGCGCACACGCATCCGATGGACGTCATGCGTACCGGCGTGTCCATGCTCGGCTGTGTTCATCCCGAACGCGAAAAGCCACCCCGACAGCGAAGCGCGCGACATTGCGGATGCAAAACTCATCGCCAGCCTCGGCAGCATCCTGCTTTACTGGTATCAATATTCGCACAACGGCAAACGCATCGACGTTGAAAGCAAAAGAAGACACCATCGGCGGCCACTTCCTGCACCTGTTGCACGGCAAACGCCCGACCGAATCGCAGTTAAAGCTCATGCACGTTTCGCTGATTCTGTATGCGGGAACACGAGTTCAACGCTCCACTGCCGCCCGCGTGAGTTGCCGGTACTGGGTTCGGACATGTGTTCGCATGCGCCGGCGCCATCGGCGCTCAGAAAGCTGAAACACGGCGGCGCGAACGAAGTTGCCCACGACATCCAAAAACGCTACCCGCAACGCCGACGAAGCTGAAGCCGACATCCGCGAACGCATCGCCCGCACAGAAATCGTTATCGGGTTCGGCCATCCGGCTATTACACCATTTCCGACCGCGCGCAACGTCGTGACATAGAAGTGGCGCGCGGTTTGAGCTGCGAAGCGGGCGACATGCGCCTCTTCGACATCGCCGAACGCTTGGAGAGCGTGATGTGGAAGAGATGTTCCCGAACTGGACTGGTTCTCCGCCGTGTCCTACCAAAAACTCGGCGTCCCGACCGCCATGTTCACGCCGCTCTTCGTGATTTCGCGCCCACCGGCTGGGCGGGCACACGTCCTCGAACAGCGCAAAGACGGCAAAATCATCCGTCCGACGCGAACTACACCGTGCCCCTGAAGACTTGGCGTTTGTGGAAATTGAAGAACGCTGAGATTCAGCCACAACCGTAGAGACGCCAATCGGATTTCAGATCGACGTGTAGCGCGGGCTTTGCCCGCGGAAAACTGAGTCCCGCCTACGGTTCCGCTTTTCAGACGGCCCGTTGGAATATGCGAGAGAAGGTCGTCTGAAAACCAGCCGCAACGTTCTGCCGTCATTTCGCCCCGCCTAAGCGAGGACAGGCCGTGGCGGAATGGCGGGAGGCAGCGCGGCAACTCTCACGGTTTCGCCAAAATGCAGGAAAAGCCCGCGAGCCGAACGGATTTCAGACAACGTGCGATCGTTGTTATCCATTAAAAACTGAATATTAAAGTTTCAGACGACCCCTTCCAGCAAACGTCGTCTGAAACCTCAAACTCACTAAGAAAATAGATCCACAGGAGAACTGAACATGGCTGCCAACCAACGTTACCGCAAACCGCTGCCCGGTACGGATTTGAATACTACGACGCGCGTGCGGCGTGTGAGGACATTCAAGCCGGCTCTTCACGACAAGCTGCCTTTACACGAGCCGCATTTTGGCGGAGAACTTGGTCAACCGCGCGACAAAAGTCGATTTGCCGACGCTGCAAAGCTGGCTGGGTCGGTTGATAGAAGGCAAAGCGAAAATCGACTTTCCGTGGTATCCCGCACGGGTGGTGTGTCACGATATTCTGGGGCAGACCGCGCTGGTGGATTTGGCGGGCTTGCGCGATGCGATGTGCGAGAAGGGCGGCGATCCTGCTAAAAGTGAATCCGGTGGTGCAGACGCAGCTTATCGTCGACCACTCGCTGGCGGTGGAGTGCGGTGGCTACGACCCCGATGCGTTCCGTAAAAACCGCGAAATCGAAGACCGCCGCAACGAAAGACCGTTTCCACTTTATCAACTGGACGAAAACCGCCTTTGAAAATGGATGTGATTCCGGCGGGCAACGGCATCATGCACCAAATCAATCTGGAAAAATGTCGCCCGTCGTCCAAGTCAAAAACGGCGTGGCGTTTCCGACACCTGCGTCGGCATCGGACTCGCACGCCGCACGTCGATGCGCTGGGCGTGATTTCCGTGGGCGTGGGCGGTTTGAAGCGGAAACGGTAATGCTGGGCGCGCGTCCATGATGCGCCTGCCCGATATTGTCGGCGTGGGCTGACGGGCAAACGGCAGGCGGGGATTGCGGCGACGGATACTGTTGGCGCTGACCGAGTTTCTGCGCAAAGAGCGCTGGTCGGGGCGTTTGTCGAATTTTTCGGCGAGGGCGCGAGAAGCCTGTCCATCGGCGACCGCGCAACCATTTCCAACATGACGCCGGAGTTCGGCGCGACTGCCGCCATGTTCGCCATCGATGCGCAAACCATTGATTGTTGAAACTGACCGGACGCGACGACGCGCAGGCGAAATTGGTGAAACCTACGCCAAAACCGCCGGACTGTGGGCGGACAACCTGAAAACCGCCGTTTATCCGCGCGTGTTGAAGTTTGATTTGAGCAGCGTAACGCGCAACATGGCAGCTCGAGCACCCGCACGCGCGTTTTGCCACCGTCGACTTGGCGGCGAAAGGGCTGGCGAAGCCTACGAAGAGCCTTCAGACGGCCTCATGCCCGGACGCGCGGTCAGTCATCGCCGCGATTACCAGTTGCACCAACACTTCCAACCCGCGCAACGTCGTTGCCGCCGCGCTCTTGGCGCGCAACGCCAACCGCTTGGACTGAAACGCAAACCGTGGGTCAAACCTCGTTCGCCCCCGGCTCGAAAAGTGGCGGAAATCTATTTGAAAGAAGCGTGGCCTGTTGCCCGAAATGGAAAAACTCGGCTTCGGCATCGTCGCCTTCGCCTGCACCACCTGCAACGGCATGAGCGGCGCGCTCGATCCGAAAATCCAGCAGGAAATCATAGACCGCGATTTGCACGCCACCGCCGTACTGTCGGGCAACCAGCAACTTCGACGGCCGCATCCACCCGTATGCGAAACAGGCTTTCCTCGCTTCGCCCCCGCTGGTGGTGGCCTACGCCGTCGCCGGCAGCATCCGTTTCGATATTGAAAACGACGTACTCGGCGTTTCAGACGACGGCACGAAATCCGCCTGAAAGACATCGGCCAACCGACGAAGAAATCGATGCCGTCGTTGCCAAATATGTGAAACCGCAGCAGTTCCGCGACGTGTATGTACCGATGTTCGACACCGGCAAAGCGCAAAGGCCCTGAGTCCGCTGTACGACTGGCGTCCGATGTCCACCCACATCCGCCGTCCGCCCTATTGGGAAGGCGCGCTGGCAGGCGAACGCAGCCTCGACGGGAATGCGCCCCTTGGCGATTCTGCCCGACAACATCACCACCGACCACATTTCGCCGTCCAACGCGATTCTGGCGGCGAGTGCGGCGGGCGAATATCTGGCGAAAATGGGTTTGCCTGAGAAGACTTCAATTCTATGCCACCCACCGCGGCGACCACCACTCGCCCAACGCGCCACCTTTCGCCAATCCCAAATTGTTTAACGAAATGGCGAAAACGAAGACGGCAGCGTGCGCTGCTCGCTCGCCCGCGTCGAACCCGAAGGCGAAACCATGCGCATGTGGGAAGCCATCGAAACCTATATGAACCGCAAACAGCCGCTCATCATCATCGCCGGCGCGGACTACGGACTAAGGCTCCAGCCGCGACTGGGCGGCGAAAGGCGTGCGGCTGGCGGGCGTGAGCTCATCGCCGCCGAAGGTTTCGAGCGCATCCACCGCATCAACCTCATCGGCATGGGCGTCTTGCCGCTGCAATTCAAACCCGGCACCAACCGCCACACCCTGCAACTGGACGGCACGGGAAACCTACGACGTGGTCGGCGAACGCAAACCGCGCGGCGACCTGACCCTCGTCATCCACCGCAAAAACGGCGAAACCGTCGAAGTCCCCGTTACCTGCCGCCTCGATACCGCAGAGGAAGTGTTGGTGTACGAAGCCGGCGGCGTGCTGCAACGGTTCGCACAGGATGGAAGGAACGCGGCGTAGAGGTCGTCTGAAAAAGCAGACGTAGCGTGGGTCGGGTTCAACATTTTGCTCATTCACGTAATTCCCGATATGGCAGGCATCTGACTGAAATCGTCATTCCCGCGCAGGCGGGAATCCAGAAACGTGGAATTGAGGAAACCTTTTATCCGATGAGTTTCTGTGCGGATAGTCTGGATTCCCGCCTGCGCGGGAATGACGGAGTTTAATAATCTGCCGTATCACAACACAGCAGCCGTAGATTGGGGCGAACCCCGACATTTTTGTGGAAGCAAACGGCTTTTTGGTCGGAGTGGCAGCCTAATGTACTTTTGAAAGTGTGTAGCGTGGGCTTTGTCCACGAGATAAAGGCTAAATTGACACAGAAAATCGTGGGCAGAGCCCACGCTACATAAGGAGAATCCAAAAATGCCACAAATCAAAAATCCCCGCCGTTTACTACGTGGCGGCACATCGTGCTGGCGTGTTTTTCAAACGTTCCGATCTGCCCGAGGCGGCGCGGGAAGCGGGCAGCGCGCGCGATAAAATCCTGTTGCGCGTACTCGGCAGCCCCGACCCCTGACGGCAAGCAGATAGACGGTTTGGGTAACGCCAGCTCGTCGACCAGCAAGGCGGCGATTTTGGACAAGTCCGAACGTGCCGGTCACGACGTCGATTACCTTTTTCGGGCGTTTCATCGACAAACGCTTTTCGTCGATTGGAGCGGCAACTGCGGCAACTCTCACCGCCGCCGTGGGCGCGTTCGCCATCGAGCAGGGCTGGTCGATAGCCAAAATCCCTTCAGACGGCATCTGCACGGCGGTAAAATTCGGCAGAAAAACATCGGCAAAACCATCATCGCCCATGTTCCGATGCAAAACGGCGAAGTCTTGAAACGGGGATTTCGAGCTCGACGGCGTTACCTTTTCCCGCCGCCGAAGTGCAAATCGAATTCCTCGATCCCGCCGACGGCGAAGGCAGTATGTTTCCGGACCGGCAATCTGGTGGACGAGCTGGACGTTCCGGACATAGGTCGTCTGAAAGCTACGCTCATCAACGCGGGCATTCCGACCGTTTTTCCTGAACGCCGCCGACTTGGGCTACACGGGCAAGAGTTGCAGGACGACATTAACAATGATGCCGCTGCGCTGGAAAAATTTGAGAAAATCCGCGCTTACGGTGCGCTGAAAATGGGCTTGATTAACGACGTGTCCGAAGCCGCCGCCCGCGCGCACACGCCGAAAGTCGCCTTCGTCGCCCCCGCCGCCGATTACACCGCCTCCAGCGGCAAAACCGTGAACGCTGCCGACATCGATTTGCTGGTACGCGCCCCTGAGCATGGGCAAACTGCACCACGCCATGATGGGCACTGCCTCGGTCGCTATCGCCGCTGCCGCCGCCGTCCCCGGCACGCTGGTCAACCTCGCCGCAGGCGGCGGAACGCGCAACGAAGTGCGCTTCGGCCATCCTTCCGGCACATTGCAGCGTCGGCGCGGCGGCAGAAATGTTCGGACGGTATTTGGGCGTGAAAAAGCCGTCGCGAGCCGCAGCGCGCGCGTGATTATGGAAGGGCGGGTGCGTCGTTCTGATGATTGTTTTTGAACCGACGTAGCGCGGCTTGCCCGCGAGCCATAAAAAGGTCGTCTGAAAAACAAGTAGACATCAAATCACTGACTATTCCCTTGCTCCTGTGGCGGAAGGCGGCAAAACCACAAGGAAGAACATCGAAACCCCGATAAAAGACAGCTCCCGTAGTCGCCGTCATTCCCGCGCAGGCGGGAATCCAGACCTGTCAATATGGGAGGATTGGCAGGGAAAAACAGGTTTCGTGAGTTCTACATTCTGGATTCCTGCCACAGCCTCGTCTCCCACCTACGCAGGGACGGGAATGACGATAGAAAATGCGCATACGCTTTTGCCTCAAAGAGGCCGTCTGAAACACATCCCGCCCAACGCCCATCCTTTTTTCAGACGACCCCACCAAAAACAACCACAAACTACAAGGAGAAATATCATGTCCGACCAACTCATCCTCGTCCTGAACTGCGGCAGTTCCTCGCTTAAAGGCGCCGTTATCGACCGCAAAAGCGGCAGCGTCGTCCTAAGCTGCCTCGGCGAACGTTTGCGTACGCCCGAAGCCGTCATCACCTTCAGCAAAGACGGCAACAAACGCCAGGTTCCCCTGACTGGCCGCAACTGCCACGCCGGCGCGGTGGGTAGGGCTGTTGAACGAACTGGAAAAACACGGCCTGCACGACCGCATCAAAGCCATCGGCCACCGCATCGCCCACGGCGGCGAAAAATATCACGAGTCCGTCCTCATCGACCAAGACGTCCTCGACGAACTGAAAGCCTGCATCCCGCTCGCCCCGCTGCACAACCCCGCCAACATCAGCGGCATCCTCGCCGCGCAGGAACACTTCCCGGCGTGCCCAACGTCGGCGTGATGGACACCTCGTTCCACCAAAACCATGCCCGAACGCGCCTACACCTACGCCGTGCCGCGCGAATTGCGCAAAAATACGCCTTCCGCCGCTACGGCTTCCACGGCACCAGTATGCGCTACGTCGCCCCCGAAGCCGCGCGGATTCTGGGCAAACCGCTGGAAGATTTGCGCACGATCGTCGCCCACCTCGGCAACGGCGCGTCCATCACCGCCATCCGAAACGGCAAATCCGTCGATACCAGCATGGGCCGCGTTTCCATCGAAGGCCTCGTCATGGGCACCGTTGCGGCGACATCGACCCCGGCGTGTCACAGCTACCTGACCGCCCACGCCGGCATGAACATCGAGCAAGTCGATGAAATGCTGAACAAAAATCAGGATTGCTCGGCATCTCCGAACTTTCCAACGACCGCTGTACCCTCGAAATCGCTGCCGACGAAGGCCACGAAGGCGCACGCCTCGCCCTCAGTCATGACCTACCGCCTCGCCAAATACATCGCCTCATGTCGGTCGCCCTGCGGCGGCATAGACGCCCTCATCTTCACTGGCGGCATCGGCGAAAACTCGCAACATCCGCGCCAAAACCGTCGCCTACCTCGACTATTTTCGGGTGTGCACATCGACACCAAAGCCAACATGGAAAAACGCTACGGCACCTGCAGGGCATCATCAGCCCGACAGGGTTCCACGCCCGCCGTTTTGGTCGTGCCGACCAACGAAGAACTGATGATCGCACCGACACCGCCGAACTGGCAGGGCTTTTTGCAGAAGCAGGCTGAGGTTGAGGCAATACGTTGTTCAAATAACAATGAAATAGAAAGAGGTCGTCTGAAAGATAGGTTTCAGACGACCCTTTGTTTGGAAAAGACGATCTTATGCTTTTCTTTTGTTATTTGGAAGAGAACTAAGAAGGGTAGGGGATGTTTTTCAGCTTAAAAAGCAAAGGTTATGAAACAGATACTTTTCCCGACTCAGGAAAAAGTTAAATTTTAGGAATAAATGTTTATTATGTTAGTGAAATATTGAAATAGTTTCATGAGAAATTAAAAAAGAGGTAAGTAAGCAACAATGAAACGTAATTCAGATATGTTTTACATTTCGTATGAGATTAGAATGCCTGCAAATTATTCTCTAAATAATCATTATATTGAGTAAAGAAAAATGACAATAAATTATTAAAAGAGAGTTTGCCATATTCCATTTAAAAATAGTTACTTGATTGAGTAATGGTGCGGATATAGAATGCCTGTTTTCCCATATCTTATTTGACGTTTAAATAAAATCAATAAGATATTATTATTTAATAAACATAAATAATATTCAATATTAGGCTTTTTGCGAATCCTTAGATTGATCTTTGTTTTTGAAATCAAGGTAAATTGGAGCGGCTACGGATTTATTCAAGATTCGGATGTTAGTTTTGTAGAAAGCCTATTAGTTTAATACTCGGTAAAAAGTAAATCCTTGGAAACAAAGTCAGCAAACGGCGGGCAAACCCCTGGCACATTGGGCAAACCGGTCAAAATGCCGAACAGGCGCAAGCGGAATATGGCAGTGGTTACGCTGCTATTTGTTTTGGCGGCTATTGGCGTGGCATTTGCTATGTTTTGTTTTTGGCAGCACGAAGAAACAACTGAAGACGCATATGTTGCGGGATATTTGGTTCAGATTACGCCGCAAGTCGGCGGGACAGTGCCGCAAAGTCATGTTTGACGACACGGATGTTGTGAAAAAGGCGATGTTTTGGTTACTCTGGACGACAGTGATTTCCAGCTGGCGTATGACGGGGCGCAAAACGAGGCTGATTCAGGCAATCCGTCAAAACAAGCAGCAGACGGCAGTCAATTCCCAGGCGAAAGCGCAAGTGTTGCTGCGTAAAAAGCCGATTTTGGCACGCGCTCAGGCAGATTTGCGGCGCCGGGAGCTACCTGTCCGTACGGATGCCATTTCCGGTGAGAGTTGAGTCATGCCCGGGCGGCGGTCGTTCAGGCGCAAGCAGCATTGAAAGCAGTGGAAGCGGAAGAGGCTTCGGCCCAGGCTGCGTTGGGTAACAATATTCCAGTGCGTGAGCAACCTGCCGTTCAAACAGCAGTGAGCAAGATTAAAAGATGCCTGGCTGAATTTGCAGCGTACATAAATCCGCGCGCCTACTGGGCGGGCAGGATTGCCAAACGCAATGTCCAAGTCGGACAGAGAATTTCGCAAAGGCGCGGCGCTGATGGCAGTTGTTCCCTTGACGGATTTGTGGGTGGATGCCAATTTTAAAGAATCGCACATTACGAAAAATGAAAAATCGGACAGCCTGCGGGAAATGACTGCCGATTTGTACGGCAGAAAAAGTGGTTTACTACGGTAAAGTCATGGGCTTGTCCGCAGGTACGGCAGCGCGTTTTCACTTTTGCCGCCGCAAAACGCAACGGGCAACTGGATTAAAGTCGTTCAGCGTGTACCGGTCAGAATCAGCCTGGATCCTAACGAATTGAAAGCAAACCCCTTGCGCGTCGGTCTTTCTATGACAGTCAAAGTCGATATTGCCGAAGCGGGTTCGGGTAAGCCGATGACGGCGGCCGCCGTGAAAAATCTCGGCAGCCCCGAAACGGACAGCGTAGATTGGGCGGCGGCTAATGCATTAATCGATAAGATTTTTGAAAAATACGCCAAATAACCTGTTTCAGACGACCTTCGGTATCCCGACAGGTCGTCTGAAACGTTCATATCCGGCAAATTAGTGAAATAAGTAGTGCAATCAGGATGAGGGACTTGCTCATTCTGTTTCAAGAGAATCGATACGGCAAACCCCGCCTAGGTTAAAAAGCGGAATAGCAATGTCGGCGGTGAAGGAAGATTTTCGATGAATTATCCGCCGTTGACGAGGCATCAGGTTGGTCTTGAGTTACATTGTCGCTGAGCCTTGCCGTCTTTATGGAAGTATTGGATACGACGATTGCTAATGTTGCCGTCCCCGTTATTGCCGGTGTATTTGGGTGCGGCAACGACTCAGGGAACGTGGCGATTACATCATTTGCCGTGGCAGATGCCATTTCCGTACCGCTGACAGGGTTTCTTGCGAAGCGGGTGGGTGAAGTGCGCGCCGTTTGTCGGATCGGTCATCGGCTTCGTGATTACATCTTGGCTGCGGTATTTCACCGAATTTTGCAAACCTTGGTGTTTTTCCGTATTTTGCAGGGTTTTTGTCGGCAGATGCTGATTCCTTTGTCCCAAAGCCCTCGATGGCATCTTACCCGCCGGAGAAGCGGACTTTGGCATTGGCACTTTGGGCGATGACAGTCGTGGTCGCCCCTGTTTTAGTAGCCGAGTTTTCCGGTGGCTGGATTTCGGACAACTGGCATTGGGGTGGATATTCTTTATCAATATTCCCATCGGTGGTGTCTGCGGTAAATTGTCGCTGGCAGCAACTGCGCGACCGTGAAACCGATACGGTTAAAACGCTCATTGATTACACTGGGCTGATTTTGATGATCGTCGGTATCGGCTCGTGCAAATGATGTTGGACAGGGGAAAAGAGCTCGATTGGTTCGCATCGGGCGAAATTATCGTATTGGCAGTCGTTGCAACGGTATGTCTGACTTATTTCATCGTTTGGGAATTGGAGTAAAAATATCCGATTGTCGATTTGTTGTCTTTTGTTTAAAAACCGCAACTTTACCATCGGCGTATTGACGACTTCGCTCGGGTTTATGGTGTATAAGGGCACGTTGACGCTTTTGCTGGTGTTGCAGTCTCAACTCGGTTATACCGCTACGGGCGGATTATGGCTGCGCCTATCGGATTTCTGCCGATTTTCCTATTCTCTGATAGGGCGGTTCGGCAATAAAATCGATATGCGCCTCGTTGGTTACCGGTAGTGATGTTTCACTTTACTTTTCATTGGCGGACGGATATGCAGGAATGGACGCGAGCAACGTTGCCTGGCCGCAGTTTTGGCAGGGTTTGGGTGAGCCATGTTCTTCTGCCGCTGACTACCATTACTCTGTCCGCACATGAAAAGGTCACGCATCGGCAAGCAGTTTGTCGAATTTTCTACGTGTCTTTATGGGTGGTGTCGGTGTGTCTGTCGTCAGTACCATGTGGGAGCGGAGGAGGCTTTACATCATACGCAACTGACTGAACATATCACGCCGTATTCTCCGGATACCGCCGAAAGCAGTCCGTCAGATGGCGGAAGCGGGTTTGAACGGAGGCAGGCAGTCGGTCTGATAAACAGTACCATTACCCAACAGGGCTTTTATCGTTAGCTCGAATGAGATATAGCTGGGCGGTATCTTGTTCATTATCATGATTCCCATTATTTTGGCTGGCGAAGCCGCCTTTCCATCACGACGGAGGCGGAGGAGGGCATTGATGAGTGTTGCTGCGGAAGGAACTGGAATCGCTAATTCGAGGAGAAAAGGTCGTCTTAAAACGGTAACGACAGTTTCAGACGACCTTTCATATGCAGCTGGAAATCCGCTATACTCGCTCATTCGTTTCGCGGTCACGCGTTCGCGAAAACAACATTTGAAGATTTATCCCGACAGGCGGTCGGTGTCAAAAATGCTTGAACTAACGCTGTGCGGTATAAATCGCGTTTTACTATTTTAGAAGTTTGAGACTAACCATGGCACGAGTTTGCAAAGTGACCGGTAAGCGCCCGATGTCTGGCAACAACGTATCACACGCCAACAACAAAACCAAACGTCGTTTTTTGCCTAACTTGCAATCACGTCGTTTCTGGGTAGAAAGTGAAAACCGCTGGGTTCGCCTGCGCGTTTCTAACGCTGCATTGCGTACCATCGACAAAGTAGGCATTGATGTCGTATTGGCTGATTTGCGTGCTCGCGGCGAAGCTTAATTTAAACCGTTAATAAGGATTACTGCAATGCGCGATAAAATCAAACTGGAGTCAAGTGCTGGTACTGGTCACTTCTACACCACTACCAAAAACAAAAGCGCACTATGCCTGCAAATTGAAATCATTTGATCCCTGTTGCCCGTAAACAGTTATTTACAAAGAAACTAAATTGAAATAATCCGGTTTCTGGAAAATGGAAAAGCCTCTATCGGACAGGGGCTTTTTATTTGGAACCTTGTATGTTCAAAGTTGCTGTGGAAAATAGAGAAAAGGTCGTCTGAAAAGCATTTCAGACGACCTTTTGATGATGTTTAAACGATTAGCCGGTCAGTTGTTTGGTAATCAGTTTTTCAGCGGCAGGGAAGTTGTTGCTGGCACGCAATACCAAGCCGCGCAGGATTTTGGCGGGCGCGGTTTCATTGGTAAAGAGTTTGAGCAGCATATTGGTGCCGTGGTAAATCGGTTGGGCATGGAGCATATGCTTGGTGCTGTATTTTTCCAGCAGGCTGGCGGCGCCGATGTCTTGACCGCGTTGTTCTGCTTCGAGAACCAGTTTTGCCAAGAGGTCTGCGCTGGATAAGCCCAAGTTGAAACCGTGTGCGGTAACAGGGTGCATGCCTACGGCGGCGTCGCCGATTAAGGCGCTGCGTTTGCCATAGAAGCGTTGGGCAATCATGCCGACCAAGGGGTAGTTGTGAATGGTGCTGACCAATTCCATGTCGCCCAAACGGCCTTTTGAGCGTTGCTCTTTAACGCTGGCTGCCATTCTTCGGGAGACATTTTTTTGATGGTGTCTGCCTTGTCGCTATCGACGGTAATGACTGTGTTGGTCAGATGTTCTTCCAAGGGCAGCAGGGCGATGGTGCGGCCGTAGTGGAAGCATTCGTAAGCGGTATGCTGGTTGGACAGGGTATGCTTCATGCGGCAGACAAACATGGTGCGGCTGTAATCGTGCATATCGGAGGAAATGCCCAGTTGCTCGGCGGGTTTGGGAAAAGCGGCTGTCTGCTGCCAAGAGTAGGCGGCCGCTCAAAACTTCGCCGTTTTCCAAGATGACTGGGACTTCGTCTTCGGAAGTTTTTGACTTCTTTTGACGCCCGTACCGGTCAGAATGGTAACGTTTTTCCAGCTTTGGATACGACTTCATAGCAGCTTTTGCGGATATTGTGGTTTGAAATCAGATAGCCTAAGCAGTCAGCAGGTTCGCCGCGCGCTGGGTCGGTTGCGGGAAGTGGAGTTGGTAATCGGACTGCCCGTTCAAGACTTTTGCATCGCGCAAAGGGGTAAATTTCGTCTTTCGGAATCAGATCCCATGCCCAAGCGTTGCATAATTTCGCGGGACAGGTGGGTTAGCGCGATTTCCCTACCGTCGTAAGGCGGATTTTTGCAAAACCTCCAGGGGCTTTTTCAATCAGGGTAACTTTTAAACCGCTTCCGGCCAGTTCGGCTGCAAAAGCTGAGTCCCTGCCGGTCCCGCACCTACGACGAGAATATCGCTGGTAAGCTCATAAGGCATCCTTTTTATTTAATGGAATGGAGGTTTCAGGGGATCTTGGAGTAAGGTCGTCTGAAAAAAGAACTGGGTGTGATTATAGCAAAATAGATGGAGAAAAAAGAAGGATGTAAATGACAGAGGAAATTTTACTTTGGCTGTAATGTAAATCAAGATTGGGTAATGCCGGATTGCAGATGGTGGGTATTCAATACGACATATTTTGCAGTGATGGCCTCGCCAACAGGAATCGAACCTGTATTTTACGCTTAGGAGGCATACGTTCTATCCGTTGAACTATGGCGAGTGTGTTAAACTTTTCCTGCAATAAACGATAATAATCCTGCGGCAATCAGCGGACCGACCGGAATGCCGCCCATAAACGCTCACACCGATAACCGTACCGATCAAAAGACCTGTTACCAAAACAGGCTGTTCGCTCATCAGCGGTACGCCGCGCCCTGCCAGCCAGGCGACAAGGATGCCGATTAATACGGCGGCAATCATTTTAAAAATTGACAAACTCCGACAGCGGTGGAATTTGAACCTTCCCTGAAACCAGCGGACTTAAAACCCCGATTGTCAGCAAAATAATCCCAAAATGCAAGCCGTGTTTTTCCATGAAAGGAATATATTGCGACAAAGCAGTCTGTTGCATTAAAAAGCAAAATTGCTGCGAAATCGTAATCGAGTTAGTTGTTGCTGACGACGCCGAGAAAAATCAGCGTCACCAAAAACATCGGGACGAAATTGAAATTCATCAGATTTAAGAAACCCGTGCCAACGATTCCTCAGCCAACTGAATCATCGCCTGCTTGACTTCGCTGTCGGGCAATACTGCCAAAGAAGCCACGGCTTGCTCAACGGCTTTTCGTGCTTCGGAAATCGAATAAGTCAGCGCATCGGAATGGACAACATAATCATGGATTTTTTGAAACTGCTGCGATCCGCATTTTCCAAAGCGTGGCGCACATCGTCCGCCACTTGTTTCGAACCGTTGCGCATCAGATAACCAGCGGCAAAGTCGGTTTGCCTTCTGCCAAATCGTCGCCGACGTTTTTACCGATTTCTTCGGTTTCGCCCGAATAATCCAAAACATCATCAATAATTTGGAACGCCGTACCGACATACATGCCGTAATCTTTCAACGCCTGCTCATGCTCGGGGACGCATTGCCCAAAATCGCGCCAACCTGCGCGGCCGCTTCAAACAATTTGGCCGTTTTATATTGAATCACTTGAACATATTGCGCTTCGGTAATATCGGTATTGCCGATGTTCATCAGCTGCATGACCTCGCCTTCGGCAATAATATTGGTGCATCCGCCATGACTTCCAAAATGCGCATACTGCCGGAGTCAACCATCAATTGAAAGCGCGCGTATAAAGAAAGTCGCCCGACCAAACACCGCCGCCGCGTTGCCGAACAGATTATTCGCCGTTTTCGCGTCCGCGGCGCAAATCGCTTTTCATCGACCACATCATCATGCAGCAGGGTCGAAGTGTGGATAACTCCACCATTGCCGCCAAAAGCATACAGCTTATCTCCATCGCAGCCGACCGACTTACCTGCCAAAATCGTCATAATCGGACGCAGACGCTACCGCCCGGCACTGATAATATAAGTACCGATTTGCGAAATCAGCGCAACATCAGACTGAACCGCTTGGTTGATCACCTCATTGACCCGTGAAAGGTCTTCAGGCAGATGGCGTTGGAAATAAGGGCAGGTTTTCGAGCATAACACATCTCAGTCAGCAAAATGAAGCGGTTTTGCCGTATAAATAAATGGGTTGCGTATATGGCAAATACATTGCCGCATAAAAATATCGGCAATCCAACGCGCGATTATAGCAGCAAAGCCCGTTTGACACATCTTTCAGACGACCCTGACCCCACAAAACGAAATAAACTTTGACAAAACAGGCACATAGCAATAGAATGCGCTGTTTCGCACAATGGTGTGCGGGATATTAACCATAATTCTCATGGAGTTGAGTATGTACGCGGTCGTAAAACCGGCGGCAAACAATATAAAGTTTGCCGTTGGCGAAAAATTGAAAGTAGAACAGATACCAGCCGAACTCGACAGCCAAATCGAACTGACCGAAGTTTTGATGATTGCTGACGGCGAATCTGTAAAAGTTGGCGCTCCTTTTATCGAAGGCGCAAAAGTAACAGCTAAAGTAGTAGCTCATGGTCGCGGCGAAAAGTACGCATCTTTCAAAAATGCGCCGCCGTAAACACTACCAAAAACGCCAAGGCCACCGCCAGAAATTTCACCCAAATCGAAATCGTGGCAATCGCCTCAATTTTTTTGAAAACTTAGGAGTATTACAAATGGCAAGTAAAAAGCAGGCGGTAGCACCCGCAACGGTCGCGATTCAGAAGCCAAACGCTTGGGCGTAAAAGCCTACGGCAACGAGCTGATTCCGGCAGGTTCCATCATCGTCCGCCAACGCGGTACCAAATTCCACGCCGGCGACAACGTAGGGCATGGGCAAAGACCACACTTTGTTCGCCAAAGTTGACGGTTATGTTGAATTCAAAACCAAAGCGCGCTGAACCGTAAAACGGTCAGCATCCGTCCTACACCGGTTCTGAAGAATAATCCGAGTTTATCGATATTGAAAAAGCCGTATTTCTAGGAATACGGCTTTTTGTTTGTATCAGCTTGAGTGGTTTTACAGGTCGGCATTAGTCGGGTCATTTGGTTTTGATACGACACCTCGTTATCAGTCGTCATTCAGTCTCTTTCTGCGTAAGGACAAATTGTGGCGAGAATTTGTTTTTGAACTCCAGAAACCTCAAATACCCTGTTTCTTGGAATTTTTGTTGAATTCCGCCCTGTCTTAGTAGAATAACTGCGGAGGATAGGTGCTGCAGTAAACAAAAATGAAGCAAATCGATTTATATGCCCAAAAATTTCAGGTTTCAATAAAACAAAGGTCGTCTGAAAACTTTTCAGACGACCTTTCTATCAACTGTAAACTCAGCCCCTTTCTTCACAAACTCGACCGCTTTTTTTCCTCCATGCCCCTGCAGCTGGGCTTTTTGCTTTGTCGGCGTAGTCGCGCACTTCCTGCGTGATTTTCATCGAGCAGAATTTGGGGCCGACATTGAGCAGAAGTGGGCGATTTTTCAGTGCCTTCGGCGGGCAGGGTTTCGTCGTGGAAGCTTTCGGCGCGTTCGGGGTCGAGGCTGAGGCGGAATTGGTCGCGCCAGCGGAACTCGAAACGCGCCTGCTCAGGCGTTGTCGCGGCAACTGTGCGCCCGGCCAGCCTTTGGCGAGGTCGGCGGCGTGGGCGGCGAGTTTAGCGTGATGATGCCGGTGCGCACGTCTTCTTTGTCGGGCAGGCCGAGATGCTCTTTCGGGGTAACGTAGCAGAGCATGGCTGTGCCGTACCAGCCGATGTTGGTCGCGCCTGCGCCCGAGTGATGTGGTCGTAGCCGGGGCGATGTCGGCAACGAGCGGGCCGAGTGTAGAAAGGCGCTCAAAGCAGTGTTGCAGCCTTCGGTCATGTTTTCTGACGCGTTGCAGCGGCAGCATGGCCGGGCCTTCGATCGTGACTTGGACGTCGTGTTTTCCACGCTTTGCGGTCAATTCGCCCAGCTGTGTGCAGTTCGGCGAACTGGCTTTCGTCGTTGGCATCGGCAATGCAGCGGGCGCAGGCCGTCGCCGAGGCTGAACGAGACGTCGTAGGCTTTCATGATTTCGCAGATTTCGTCGAAATGCGTGTAGAGGAAGTTTTCCTGATGGTGGGCGAGACACCATTTCGCCATGATGGAGCCGCCGCGATACGATGCCGAGTGAGGCGGTTGGCGGTCATCGGCACATAACGCAGCAACACGCCCGCGTGTGCGGGCGAATAGTCCACGCCTTGCTCCGCCTGTTCGATTAAGGTGTCGCGGAACAAATCCCAAGTCAAATCTTTCGGCAATGCCGCCGGTCCAAAGCTCGATAGATGGGCACCGTGCCGATGGGGACGGGCGCGTTGCGGATAATCCATTCGCGCGTTTCGTGGATATGCGCGCCGGTGGACAAATCCATAATCGTGCTCGTGCCCAACGCAGCGACCACACCATTTTTTCGACTTCTTCGGTCAGGCTGGAGGTTACGGCGGAGTGCCCAAGTTGCCGTTGATTTTGACGCGGAAGTTGCGTACGATAATCATCGGTTCGAGTTCAGGGGTGGTTGATGTTGGCGGGGACGATCGCGCGTCCGGCGGCGATTTCTTGGCGCACGAATTCAGGCGTGATTTGGTCGGATGGGTCGGATATCGCGCCGAAACTGCCCCTGCGTGTTGTTTTCAAGAGCTTGGCGTATTCAGGTCGTCTGAAAAGCTCGTCCAGCTTCATGCGTTCGCGTATGGCGACGAAACCCATTTCGGGCGTGATGATGCCTGGCGGGCGTATGGAGCCGGGTTACGTTGCGTCCTGCTTTCGCACGGCGCGGGCGGGCGATTTGGTTGAAACGCAGATGGGCGGTTTGCGGATCGTGTGCGCGTTCGATGCCGTAATTCGCTGGAGAGCTGGGCAGATTTCGGTATCGCCGCGTTCGTCCAGCCATGCGGTGCGACGTGCGGCAAACCCTGTTTCAGGTCGATGTGCGCCGCCGGATCGCCGCACACGCCGCTGGTGTCATAGACGGAATCGGCGGATTGGCTCCGCCTTTGCGCCTGTAGGTGTCGTCCCTGACGGATTTCACGCAAAGGTACGCGGATGTCGTCTCGGCTGCCTGCAGACACGCGTTCGAGTTCGGATATTTTGAGCGGATGCCGATGTCTTCGCTCAAGTCGGCAAGCTCGCGCGCTTCGTCGCCGGAAGTTTTGGCGGTTTTTCTGGCGTAGTCATAAAAATGCTCCTGTTTTCTCGTTTGAAAAGAAGAAACAGGAGCGTTTTGCTTTTTCAGACGACCCCATATCAAAAAGGCCGTCTGAAAGACAGAATCCGTGAAAACTCCCCACGCAGGTATTATCCCCGATCGGTGTAAAAGGGTATTTCTCAGCCGCCTGAACATCAGGCAGCACCCTGTTTCGTTAGAGGAGGATTATAAACCACGATTGGGAGTTTTATTGGAAATCTTAACGGGCTGACATCGGTGTTTTTAAGGAATGAATGGCTTGAATATCGAGGGATAGCTATATTGCGTTTCCATAAATTGAAACGTCGTCTGAAAAGCAGAACAACTTTTTCAGACGACGTTTGGTCTCTTCAAATTTAGGATAACAGGTTCCGTTACTCTAAATCTAGCTTATTTGATTGTTCGGATGGGATTCCGTCGGTGCAGACAGGGCAGTTCGGGCATGGTGCGGGCGGAGTCAGAAACATGCCGGACAGTGTTTTCAGGAAGGCAACGATGTTGTCGGTGTCTTCTTTAGATAAATCTTTGCCCAGTTGCGCTTTACCCATGATGGTAACGGCTTTGTCCAATTCCCAAACGCCGCCGTTGTGGAAATATGATAAGTTTTTGGCGACGTTACGCAAGCCTGGGACGCGGAAGAAGAATTCGTCTTCGGCTTTTTGGTCACGTCGGTATCGGCCTTTGTCGTGTTTCGGATCTTCGATGAATTTCAGTACCAGGTCCTTCAACCAAACCGAATTTTTGGAAGGTTGCGCCGCCAAGGTTGACGCCGCTGTGGCAGGCGATACAGCCGTTGTCCATAAAGGCGCGTACGCCTTTGCGCTCTTTGTTCGTTCAGGGCGTTGACGTTGCCTTTGAGGTAGTCGTCCCATTTGGTCGGCGTCAACAGGTGCGTTCGAATGCGCCCAGTGCGGTGGCGATAGTTTTTGAAGGAAACTGCGCCGTCTTCAGGGAAGGCGGTTTTAAACAGTTCTTGATATTCGGGGATTTTGGCGATTTTGGCTGCGGCTGCTTCTTGCGAGTCGTTTGCCATTTCCACAGGGTTCACTCAACGGTCGCCAGCTTTGTTCTTCAACGTCGGCCGCGCGACCATCCCAGAACTGCATGCCGAGCAGGGCGGCGTTTTAAAAGCGGTCGGGGAGTTGCGTCCGCCAAACTGTCCTTTTGCGCCTTGGCTGGTCGGCAGGTTGTCCACGCCTGCGGTGGCGAGGTTGTGGCAGGAGTTGCAGCTACGGTGTTGCCTTTGGAGAGCGCGGTTCATACCATAATTGATGGCCGAGTTTGACCTGTTCGTTTCGGTAAACAGGGCGCAGTTTCTGCATTTCTTCGGCACTCGGCAGCGGTTTTGAAAGATACCTGTGCGCGTTTGAGCAATTCTTGGTCTTCAGGTGAAGCATTGCTGTCGGCAACGGCGGCTTGGGACGCTGCTGGGGTAGCTGAAGCTGCGTTAGGGGTCGTCTGAACAGCAGAGGCTTCGGTCGGTGCGGAAGCAGGGTTTTTGTTCCTTTGCTTTCCTGTCCGCCACAGGCAGCCAATGCGGATAAAACAGTAAGCGACAGGAGCGGTCAGGGTGTTGCGGTGGTTCATGGCGTGTTCCTTTTTGTAGTGGATATTATTATGAGTAAGCACCGTTTCCGTTGATTGCCCTGTGATGAATGGCGGGCGAAAATAGAATGGCATTCCGCTTTGTTTGCGTCCGTTTGATATGTCCGGCTTTTTGTCCGCGAAGTATAAACAGCGGGCGTGGTTTTGCCCTTTGCGGTGAAATCAATATTGGATTTTCAATAGAGATAAGCAATATATGTGATAGCTTCTGTTTTCATGCGGTTTTTCATGTCGAATAGGCCTCTATCGCTTGCACTGTCAAGCCGATTGGTTTAAATTAAACGACACCTACCGTTGGAAGACACACAATGAAAAAGTACCGTCATCGGCGCAGGTTCTTGGGGTACAGCCCTTGCCCCTGCACTTTGCCAGCCACGGCAACGAAGTCGCCCTTTGGACACGCAATCCCGAACAAGTCCGTACATTGCGGGCAGAACGTGAACAAACGCGGCCCTGCCCGGTTTCCTTTCCTGAATCCTTAACCGTTTACGCCGATTTGGGTGATGCGCTCAAAGACAGCGGGACTCGTTCTTGTCGTAACTTCTGTCGCGGGCTTGAGAAGCAGCGCGGAACTCCTCAAACAACACAATGCCGACCATATTCCCCGTCCTTGCTGCCCGCAAAGGCTTTGAGCAAGACACAGGGCTGTTGACCTTCCAAGCATTGAAAGAAGTATTGTCTGAGAACAAAAATCGGCGTGCTGTCAGGTCTCGAGCTTTTGCCCAGAACTCGCCAAACAACTGCCTTGCGCCGTGGTTGTCGCCTCAGAAAATCAGGAATGGATTGAGGAATTGGTGCCGCAACTCAACACCAACGTAATGCGCCTTTACGGCAGCACGGACGTTATCGGCGTGGCTGTCGGCGGTGCCGTCAAAAACGTTGATGGCAATCGCTACCGGTCTTTTCCGACGGTCTCGAATACGGACTCAATGCGCGTGCGGCGCTGGTGACGCGCGGTCTCGCCGAGATTACCCGTCTTGCCATGGCTATGGGCGCGCAGCCTAAGACCATGATGGGGCTTGCCGGCATCGGCGACCTTATCCTGACCTGTACCGGCGCGCTTTCGCGCAACCGCCGTGTCGGTTTGGGTTTGGCAGAAGGAAAAGAGCTGCATCAAGTGTTGGTGGAAATCGGCCATGTTTCCGAAGGTGTCAGCACCATCGAAGAAGTGTTTAACACCGCTGTGAAATACCAAATCGACATGCCCATCACTCCAAAACCCTGCTGCAACTCATCCGCAAAGAAATGACCCGCAGCAAGTGGCAGAAAGGCTCATGGAGCGCAGCGCGCGCTTTGAGTAAGACCAAGCGGCAAAGGTCGTCTGAAAACATCAAGCCAAAAAGTTTCAGACGACCTCAAGATTCGGCAGCGATTGACATCCCTGCATCATCATCCTAATATCCTGACCGCCTGCCACCATGCGGCAACACGGAAGCCTATACATGAATCAATCACTCGACACATTGGAAGTCAGCGTTTACCAGCTGGCCCAAAAATTTGAAACCCTTGTGTAAAAACCGCCGCCTTAATCGAAGAAATCGACCGCCCTCAAGCTCGAGCATGAACAACAAAAGCGCGAACACGAAGCCGCCGTTGACGAATTTGAGCTGAAGCGTTGCTCGTACAAGTCGGCAAACTCAAAGAAGAGCCACAAGGCAAAATCGACAACCCTTACCGCCGAAAAAGAACAATACCGCAGCGCATTAGAGCAGACTGCAGAAAAATCCGCCGGCTCATTGCCCGCCTGCCGCAAGAAAACGCAATCATAAGGACACGCCATGAGTATCGAACAAGTCAGCCTCGACATCATGAATGTCAATTTCACCATCAACACCCCGAGCGAAGAAAAAGATACCCCTGCTCCAGGCCGTTGATATGCTCAACAGTGCCGCCATCAAAGAGAGCGGACGCATTGTCGGCAGCGATAAAAATCGCCATTATGACCGCGCTCAACGTCGTCCACGACCTCCTTAAAATCACACTCAAAAGACGATCGGCAATAGGTGAATTTGAGCGTAAAATAACCGACATGAACAACACCTGCCAAAAAGCTTTGGCGCGGTTGGAACAAAACTGATTTTTCTTTTCCTGCGGTGTCCGCGAAGGCATATATTCCTTTGAACCAATAAGTTCGCTTTAAGGTTGCCGGGAGTTGCAGTGGGCGCGAGCGTTCATCCCTAGATGCACCCTGAAAGCTGCCCGAGGGTGACCGCCTTGTCAACAAGGTTCAGGCGGATTCAGCCAAAACGGCTCTCGCGGGATTCCCATATCAGGCTCATGCCCGATTGCGGCATGGCTTTCATTTATCATCGGCTTCGACGTCGTCTGAAAAACCAAGCATCAAAATTAGAAAAACGCATCCCGATATTTTGAATCATCAGTAATGTTTTCCAACCTAAAAACAACATCTCCCAATGCATAAAAACCGCCATCATAGAAAAACACTTTCAGACGATTCCCAATCCGATTGACAAAAAGCCAATCCCATCTTTAAAATTCACAACTTTCTATATCTATCTGGATTTCCACTGAAAACCTTTTTCAGCGAAAACCCCACGAGTGAAGCGCGAATGGTTCGTTATCGACGCTCAAGACAAAGTTCTGGGTCGCGTTGCAGCCGAAGTCGCACACCGTCTGCGTGGCAAGCACAAACCTGAATACACCTCCCACGTTGACACCGGCGACTACATCATCGTCATCAACGCGGACAAACTGCGTGTAACCGGCGCCAAATTCGAAGACAAAAATACTTCCGTCACTCCGGTTTCCCGGCGGTATCTACGAGCGTACTTTCCGCGAAATGCAAGAGCAATTCGGCCGTGCTTTTGGAACAAAGCCGTAAAGGCATGTTGCCTAAAGGCTCATTGGGTTACGCCATGATCAAAAAACTGAAAGTGTACGCTGGTGCAGAACACGCCCATGCCGCACAACAACCCAAAGTTTTGGAATTGAAATAAGGACACGACATGAACGGTAAATACTACTACGGCACAGGCCGCCGCAAAAGTTCAGTGGCTCGTGTATTCCTGACTAAAGGTACCGGCCAAATCATCGTAAACGGTCGTCCCGTTGACGAGTTCTTCGCCCGCGAAACCAGCCGCATGGTTGTTCGCCAACCTTTTGGTCCTGACTGAAAACGCTGAAGCGTTCGACATCAAAAGTCAACGTTATCGGCGGCGGCGAAACCGGTCAATCCGCGCCATCTGCCACGGCATTACCCGCGCCCCTGATCGACTTTCGACGCTGCGCTGAAACCCTGCCTTGTCTCAAGCCGGTTTCGTGACTCGCGATGCCCGTGAAGTTGAACGTAAAAAACCAGGTCTGCGCAAAGCACGCCGCGCAAAACAATTCTCCAAACGTTAATTCGTTTTTGGATCTCAAAAAGCCCTGCAATGCAGGGCTTTTTATGAGCTAATTCATGTAAATATTAAAAGAATTAATGAGCGTTTTTCCAAAAAGTTTGATTTTAACAAATAGGATGGTTCTATTTTTAGGGACAGATATTAGGAGTATTTTAGAGTGTTTGTAATACTAATCTATTTTTAACTCTATGAATTCTCATTGGTATCAAAATAATGATGAATTATAGGTGGATTAACTTTAAACCAGTACGGCGTTGCCTCGCCTTACCGTACTATCTGTACTGTCTGCGGCTTCGTCGCCTTGTCCCTAATTTAAATTTAATCCACTATAACTCTTCATTTTAAGGCTTTTGGGATCAGACATTTTTGGTTTAAGGGGTGTATACTTTTCCTGTTAATAGTGTATGGATGGAGCTCAGGAAAAATCTTTACTTCTAAAGTTTTGATTTTGAGAGGTGATGTAATATGGAAATACTTCCAGATGATTGTTCTAGTGAGGTGTTGCAACAACCAATACAAATAATGGCAAAAATATACCGCTTATCTTAATAAACTAACGTCTATCTTAAATTCTCGCGCAATATATTCAAAATATTTCACTTCTTAACGACATTTAATACTAAAAAATAGTAGAATCCAAATTGCTGAAACACACCGCTCTTTTTATCCCTTTTTGGGCGGTGCAGCAAGTAAGACGTTTTTCCGCAATGTATTGGCCATTCATACTTCTCCTTGGTATGAATGGTTTTTATCTAAGTTTTTTATGTTGCCTTATGAAGATGAAAGAGGTCGTCTGAAATATGTTTTTCAGACGACCTTTGTGATTTTAGATTCGCCTTATTTGAAAAATTGTCCGCAGCATGCCTTGAATTTTTCCTGAACCGCAGATGCAGGCTTGCTTCATTGTCGGGAGTGCAGCGGTTGGATCAATAAAGTACCAGTATCCGTCAATATTGACGAATGTAGATAGTTCATGATGATATGCCGTTTCAGCTCCATCTTGAAAATGGGCATTAAATTCAACTTGCGCGTGGCGTTTGCCGATGAGGGTATGGTGGATTACTTCTAATCCCAGCCAAAAGGTTTCCTCGGCTCCATTGCTGTATTTCTTCTTGATTCAGCAGATTTTGCTGGGAGGGAACTGTGGTGGCAACGATATAATCAGTATTATGTAACACATAGGCACTGTATCTTGAGCGCATCAATTTTTCGGCAGTCTGCGGATGAGATTTGATGGAGTATGGAAGAGGTGGCAGCATTCAGCGTAGGGGTAGGGAAGAAGAACATGGACAAGGGGTAGGGGGCATGGAGGATGTCCTATTAATGTTTGCTTTGTTGAGGAATAAAAAGTCTATCTAGTAAGTCGTCTGAGACAAAAATATCCGAAATATTCATTTATTCGGTATTATTTGTTTTAGTAGGAACGTTATTTTACAGGGTTTTTGATACAATACTCTGCTCCGTCCCGACAATGCCGGAATGTTATTCCGCGTCCGCTCAGACGGCCTGTCATAAATAAAACAGTCATTTTCCCAGACAAACATCAAGGCCGCCCGCTCTATGCACGAAACTTTTTCCCTCGCCCCCATCGTTATCGTCCTCCTCGTTTCCGTCATTACGGTGATTTATTGCCGTAAATTCAACATTCCTTCCATGCTCGGTTATCTTTTGGTCGGCTTTATCGCCGGTCCGCATGTTGAAGCTGATTCCGCAAGGTCATGCCACTGATTATTTGGGCGAAATCGGTATCGTATTCCTGATGTTCAGTATCGGTCTCGAATTCTCCCTGCCCAAGCTCAAAGCCATGCGCCGCTTGGTGTTCGGCTGGGCGGTTTGCAGGTCATTGTGACCATGTTGTCGATTATCGGCATTTTGATGCTGATGGGCGTCAGCTTTAATGGGCGTTTGCCGCAGCAGGGAGCGATGACCATGTCGTCCACGGCAATCGTCAGCCGCATCCCTGTCCGAAAAACCGAATTGGGACAGCCGCACGGTCAAATGGCGATGGGTGTCTTGTTGATGCAGGATATTGCCGTCGTACCGCTGATGATCCTGATTCCCTGCGTTGGGGGAAATGGCGAGAAGGCAGCCTGTGGGGCGGCGCTCGGTCTCGCCGGATTGAAAATGCTGGTCACGCTGGGCGTATTATTCGTCGTCGGCAGCAAGGTGATGTCGCGCTGGTTCAGAATGGTCGCCAAACGCAAGTCGTCTGAATTGTTCATGATCAACGTCCTGCTGGTAACCTTGGGCGTAGCTTATCTGACCGAACTGGAAGGCTTTGTCGATGGCATTGGGCGCATTCGTCGCCGGTATGCTGCTTTCGGAAACGGAATACCGTTTTCCAGGTGGAAGACGACATCCGTCCGTTCCGCGATATTCTGCTCGGCTTCTTCTTTATCACGGTCGGCATGAAACTGGATATCCAGGCTTTTAATCGGCGGCTGGCAGCAGATTCTGATTTTGCTGGCAATTCTGCTGGTATTGAAAGCATTGGTCGTCTTTTTCATCGCTTTGCATATGAAGCATCCGATTGCGGACAGCTTGAAAACAGCCCTCTATTTGGCACAGAGGCGGCGAATTTGGTTTTGTGATGTTGAAACATCTCCAGCAAAAATCAATATGGTGTCGCCCGAGCTGGAGCAGGCAGCTACGGCAGCGATTCTGTTGTCCATGATTATCGCCCCATTTATCTTGGGCAGCAGCGATGCCATCGTCAGCCGTTTTGTCAAATCAAGCTGGGATATGAAGGCATTGGATTTGCACAGTATGTTGGTAGAAACCATGAGACAAATCCGACCACGTCCTGATTATCGGTTTCGGACGCGGCGGTCAGACCGTCGGACGCGTCTTGGCTCAGGAAAACATCCCTACTTCGCCCTCGACCTCGATATCGGCAGGGTTCAGGTGGCGCGCAATGCGGGCGAGCCGGTTTCGTTCGGCGATGCCAAGCGGCGGGAAGTCTTGGAAGCCGCAGGTTTGGAACGCGCCAAAATGGTGGTTATTACCCTGAACAATATGCACGAAACCCAACATGTTCTCGACAATATCATGTCACTGCATCCGAGCATGCCCGTGTATGTTCGGGCGACCAATGACGATTACGTCAAAAATCTTCACAGATATGGGCGCAGAAGAGGCAGTATCCGATACCAAAGAAACCAGCTTTGGTGCTGGCAAGCTACGCCATGTTGGGCAATGGCGCGACTTTCACAGCCACGTTTATCAAACCATTACCAACATCCGACACAGCCGCTACGCCTCTTTGGAAGGCTTGTTTGTCGGCAGCGATGATGAAAACGGATTCGGTGAAGAAGGCAAATCCATATGCCGCCACGCCTTCCCTCTGACCGGCGAAGCCTACGCCATCGGCAAAGACCATCCGTGATTTACCTTTGGATAACGCAGGCATCAAACTGCTATTTATCCGCCGCAACACGAGCAGGATAGAAAACCCCGACTTGGATTTCCAGCTTCAACCGAATGATATTTTGGTCGTCGCAGGCAGACAGGAGGAAATTATTTCTTTTGAAAACTGGAGTTTGCAAGGAAATACCTAATACACTGAAAAATAAAAGCTTGCGCGGCAGGATGCTTTTTGATTTAATAGCGTCTTCGCAAATGCAGCGACAAGGGTGATTAGCTCAGTTGGTAGAGCGTCTGCCTTACAAAGCAGAATGTCGGCGGTTCGACTCCGTCATCACCACCAAGTTTCCTTTTCATTGTTGCTAAAACAATGATGCGCGGTGGTAGCTCAGTTGGTTAGAGTACCGGCCTGTCACGCCGGGGGTCGCGGGTTCGAGCCCGTCCGCCGCGCCAAATTTCAAAAATACTGACATCGTCGGTATTTTTTTATTTTCAGGTGATTAGCTCAGTTGGTAGAGCGTCTGCCTACAAGCAGAATGTCGGCGGTTCGACTCCGTCATCACCCACCAGGTTTTCCTTTCATTGTTGCAAAACAATGATGCGCGGTGGTAGCTCAGTTGGTTAGAGTACCGGCCTGTCACGCCGGGGGTCGCGGGTTCGAGCCCCGTCCGCCGCGTCAAATTTTTAAAAATACCGGCTTTTGCCGGTATTTTTTTACGCTGTAAGAAACGAACGTGGAGAGGGGCTGCTATTTGGTTTTCAGGCGACATCTTATAGAATTTCACTTTCAAAAGCAGGATAGGGTAGAAGAATGGTCGGCTGTATAGAGTCTGCAGTTGATTACCTTGAGCTTTCGAACCTTGGTAAATCGTGTTCTCTTTGAGTTAGGCGAGGTAACGTTGTTTTGGTTTGAAGTTAAATCCATTGTAGGTTCTAATTTTTGTTTAAGGTCGTCTGAAAAACAGAAATCCATACCGGATTCATGCTTTTTCAGACGACCTTATGATTGTAGGAACGATAGACTTTCCAAGTCTGACGTTTAACGCCACGCGGCGATAAACTCGTTCAATGCTGCTTGTCCCTGAGCCTGTCCGGTCAGGTAATACTTCAGCCGTTTGACTTCCACTTCATACTCGTCCGCGTCCAAAGCGCCGCTCATCAGGCGGAAGCGCAGGAACATCAAATAAGTGTTTGCCGCATCGGTTTCGCAATAATCGCGGATGTCTTTCAGACGACCTGCGTGGAACGCCTCCCAAACTTTGCTGCCGTCCATGCCCAGTTTGCCGGGGAAGCCGCAAAGTTTCGCCATATCGTCCAGCGGCACATTGGCACGCGGTTGGTACAGGGCGAGCAGGGTCCATCAGGTCGCAATGGCGGTTGTGGTAGCGGCTGATGTAGTTGTTCCACTTGAAATCACGGCTGTCGCCGAAATCGCCCTCGCCCATATCCCCAACGCGCCGCCGCAATGCCGTGTATCAGCGCGCGGTAATGCAGGGACGGGCAGATCGAAGCCGCCGCCGTTCCAGCTGACCAATTGCGGTGTATGGCTTTCGATAAGGTCGAAAAACTTGGCGATCATTTCCTCTTCGCTGTCGTGCATTTCGCCTATGGTGCCGACGTGGATTTTGTCCTGCCCCCAACGCATACAGCAGGAAATGGCGACCACTTGGTGCAGGTGGTGCTGCATAAAGTCAGAACCGTTTTTGGGCGCGGCGTTTCTGCTGGGCGAAACAAGACCACCCTCGTCGTCCGGCAAAGAAGCAGGCAGGTCGTACAACAGGCGGATGCCGTTCCATCAGGCACGGTTTCAATATCGAAAGCCAAAATCGGGGTCATGGGCGACTCCTCAAATTCAATCAAAACAGATTAAAAACAGACAACAGGATAACGGCATTGTGGCATGTTTCCGCATTTATTGACAGTCAAATCACACCGCCGACCCGCCATTCCATCTGCCTGTACACCTACCCAAAACACCGTCAAAAACAGTAAAATCCCCTTTATCCCAATCCGAAACCATAAGCCATGCTCACGCTTCCAACAAATCATCTTCAAACTCGCAAACATTCTGGGCAGACAAAGGCTGCACCGTCATCCAACCTTTCGACATGGAAGTCGGCGCCGGTACTTCCCACCCGCCACCTGCTCTGCGCGCGCTCGGCTCGAACCTTGGTTTTGCCGCCACGTCCAACCCAGCCGCCGCCCCAAAGACGGCTGCTACGGCGACAACCCCAACCGCCTGCAACACTATTACCAATTCCAAGTTGCCCTCAAAACCCGCTCCGCCAATATCCAAGACCTCTATCTCGACTCCCTGCGCGAATTGGGCATCGACCCCAAAAGTCCACGACATCCGCTTTGTTGAAGACGACTGGGAAAACCCCACCCCTCGGCGCATGGGGCTTGGGCTGGGAAGTCTGGCTCAAACGGCATGGAAGTGACCCAGTTCACCTACTTCCAACAAGTCGGCGGCATCGACTGCACGCCCTGTACTCGGCGAAATCACCTACGGCATCGAACGCTTGGCGATGTACCTGCAAGGCGTGGAAAAACGTCTATGACCTCGTTTGGGCAAAAACGCTGGACGGCAACACCGTCACCTACGGCGACGTGTACCACAAAACGAAGTCGAACAATCCACCTACAACTTCGAATACAGCGATGCCGACTGGCTGCTGCGCCAATTCAACGACTACGAAGCGCAAGCCAAACGCCTGCTCGCCGAAGAAAACGCCAGCCTCGCCCTGCCCGCCTACGAGCTGGTCCTCAAAGCCGACACACCTTCAACCTCTTAGACGCACGCGGCGCCATTTCCGTTACCGAACGCGCCACCTACATCGGTCGCATCCGCGCCCTCAGCCGTACCGTAGCGCAGAAATACGTCGAAAGCCGCGAGAAGCTGGGCTTCCCGTTGATTAAAAAATAACGATACGTCGTCTGAAACAGGTTTTCAGACGACCTTTGTCGTATCCATTAATACAGGCCGTACGGCATATACGAGACTTTATAAGCAGGACCTACGGACAAACAGAAAGTCTCACATGACAACCCAAACCCTTTTAATCGAACTCCTTACCGAGAACTCCCCCAAAAAGCCCTGAATAATTTAGGGCAACCACTTTTGCCGCTTCTGTTGCCGAAGGCTTGGAAAAAGCGCAACTGATTGACGGCGCTGCCGGGTTACCGCCTACGCCTCGCCGCGCCGTTTGGCCGTTCAAAGTCAAAAACGTCAAAGCCGTTCGAGCCGATCAGAAAATCGTGAAAAAGTCCGCCGTGGCGAATGCCATGAAAGACGGCGCGCCGACCAAAGGCTTTGGAAGGTTTTGCGCGCGGTGCTGGGGCGAAAATCGAAGACTTGACCATCGTCCACGACGGCAAAGCAGGATGTGTACGCCTCACGAATACGTCCAAACCGGCAAACCGTTGGGCGAACTTTTGAAGACATTATCAATCAAGCCGTTAAGAAACTGCCGATTCCGAAAGTAATGCGTTGGGGCAGCAGCACGTTTACCTTCGTGCGTCCTGTCCACGGGCTGATTGTGCTGCACGGCGGCGACATCGTAAACGTCAGCGTCTTTGGGCTTTGCAAAGCGGCAATCAAACCTTGGGACACCGCTTCCTTTCCAGCGGCGAAATCACCATTAAAACGCCGACAGCTACGCCGCACAAATGCGCGAGCAAAAGCAAAGTCGTCGCTTCGTTTGCCGAGCGCAAAGCCACCATTCAGACGGCCTTGAACGAACAGGCAGGCCGTCTGAACGCGACCGTTGCCGCCGATGAAGCCTTGTTGGACGAAGTGACCGCACTGGTCGAATGGCCTGTGGTATTGAAGCCGGTTTTGAAGAACATTTTCCTCGCCGTGCCGCAGGAATGCCTGATTCTGACCATGCAGCAAAAACCAAAAATACTTCCCGCTGCTCGACCAAAACGGCAAGCTGATGAACCGCTTCCTGCTGGTCTCCAACCTGCAAACCGAAGACCCGTCGCACATCATCCAAGGTAACGAACGCGTTTTGCGTGCGCGCCTGTCTGATGCCGAGTTCTTCTACAAGCAAGACCAGAAAGCGACTTTGGAAAGCCGCCTGCCCAAGCTGGCAAACGTGGTTTATCACAACAAAATCGGTTCGCAGGCCGAACGCATCGAACGCTTGCAAAGCATCGCCGCACACATCGCTGAAAGCTTTGGGCGCGAGACGCTGCCGCAGCCGAACGCGCCGCGCGTTTGGCGAAAAGCCGACAGTATACCGAAATGGTCGGAGAATTCCCCGAACTGCAAGGCACGATGGGCAAATACTATGCCCGTTTGGACGGCGAAACCGAAGAAATCGCCGAAGCCGTCGAGCAACACTATCAACCGCGCTTTGCCGGCGACAATCTGCCGAACGGCAAAGTTGCTACTGCCGTTGCGCTGGCCGACAAACTGGAAACCTTGGTCGGTATTTGGGGCATCGGTCTGATTCCGACTGGCGACAAAGACCCCTACGCCCTGCGCCGCGCCGCCTGGGTATTTCTGCGGATGCTGATGCAGTATGGTTTGGACGTGAACGAGCTGATTCAGACGACCTTCGACAGCTTCCCGAAAGGGTTTGCTCAACGAGAAAAACGCCGTCTGAAACCGCCGACTTCATGCGCAGGCGCGCCTTGCCGTATTGCTGCAAAACGACTATCCGCAAGACATCGTTGCCGCCGTACTCGCCAAACAGCGCGCCGTTTGGACGATTTGACTGCCAAACCGCAAGCCGTTGCCGCATTCAAAAACTGCCCGAAGCCGCCGCACTCGCCGCTGCCAACAAACGCGTGCAAAACCTGCTGAAAAAAAGCCGATGCCGCGCTGGGCGAAGTCAATGAAAGCCTGCTGCAACAGGACGAAGAAAAAGCCCTGTACGCCGCCGCGCAAGACTCTGCAGCCGAAAATCGCTGCCGCCGTTGCCGATGGCAATTTCAAACCGCCTTGTCCGAACTGGCCTCCGTTAAACCGCAAGTCGATGCCTTCTTCGACAGCGTGATGGTGATGGCTGAAGACCCCGCCGTAAAAACAAAAACCGCCTGAATCTGCTGAACCGTTTGGCAGAGCAGATGAACGCGGTAGCCGATATTGCGCTCTTGGGTGAATAATATATAGCCGTAAAAAGGTCGTCTGAAAACGGGAAAGCAGCTTTTGTCCAACGTTTTTCAGACGACCTTTTTGAGTGTTTCCAGGTTCGCGGTTGCGGGTGGGGAAGCTAGGTAACCGATTTATATAGCGAACTATTTCGTTTTCGAGATTGGCTCTACTATTTTTCGTGCAAGTGGAAACCTAAAGATTAGAAATCTTGGAAATATTTAAACATTCTTGAAAGACTGAAATATAGACTTTTTGTCTGTGTGCAAATGACGAAGGTGATGCAGCATGGACTTTGCTTTCAAATATTATGGAAAAAGCTTTTTAAAAGTTTTTCGGCATAATTTGCCGATAAAAGCTTATGCGCACAAGTTTTGGTTTGCCGGACAGCATATGGTTTGGCAAGTTTGTTCTAAAAATCATCAACCCAATGCCGGCATATGATTTTTCAAAAACGTCGTCTGAAAAATTTTTCAGACGACGTTTTTATCTCTTTCGTCGTTCAATGGCGTTATTCTGCCGTATCAGAAGCAGCCTCTTCTTGTTCTTGATTGCCTCCAATGCGGCAAGTTGTGCCGCGACACCTTGTTCGATTTTCGACGAGCTGGCAGATTTTGCTTCGTGGTAGGCTTCTTCTGAGGCGCTAGCTGAAACCGATATCGTCTGTGCCGCCGTGGCTTTTGATGACGATACCGCGCAGGCCGAGCAGGATGGCGCCGTTGAATTTGCGCGGATCCAGTTTGCTTTTCAAGCCTTTCAGGGCGGGGAGGGCGGCGACGGCGGCCATTTTGTTGAACAGGTTGCGTTGGAATTCCTGACGGATGGCTCCGCTCATGAATTTGACCGCGCCCTTCGATGGTTTTGAGCATGATGTTGCCGACAAAGCCGTCTGCGACAATCACGTCGGCTTCGCCGTACAGGACGCCATTGCTTTCGATGTTGCCGATGAAATTCAGTTTGCTGCTTTTTGAGCAGTTTGAAGGTTTGTTTGACGGTGTCCGTGCCTTTGATGTCTTCCGTGCCGACGTTCAGCAGACCGACGCGGGCTGCCTTTTTGCGGGTAGAGGGCTTTGGAAGAGTTCGTTGCCGATGATGGCGAACTGTACGAGCTGCTCGGGCGAGCAGTCGACGTTTGCGCCCAAATCGAGGGCGAGGGTCAGGTGTTCGCTGTCGGAGGGCAGGAACTTGGCGATGGCGGGGCGGTCGATGCCGGGGAATGGTTTTGAGGACGAAGCGGGCGGTCGCCATAGAGCGCGCCGGTATTGCCGGCGGAGACGGCGGCTTGCGCGGTGCCTTCTTTGACTTGGTTGATGGCAATGCGCATGGAGGAGTCTTTTTATTTTTCAGGGCAAGCTGCGGGGCTTCGTCCATGCCGACGACTTCGGAGGCATGGAGTACGATAATGCGCTCCATCGGCGCGTTGGCTGCGGAGAGGGCTTGGCGGACGGCGGATTCGTCGCCGACCATAATGAGGTGTACGTCTTGCTGCTGTTTCAAAAAGGCAAGTGCACCGGGGACGGTAACTGCGAGACCTGAGTCGCCGCCCATGGCATCTACGGCCAATGTAATCATGTTGTTCTCCGGTTTGTGCTGTGAAGCGGAAGAGGGGACGGTGTCGGCTGCCTCTGTGGGTTTGTTCGGCTTCACAGTCGGTTTCAGACGACCTTTTGCGATACGCGGTACGGGGTCGTCTGAAAAAGGGGTGTATGTGTGGTCGGGGCTTCGGATTGAAGGGTTGCGTTCCACATTCTAATGCGTTTTATGAAGATGCGCTGAAAAGAGGCAAAATCTCGTTTTGTCGGTGTTCTACGGATTTTTGCTTTTGCCGTTTCGGGAGAAGGCGGCTTCTCCGTCGCGGGTTTATTTTTGCCTTCGGCGGCAAGGCGGTTGTGTTCGTCGATGTCGAGTGCGTCCCAGGGTAGTTGATCCACCAGTCTTCTACGGTCAGGCCGCTGAAGTAGGGGATGCCTTCGGGGATTTTGCCGACTTTGGCTTTGATTTTTCGTGCAGGACGGCAACGCCGATGGTGCCGAAATCTTCTTTGCAACTCGGTCAGGCAGAATTCCATGGTCACGCGGCTGTCGTCGACTTCATCGACGACGAGTACGTTTTTGCCTTTCAGCGCGTCAGGTACGGGGTCGAGCCATTGGACTTTTTGACTTTCTTCCGTTACCCTGTCCTTCGTTGTCGCTGTCGTAATAGGCGGTGGTTACGGCGTAAATCGAGTTTCAGAAAAGCAGCGCAGCGTACGGGCGGGATGAAGCCGCCGCCGCCGATGGCGATCATGGCATCGTATTTGACGCCGGAGTTTTGGATTTTTCCGCCAACGCTTTGATCACGCGGTGGATGTCGTCGTAGGTGTACCAGATTTTTCTGTTTCATGGCGATTCCCGATTCAATGGGGTGTATCAGTTTGAACTGCAAGGATTTTTGTGCCGCATTTTGAAGCATGGGCAGGCATGGATCCGGGCAGTTCGGATGTAATGTAAAAAGCCAGCATTGCATGGCAATATTCTGGCTTTTCAGTCAGTCGAATAAGATTATTCGCCTTTGGCTTTCACTACTTTACGGCCGCGGTACATACCGTTGGGGAAATGTGGTGCGGGCGGTGTACTTCGCCGGTTACGCTGTCAACAGACAGAGAAGGCGCGGTCAAAGCGTCGTGAGAGCGGTGCATACCGCGTTTGGAAGGGATTTTTTGTTTTGTTGAACGGCCATTTCAAGCTCCTAGATAAATAAAACTGTGTCCTGATTAACTGCTTTTCAAACCTGCTAAAACAGCAAAAGGGTTTGGGTTTGTCCTGATTGACTTGTTCCAGCGCGGCATTGTCGCAGTTTTCGTGGCGCGGGGAGAAGGGGAGCGACATTAGGATTTGGTCTTCCACCAACCCGCGTACGTCGAGTTCTTTCTCAATCGGCATGCCTTCCAACTCTTCGTCGGCAAGCATTGCTTCATCCAAGTCCTCTTCGTTGGCGAACAAAAACAATACGGCTGGTTTCGTCGAGCGTAAACGGCATGGGGCGGATACATCGCTGGCAAATCAGCGGCATATCGGCTTTGACGTTCAAATCGAGAAACAAACGCTGCAGTCGGTCGCGTCCGCCGCTCAGCGTAAACGACACTTTGGTCTGTTTGTCGGCCGGATAATCGTGCGAACGGACTCGTTCGTCAATTCCTCAAGCAGGAAGCTGCCTTTGCAGGGTCTGCTTTTCGGAGCGAAAACTTCTGGGTCAATCAAATTAGGGTCTGACATAAACGGGTATGATATAATTTCGACAGTCTAACGTCAATATTTTTAAGCAAAAATATGAGTGCAAAACTGCCTTTGATATTGGGTTCGGGTTCGGTGTTCCGCCGCGCGCAGCTCGAACGTTTGGGCGTTGATTTTCAAACTGCCGCGCCTGATTTCGACGAAAACGCCCTGCTGCGGGTGAAAACGCGGCGGATACTGCCTTGCGTTTGGCGGAAGGGAAGGCGCGTTCGCTGGCGGCTCGATTTCCTGCCGCGTTGGTGATCGGCGCGAACCAGTGGCGTGGTGCAATGACCGCCAGTTGGGCAAACCGATGAACGTCGCAAATGCACAACAAATGCTCAGGGATTTGAGCGGCAGAAAGATTGAATTTTACAGCGCAATCGTGCTTTTTGAATACTGCTTCGGGACGTATTCAGCGCCATGTCGATAACACGTCGGTCGTGATGCGCGTGCTGACAGACGGGCAGATTGAGCGTTATCTGGCGCGCGAGCCGGACGCGGTTTACTGCGCGGGTGCGGCGAAGAGCGAGGGCTTGGGCGCGGCGTTGCTGGAGCGCATAGACAGCAGCGACCCGAACGCGCTTATCGGTTTGCCCATCTTCAAACTGGTCGAGTTTTTTAAAAAAACGAAGGCGTAGAAATCATTTAGGTCGTCTGAAAACAGCCGTTTGACGGTTTCAGACGACCCTCCGTATAGGAAACCCCATCATGTCCCCGATTCTTTACCTGATTCCCACCCCTTTGGGCGCCCGATACGCCTTGCCTGCTGCCGCACGAACAGGCGCAGATTGCCGGTTTGACCGATTTCGTCGTCGAAGCCGAAAAAACCGCCCGCGCCCATTTGAAACATTTGGGCGTTACGACCCCCATCCGCGAGCTGAACCTGCAAACCCTCAATGAACACACCGATTTGAAAAACCCTGCCCGAACTTTCTGAAACCTTTGCAGGAAGGGCGCAGCATGGGCATCCTCAGCGAAGCAGGGTTGTCCCGCGGTTGCCGATCCCGGCGCGAATTTGGTGGCATTGGCGCACCGGCACGGCTATGAAGTCCGTCCGCTGGTCGGCCCGTCCAGCCTGTTGCTGGCATTGATGGCGTCAGGGGCGAACGGGCAGAATTTCGCGTTCAAAGGCTATCTGCCGTCCGAGAAAAGCGAGCGTATCGCCGCTTTGAAGAGTTTAGAACAGCGTTCGCGCCAGCAAAACGAAACCCAGCTTTTTCATCGAAACGCCTTACCGCAACGACGCACTGCTCGCCGACGCGCTGAAACCCTGCACCCTGAAACCCGCCTCTGCACCGCAACCGACCTGACTTTGCCGACACAGGAAATCATCAGCCAAACCGTTGCCGCTTGGCGGAAAATCGAAAAACGCTGCCGAATTTGAAAAACGCCCGACAATATTTGTGTTGCACGCAGGTTAGGAGTAGGGGCGGGCGGTTGGATGAATTAGAGCCCGCCATACTGAAAAGGTCGTCTGAAACCTTCCAGATAAGGGTTTTTCAGACGACCTTTGCTTTATCTAAAAGCTTATCCCTGCTTCAACATCATGCTGCCCATTTGACCCAGCCCATCGCCCAAGTCAGCAGAAATCAATCCGCCGAAGACGATGCGGTAATAGGCAAACGGAACATAGTTTTTGCTGGACACGAATTTCAATAGCGATTTAATCGCCAGGAGGCTGCCAAGAAAGCGGCGATGAAACCGACGGCAATCAGGCCGACATCCTGCAAAGTAAAGAGTTTGTAGTGTTTCAATACGTCATAACCGGTGGCGGCAATCATCATCGGCACGGCGAGGAAGAAAGAAAATTCGGTCGCAGCTTTGCGCTCGATGCCCCACAGCATACCGCCCATAATCGTACTGCCCGAACGCGAAGTCCCCGGCACCAGCGCGCAGACTTTGGGCGCAGCCGACCACAAGCGCGTCGATCGGGCGCATTTCATCCACGCTTTTGACTTTCGGTTTGATTGTGCTTTGGCGTTTTTCGACCCATAAAATAAAGAATCCGCCCAATACCAACATGGTGGCGACGGTAATCGGGTTAAACAGATATAATTTAATTTGTTTGCTAAACAGCAAACCTACGACTGCCGCTGGCACGAACGCGACGGCAAGGTTCAACACGAAGCGGTTGGCGGTGCGGTCTTTGCCCAGTCCGGATAAAACGGAGGTAAAACGCTGACGGTATTCAAAAATCACGGCAAGTACCGCGCCCAGTTGGATGGCGATTTCAAATACTTTGCCGTTGCTGTGGAAATTGAGCAGGTCGCCCAATACAATCAAGTGGCCGGTACTTGAAATCGGCAGAAATTCCGTTAAGCCTTCCACAATGCCCATAATCAGGGCTTTTAATAAAGTCAAAATGTCCATATTGCTTTTCTTTTTGGTTTTCAGACGACGTTTGCCCGTCTGGATTTCAGGATGAAGCGGTATCGGAATCGGAAAAACTGCTGCGGTATGACGGTGTTGCCCCATCCCTTAGCAGTATCGTTTTTATGGATTTTACGCCACCCAAAACAAACAGACAGTTCGGAAACCGCCTGTTTTTTTGCGGTCATTCCGAAACTGCCTGGCTAAATTCCGTCAGCGCGCGGCTTTGCCGGAACGCTCTTGGCGGACTTTGTTAATCAGTTCGCTATGATTTTCTGCCCATTCGCCCAATCGCTGCTGAATATGACCCGATATTTGCCTCCGACGATGACGTCCGGCGTGCCGTCGATACGGTAAGTCTCGGTCAGGCTTTGCATTTTTAGCGGCCGCGAGGGCTGGCGGGGGCGTCGTATGCGGCAATCAGTTTTTGCTGTCAAAAGCTTTTTGTGCCGCCGCCCAGCTTTTTGAAAGTGGCGGTATCCGCCAAATTGATTTTCTGTTCGTGTATGGCTTTGAAAATAGCGGGGTTTCGCCTGATACTTCAAACCCGAAGCGTTAACCGCCGCGGCGACCCGCGCCAAGCCCAGCATTTCAGGCATCCAGACGACGTGTTCGGTACGCAGGTAAACGTCTTTCGGGAAAGTTTTGCTGTATGACAGCAAGACGGGATCAAAGTTTTGGCAATGTATGCAGAAATAGCCGAAAAATTCCAAAACTTCGATTTTGGATGCGTCTCGTTGTGGAATCGGTTTTGTTCAAAACCGTGTAATCCACCTTCGACCGCAACCTGCGCGCTTGCGGAAAAAGGCAAAGCGCAAGGCTGAGAGGACGGCTGCCGGTTTGGTTGTCCGTTTCATTGCTGCCTCCTTATTGAGCCGAACGCATCAGGCTGTTGATATTGTGTTTTTGCAAGTCTTTCTGAATGTTTTTTGCGGCTTCAGACGACATGCTGTTGCTTTGTACGCGGTAAACGGTTTTTGTCGCCGTTTGTGCGTTCGACCACTCTGGACGAAATGCCCAGCATAGCGAGTTTTGGCACGTTGCGCGTCGGCGCTGTTGCGGTCGGCGTACGAGCCCATTTGCAGGATGACTTTTTACCGCCTTCCGCAGTTTTGGCTTCGGCTTTGGCGGTTTGTTTGTCGCGTCGGCTTTTCTTCACTTCTTTCGCCGCACCTTTATTTGCTTCCTGACGGGCTTTTTCGATGCTGCCGCTGTTCAGGGATTTGCTCGGGGGTCGGTTTGTTGGTTTTTGGCCGTTTCGGTTTTCTTGGCTTCAGCGGCTTTCTTCTCTGCCGCTTTTTTTCTCAGCAAGTTTGCGCTCGGCGCGCGCTTTTGTTTGTCCGTCAACTCGGCTGCCTTTTTGGCTTTATCGGCAGCTTCTTTGTCGGCTCTGCGCGTTTTCTTCGCAAGCTCTGCCCTTTTTCTCGACGAGTTTTTGTCTCAACTCGCGTTCGGCAGATTCTTTGTCTTCTTTTTCAGCTTCGCGCAGGGCTTTTTCTGCTTCGCGAGCTTCGTCTTCCGCTTCATGGACGGCCGCTCTTTTCCGCTTTTTCTTTATCCGCGCGTTCTTTTCTCGGCTTTGGCTTTATCTGCCTTTTCTTTCCTTCTTTGTCTGTGCGTTCTTTTTCTTTGGCTGCCGCATCGTCGTCGGCTTCGCTGCGTTTTCTGTTCGGGCTTGGCTTCTTCTGCCGGACGCTCTTTCTCTACAGGAACGACGACAGGCTGCTCTTCAGTCTCAGGCTTGGATTCAGGTTTGGCTTTTTCCTGAGGCTTGAGGATTTCAGGCTCGGTTTGCTGTTTTTGAGGCTCGGTCGCGCCCTTGAAGGCGTTCGGGGTGTCTTGATTCAGAAAATACAGGATGCCCCCGATCACGCCGGTGGCGAGGATGAGGCCGAAGAAAAAGCCGAAAAGGCCTTTGCCGTATTGAGTGTTCTTATTCATGAGATACCTATATTGATGATGCCGTTCAGACGACCTTTTGGCGGCAGAGGAATCTGCTGCTGCCATCGGCAGGGACGGGTCATTTTATCAATATCCTTTATATTGGGCAAAAATGCGCCGTTTGTTTACATGGTTTTACGAAAACCGCCGTGATGTTAGGACGCGCTGACAATTGACCGACGACAGGGCTTCTTTGCCCGAACAGAATACTCGCATTGGACATCAGCAAGATACCCGACTCGTCTAAAGCTTTTATAGTGGATTAACTAAAATCAGGACAAGGCGACGAAGCCGCAGACAGTGCAGATAGTACGGAACCGATTCGCGGTGCTTCAGCACCTTAGAGAATCGTTCTCTTTGAACTAAGGCGAGGCAACGCCGTACTGGTTTAATCTTAATCCACTATACTTTGAATCTTCCGTTTTCAGTACCCAAGGTCGTCTGAAAAAACTTACAACGCGCGGCGGAAGCTGACGGCTTTCAAAAACATGAGCTGCCGACTTCTTCATCGCCCGCCAAATCCGCCAACGTGCGCGCCACGCGCATGATGCGGTGGAAACTGCGGGCGGAGAGGGAGAGTTTTTCCAACAGGCTGCCCAAAGCTTCCTGCGCTTCTTTTTGGATGCGGGCGGACGTGTCGAGTTCACTGACGCTCAAGGCGGCGTTGACTTTGCCTTGCCGCGCGTATTGTTTGTTGCGGGCGGCGATCACGCGCTCTAACACGACGGCGCTGCTTTCCCCTGCTTCCTGCTGCATCAGTTCGGCGGCGGACGGGCTGGGGACTTCGATGGTCAAATCGATGCGGTCGAGCAGCAGGTCGGAAATTTTACTGCGGTAACGCGCGACGCTTTCGGGCGTGCAGCGGCGGGGTTTGACGGGATGCCCGAGATAACCGCACGGACACGGGTTCATGGCGGCGACGAGCTGGAATTTGGCGGGATAGACGGCTTGGCGCGCCGCGCGAAATGTAGTTTCGCCGTTTTCCAAAGGTTCGCGCAAAACTTCCAAAACTTTGCGGTCAAACTCAGGGCAGCTCGTCCAAAAATAAAACGCCGTGATGCGCCAATGAAATTTCGCCCGGACGCGGGATCAGAACCGCCGCCGACCATGGCTGCCGAGCTGGCGCTGTGGTGCGGGCTGCAGAAAGGACGGTGGCTGTCGAGTTGTTGCTGATGATTGGGCGGGAGCGAACGCAATGCCCATACTTCGACCAATTCGTCTTCGGTCAAAGGCGGCAGAATGCCGGGCAGCCGTTGGGAAAGCATGGACTTGCCCGTTCCCGGCGGGCCCATCATCAAAGGCTGTGTCCGCCCGCGGCGGCGATTTCCAAACGCAAGGCGGGCGGTGTGTTGACCTTGACATCGATGAGGTCAGGGCAGTTTGGCGTTTTCAGACGACCTCTGCGGGACTTGGCAGGCGGTTTGCGCCAAGGGTTCGATACCGTTCAAATGGGCGGCGACTTCCCCTAACGAACGCGCACCGTAAACGGTAATGCCGCGCATCACGGCAGCTTGTTCTGCGTTTTCCTGCGGCAAGACGAAAGAACGCCCGCCTGCACCCTGCCACGCCATCGCCAACGCGCCGCGCACGGGCGCAACATGCCGAAGCGCCAATTCGCCGGCAAACTCGTATTGCGCGAGCTTTTCGGGTGCGATTTGTCCGGATGCGGCGAGGATGCCCAGCGCAATCGGCAGGTCGAAACGTCCCGATTCTTTGGGCAGGTCGGCGGGGGCGAGGTTGACGGTGATTTTTTTGGCAGGGAAGTCGAAACCGCTTTGGATGATGGCGGCACGCACGCGGTCGCGGCTTTCTTTGACTTCGGTGTCGGGCAATCCGACGATATTGAAATGAGGGCAGGCCGTTGGCAGGTGGGCTTCCGCTTCGACCAACGGCGCATTCATGCCGCTCAAAGGCGCGGCTGTAAACCAAAGGCAAGCGACATGTTTCAGACGACCTTATTCGCCGGCTTCGGTTTGCTGTTTGATTTCTTCGACGGCTTCTTCGGCTGCGGCTTCGGCAGCTTCAATAGCTGATCTGCTCAGGCTCTTGCGCGGCTTCGAGTTTTGCCAGACGCTCTTCCAGCTCGACCAATTTGGTGCGGGTTTTAATCAAAACCTGCTGCTGGATGTCGAATTCTTCGCGCGTGACCAAATCCATACGGTTGAACGCGCTGCCGAGCATAAGCTGACGTTTTTCTCCATGTCTTTGGCGGGGCTGTTGGCGATGGTTTCGCTGAGTTTTTGCGCTGACTTCTTCAAAGAGTTGTTTGCCGAACATAATCCGTATCCTTTATATCAGAATATATAAAAATCCAAGCGTATTGTATAAGGAAAAAGGTCGTCTGAAAACGGGCATTCGATTCGCGCGCGTCTTTCCCTTCAAAACATCGCCCGCGTGTATCAGTGAGCTGGACTTTGAACCAGTACGGCGTTGCCTCGCCCTGCCGTACTATCTGTACTGTCTGCGGCTTCATCGCCTTGTCTGATTTGAATTTAATCCACTATAAAACAAACGTATGATGTCGTTTGCCAAAAGTTTTTGATCAGACGACAAAGGTCGTCTGAAACTCCTGAACGATCCCGTATGCTTTTATACGCCTGCGGCTGCCTTCCAATGCGCTGCTTTGTCGGTGCGCTCCCAAGTAAGTCCAGGCTCTTCGCGGCCGAAATGGCCGTAGGCGGCGGATTGCTAAATCGGGCGCAAGAGGTCGAGCATTTTGGACGATGCCTTTGGGGCGCAGGTCGAAATGTTCGCGAACTAAAAACAATCAGTTTGTCTTCGCTGATTTTGCCTGTGCCGAAAAAGTATCGATGGAAATCGAAGTCGGTTCCGGCAACGCCGATACGCGGAAACCTGAATCTCGACATTGGGTTGCCAAACCGGCGGCAACGCTGTTTTCGCGACATAACGGCAGGCGTAGGCAGCGGAACGGTCGACTTTGGACGGTCTTTGCCTGAGGTACGCCGCCGCCGTGCGGGCTGCGCCGCCGTAGGTGTCGACGATGATTTTGCGTCCGGTCAGACCGCAGTCGCCTTTGCGGCCGCCGATGACAAGCGGCCGGTCGGGTTGATGGGTATTTGGTTTCTGGCGGTCAGCATTTCGGGCGGCAGAACGGGCTTGATAATCTGCTCGATCACAGCGATTTTCAGCTCTTCGTAACCGATAGACGGATCGTGCTGGGTGGATGGGACGACGGTGTCGATGCGTTTTACTTGCCGGTTTCGCTGTCGTCAAACCACGGTCAGTTGTGCTTTGCGTCGGGACGCAGCACGGCAGCGGCCGTCTTTGCGCATATTCGCTTTGACGCTACATCAGGCGGTGGCTGTAATAGATGGCAAACGGCATCGAGGGTCGGGGTTTCGTCGCAGGCGTAGCCGACATCAAACCCTGGTCGCCCGCGCGCCTGGTTCAGGTCGATGCCTTCGCCTTCGTTCACGCCTTGGGCGATGTCGGGGGATTGCTGGTCGTAGTACACGCCGACCGCGCAGCCGTTGGCGTCAGCCAGCTCGGACGAGTTGCCCTAGCCGATGCGTTTGATGGTTTCGCGTGCGACTTTGATGTAGTCCACATGGGCGGTGGTGCGACGCCCGCCCATACTGCACAAACCGGTTGTTTCACCGTATTTCCGCCGTCGACGCGCGCTTTGTAGCGCGCCAAAACCGCATCCAAATCGCATCGGATACTTGGTCCGGCAACTTTGCTCGTTGGCCTTCGAAACGATTCGGAGGTAAATGAGATATTCGCTCATTTCATTATTTTCGCTTCAAAACAAAGCCGTCTGCTTTCAGACGACCTGTTGTTCATCACCACGTCCCACGCGGAAATCTGTAACAAAATTTCCACCTGCGCTCCATCCAAATGATAAATATTCCCACCTTGCATAAAACGGTTCAGAATCCTGCCCGTACAGACGCTAGCGGGCAAAAATCTCACACATCAAGCGAGATTGATTGCCCTTTCGGACCGCGCCATCGAGCTTTGCGGCCGTCCACCTGCACTCTTTCCGTCTGAAAAGCAGGTTGGCATGGAATTCCCAACTCTTAATGCAGCGCGGATGTTAGCAGAAAAGCCTTCCGCAAGCCGCGCGCCCTTGCCGTTTTACGTTACAATACGTCGTCTGAAAACGCGAATATCTGTACTGTGCCACCTGCCCTCCGCCATTCCCGCCCTGCCGCTGCCCTTGTCCTTACCTTACCGCTGGGTGCGTGTAGCGAAAACATCCGAAACAAACCGTACTTTCAGGGCGAAACGATGGGGACGACCTGTACCGTCGATACACTTTCAGACGGTCTCCAACCCGCCCCGCACGAAGCCGTGAAAACAGATTCGAGGCGGCGCGCTCGAAGAGGTCAACCGCCAAATGTCCACCCTGCACCGCGAAGACTCGGGAAATCCAGCCGCTTTCAACCAAATGCGCGAAACCCGCAAAGCATGCGCCTCGCCGATTTCGCTGCCGTAACCGCCGGTTTCACGCCTCAGCCGGCTCACACATTAGGCGCACCTCGACAGCCAACCGTCGGCCTGCGTCAGCCGCCGGGCTTCGGACCGAACAAAGAAATCGCCCGCGAACCCGCGCCGAAATCGACAAAGCCGCCGCCCAAACCGGTACCGGACAAAATCATCCTCACGCGACGGTAAACAAGCCACGCTCGCCACTCCAGCCGGAAACCCATCTCGACCTCTCGCTCCATCGCCAAAGGCTTTCGGCGTGGACAAAGTGGCAGGCGGGCTTGAAAACTCGGCATCCAAAAACTACCTTGTCGAAATCGGCGGCGAACTGCACGGCAAAAGGCCGCAATGCAGAGGCGAACCTGGCGCATCGGCATCGAACAACCCAACATCGTCCAAGGCGGCAACACCCAAATCGTCGTCCCCTCGACAACTCCCTCGCCACCTCCGGCGACTACCGCATTCCACGTTGACCCGCAAGGCGGCGGCTGTCCCACATCGACCCCAAAACCGCCGCCCACTGTCGCTACCGCCTCGCCTCATCAGCGTCATCGCCGACAACGCCACCACCGCCGACGGACTTTCCACCGGACTTTTCGTACTCGGCGAAACCGAAGCTCTCAAACTCGCCGAACAGCAAAACCTCGCCGTTTCCTGATTATCCGCGACCAAAACGGCTACCATACCGAAATGTCCGGCGCGTTTAAAACAAACTCATCTACTAATATCCACGCACTCATATCATCCCACAGGAACACCATCATGAAAACCCTACCCTACTTCGACCTCTTCCTCCTCGTCATCCTCGGCATGGCGGTCGGCTATTTTTTCCAAACGCACCATCAAAGGCAGTTGCGGCAGCATCTCCTCGCTGGGCATGAAAAAGTCTGCGAGTGCGACACCCCGTGTGACACGCTGCAAAAGAAAACTGGACGAACAGAAACGGCAGGAAAGCAAAGGCATCGCCGTCGATCGTTGACTTGCCTGGATCAGGTTTAGCCTTGCTGAGCTTGGCAGCACATAGGTCGTCTGAACCGCATATTGCAGTTTTCAGACGACCTGATTTGAAAGGTGTAGCTGTTTTTAAAGGCGGATAACAATTTATCGAAGCGCCTAGTCTGCCGTCATTCCCGCGCAGGCGGGAAGCAGCCTTCCGGTTTTTCGAGGTAGCAAAAGATTGCCGAAGCCCGAACCTCGGGTTTACCGTCTCCGCGCAGGCGGGAATAACTGAACAGATACTCTCCGATGCGGATTTACGATGCCGGGCTTGTCAAAAGGTCGTCTGAAAAACCATCGTTTAAGGTTTTTCAGACGACCTTTGATAAACATTTCAGAGCAGGATTATTCAATAATTTCGGTAAATACGACGGTTTTCCTGCCGCAGGTAAGCGTGGCGAAGCGTCCTGAAGCTGCCATATTGTGCTTACGTTGCGGTGTCCGTGGTTTTGGTCATCGAATGGGTTTGCGTCAGTTGACCGTACCTCGACGCAGTTCGACCGTCATCGGGTGTGCTGTTGACGTAGATGGCGGAGATGCAGCTGTCGGCGGCGGTAGCGGATGGCGTTGTTTTTGAGCCTCGGCGACGACGGCAAGAGGGGCATCGGGGCGGACGGCTATACGAACTCTGGGCGGTACACAGTCCGAGCAACAGCAGGAGGCGTATCTCTTCCTGGCGTCTCGCAATAATGGTGGTGGGAATGTGGCCTTCGAGATGGTAACGCGTTCCGCAGTAGGGCATTCGATGTCGCCGTCGGACTGAATCGGGAGGAAGACGCGCGGATGACCGTTTCCAAGTTTTCGTGGTTGGGACGGGCAGTGCAGCGGCAGGTCTTTGGGGTGATAATGACGGTTTCGGTGTTTGCGTTCGGCGTTTTCCTGGTAAATCCAGCCTGTTATTGTACGATATACTCCCACTTGTGCGCGCATAAAGGTCGTCTGAAAATAGGTTTTGATTTGATAATGCTTTGGTTATATTCTGCAGTTTTATAAATCAGCTTTAAATCTACTTTTTATTTCAGGCGAGGCTTTAGCATGTCGACACTTTTCCGGCGGGATGATTTGAACCCTCAAGATGCAGCAGATTTCTCACATTGAGCGCGGCGTATTTGGATTTAGCTACGGATGCGGCGGGCGATGAGGAAATGCGGTGTTTGAACGACGAGCAGCACGCTGACGGCTTACTGCTATTTGGACAGCCAAGGCAGGAGGGCGGCTTTGTGCAGCTCGATCGCGGCGGGTTACAGCAGATATGTGTTCCATAATCCCGTTGCCGACAGCCTGCGCCGCTGGCGGAATTAAACCGACGCCTAAGATTTTGGATAAGGCGAAGGCTTTATGCGAGCGGGACGAGCAAAATCGAAATGGCGGATGGCGGGCATCTTTGGATGCGATTCGTGCCGCGTTTCCGGATTTTGAAGAATTGGACGGCGAATATTACGAAATCGCAGACGACGATATGGCGGCGGCTGTGGCGTATGTGTTGGCAAAGTGGAAGAAGTTGCAGAGATTGCGGATTGATATTGATGCACATAGCCTGGGTTCTTGGCAAAATAGCCTTTTCGGGACAGAGCCCGAGCAAATAGGGTTTTCGGCTGTTTTGTTAAATCCTTGTCTATCCCTAGTTGCCTGATTATCGGGTACCTGAGCCGTCTTTCAGGCTGAAACAGACGTAGCAGTCATCAGCCGCTTTCAACAGGTATGCGACTTAATTGATGTCCAAACGTTCCATACGGTAGCGCATGGAGCAGGCTGATACCTCAAAAGCTTGGCTGTTGGTGCGGTTGTAACGGGTTTTGCTGCGTTGCTTGTTCGATAATGCGCGCCTCGATTTGGTCAAGGTAGTCTTGAATCTGCATGGTGCGCGGGTCCAAACAGCGGAAGCGGCTGGTGATGCAGTTTCGCCTGTCGTGTTTCTGAGTCGGCGATGTCGTTAGGTCGAGTTTGGATGGTCGTTTCGGTGTCGGCGTATTGGATTTCGCAAATCATCCAACTGGATAACTTGTCCGACAGTCAGGGCGACGGCGCGTTCAAGGATGTTTTCGAGCTCGCGAAGTTGCGGATAGCTGTAATACAGCAGAGCTTCTTGCGCTTTAGGAGCCGAGTTTGTGGGTTTGCGTACCGTGGCGGTGTTTGTAGAGCGGGTACAAAAATCAGCGCGAGTCTTCACGCCGCATCTCGCGCAGGGCGGCATGTGCAGGAGTAACGACGTTGAGGCGGTAATATAAGTCTTGGCGGAACGCGCCGCTGTCAACGAGGGCTTCAAGGTTCTTGTGGGTAGCAGATGATGCGGACATCGACGAAAGTTTCGCGGGCTTTCGCCGATGCGGCACGGCTTTTTGGATGGCACGCAGGAGTTTTGACTTGCATGGCAAGCGGCAAGTCGGCAACTTCGTCGAGAACAGCGTTCCGCCGTCGGCGTGTTGGAAGCCGAGACGGTCTTGGTCGCGGTAAACTGCTTTTGTAGCCGAAGAATTCGCTTTCCATCAGGTTTTTCAGGGATTGCACCGCAGTTTACCGCGATAAGGGGCTTGTCGGCGCGACCAGGACAATTCGTGGATGGTACGCGCAGCCTGTTCTTTACCGGTACCCGATTCACTCGGAAGGATAAACGGGCATGCCGCTGCGGGCGAGCGGCGATCGGTGGCGGACTTCGACTGTTGGGGCGAACTCGAGCAGTCGCGGCATATCTTCTTCGCCACCAGTGGGCAGCGCGTCTTCGTTCGCACGCTAGCGATTTCGCGGTGGCAAAGCGTTCTTTCATGGAACGCAGACCTTCAGGAACGGTAACGGGCCGCTCAAGTCGCGTTTGGGTGGCGGGCGAGTTGGGCTGTTGAATGCGGCAGCGACGGGCGCGACGGTTTTCGGTTGGCGGCTGGGTAATTTCGTCGGTGCTGTTGGAGCGAGACGGCGGATTTAACCAGCGAGCCGAAGTTGGGGAAAGGGTAATCGGCTTTTGCAGGTAGTCGAACGCACCCGCATTAAGAGCTCGACCGCCTGGTCGGCTTACCGAAGGCGGTAGCGACGGCGACAGAGTGTCGAGCATGAGTTCGTCTATGTATTGGACGACTTCGAGACCGGAGCCGTCGGGCATCCGCATATCGGTCAGACGAGGAATAGTCGTTGTTGTCAAAGCTTGTCTTTGCATCTTCACGCCGACGGCGGTCTGCACGCCTGCAGTCCCATCTTCATCAGCGTTACTCCATCAAGTCACGGATGTCGGCTCGTCGTCGACGACCAATACTGGGTCTTTGAGCCATCATTGTGTTCTCTCGGTAAAATCAGTTCGAATCCGTTCATTTCGGTGGTAATGGAGTTGGCCCATATTAGCGTGCGCCAGTTCGCGGGCAACGTCAATCAATCCGTACCCCTGTTTTTCAGTGGTGTGAACGGCTCGAAAGATGGTTGCGGACTTCGAGAATACGCTTTGCCGTTATCGGCAACGACGATGAAATGTCATCCTGCCGCTGGGGCAGATCGGAGACGGTAATCGCTTTTTCCTGACGGCTGTACCTCCATGCGGGTATACAGAGTTCCATGGTTGTTGGATGTGCATCACATCAGCGGGACAATGCAGATTGTTGCCGTCCATATTCATACGCAGGCAGCCGATAGCTTCGGAATTGTTGAGTGTGAACTCTTGTTGAAGTCGAGGCAAATTTCATCAGATTGATCGGCTGCGGCTGATGTTGTCGCGTTTGTTGAGCGGGAGATGTCTTCCAACATTTTGTCGATGCGTTGGATCAGTTGCTGTCGATGATGCTGCAAAAGCTTGGCTTTAACGGATCGGGTTCGGCATCGTCATCTTTCTTGCAGCAAAATCGCTGGCGTACGGAATAGCGTACAGCGGGTTGCGGATTTCGTGAGCGAGGTTCGCGGTAAGCTGTCCGAGGCGAGTGAAGCAGTGAACATAACTTCGCCGCGACTTCGCCGCAGCGAAAACGGACGCCTAACATGAAACAGTTCCGTCTGTTCCTGAATCAGCGGACGGCGCGGACGCGTGCATAGCGTGTTGAAAGATGTGGATATCGGTTTCAAACGGTTTTGTCGGGATGAGATGCCAGCGTGCAACCAATTCCTGACCACGACTTCTGCTGGTCAACCACCAAACCAGGGAAATAGGTTTTGCCTGTTTGTTAAAAAGCCAGAGCGTTGGGTGCTGTCGATGACGATAACGCTTCCTGCACACGGTTGAGAACGAGGCGGTTCAACCCACTGATGCGTGGCGGTGAGCAAGCTGATGGCGGCTGGCGGTTCGGTCGCCTGGTCTCAAATAGCGGCGGCGAACGAAGTCAGCATGGCGACGAAAGGTAACACGCACCGCTAAGCAGGACCGTAGTAATCAGGGCTGCGTATCCCAATCAAACGGATGCAGGCGGATGCTGCCGTCGAGTAGCAGATTGAAGAAAAACAGCATGGACGCGTAGCTGCGTACAGCATGGGGTAATGCCCAGCTGAGAGCGGGACGTCGCGACGAAAAGGAAGGACAAGGATACCGAGCGAATCGACTCCGCCAGCGATATACCGGTATCATCATCATCGAGAAATATCGACGACTGCGCTGGCATTGGGCAAATCAAAGTCTGCCATTGCCAGTCGGACGGGCGACGGATAACGGAAGAGGAGAATACACGCTGCCCAGCTGTAAAATTCGACGGGGAGGAATGACATGCCGATATGGGTGCCATTACTGCAAAACGCCGAAAAGCGTGCATGACCAGCAGGCAGCACGATGGTAACACTGGGCGATACCGATTAAACCGGGTATCCGCTCGCTCAGGTTTCCCAGTTCCTGAGCCGGATTCTCATCATCCACAACCCTTTTTGTTTATTTTATCATTATTGATACCTGTTTTGAAATCGTTCTGCGATATTTCCGCAGACGGTCGTAAATATCATTTTGTCAGCATAACACAAAAACGACCATGTTTTTCTAGGTTTTCAACGTGTTACCGCGCTTTTTGTTGTTTATGCGGAGGCAGCGGACAAGTTTTTCGAACGACCTGATACGTCCAAAACCTTCCCTCTGCCGCTTGCCGTCGATGTCGCCAAAATACGCATTTTTCCTGATGTGCCGCGCCGCACTGCCGACGGTTTCGACGATAAATTCCGCAGCCGTGGTCCTGAGGACGTGTTCCAGCGATGCGACGTCGGTCAGCGACATCAACTGCAAACCACGCCCTTGGGCATGACTTTAAGTTCGCCGATGGAGAACGCCAAGAGGCGGTGGTCGCTGCTTGCCGGTACGATTTTGCGGTCGGGATTGATGAGCGAGGCGGCATAGACGGCAATCGGCGGCAGGACGGTTTCTCCGCTGTCCACGGTCATCGCACTTTGCCCGCTTTCACGCGTCCGACCATATCGCGCAGTTTGGCGATGAAGCCGTACCGCCGCTGCCTGAGACAGGTAGTGCTGTTCGCGGCTGGCCGTGAGCATGGCGACGGGGTTTACTCCGTTTGCAGCTCGATTAACGATGAAACCGGCAGACCGTCGCCGCGTCCGCCGGGGATTTCGGCGGCATCGAGCGTAGTTCTGCCCAATGGTCGAGAATGACGACAGGTAAAACGATTGCTGACCTTCGAGGGTTTGTTTGAGGCGCCTTCTTTGAACAGCAGTCTGCTCATAACGAGTTGTGTCCGGTACGGCTGCGTATCCAGCCTTTTTCCGACAGAATCAGCGTAATGGGTTCATCGGCGGTGGTTTTGCGTCAGCACAGCGCGTCCGGCCTCTTCCACCAGATGCGGCGCGCGTCGCCAAACTGCTTGCGTCCGCCTGCATCTCTTTGATAATCAGCTTGCGTTTTTCGCTTTTCGTCGCCCAAAAGGATATTCAGACACCTTGTCTTCGCGCAATTCGTTCAATTCTTTTTCGAGTTTGAAACCTGCAAACGCGCCAGCTGACGCAGGCGAGTTTCCAAAATGTCTTCGGCGGATTTCGGTCAATCGAACGCCGCCATCATCGGTTTTGGGGTCGTCTGATTCGCGGATGACTTTAATCACTTCGTCGATGTGCAGAAAAACTTTCAGACGACCTTCAAGGATATGCAGCCGTTTTTCCACTGGTTCAAACGGAATTTCAGACGACATGTTTACGGTCCGCTGACGCGGAAATCCAGCCATTCCTGCAAAATCGTTTTCAGGTCGCGCAGGGTGATCCAGCCCATCATCGCTAAGTTCATGGACATTGCCTTCCAGCGAAGTCTGCGCCATCAGCGTGTTGATGAAAGGTATCGGTATCGATGCGGCTGGATTTTGGTTCGAACACAAGGCTACAGGATGCTCGCCGTCTGACTCGTCGCGCACGCGGTCGGTTAAATCAACATCAGCTTTTGGTGATGAGCTGGTCTTGCTGAGCTGCTTTTACCCGCTTTCGGTTTCGGGTTGGTTTTGTTCTTCGATTTCGGCAGCGATTTTGGCGGAGTTGGCGTTCGGCGGCGCGGTTACGATGACGCGCCGTTGTCCGCGCGCCAATTTCGATTTCGTAACGCGCACGCACGCACGCTGTGCCGGTTTTCGTAAATCCGGCGCATTCGTCCGCCGGCGTGATGATTTGACCGCCGCCGGCAAAATCGGGCGCGGGGATGTATTGCATCAGGTCGGCGGTTTCCAACGTCGGCTTTCTTTTCAACAGCGCAATCGCCGCGCGTGACCATCGTTCAAATTGTGCGACGGAATTTCGGTGCGCCATGCCCACCGCGATGCCCGACGCGCCGTTGAGCAACACCATGGGCAGGCGGGCGGGCAGGTGCACGTTCGTCAAACGCGCCGTCGTAGTTCGGCACGAAATCCACCGTGCCCATGATTGATTTCGGACAACAGCAATTCCGCAATCGGCGTCAGCCGCGCTTCAGTGTAACGCATCGCCGCCGCCCGTCGACCGTCGCGCGAACCGAAGTTGTCGATGCCGTCGATTGAGGGATAGCGCAGGTAAAATCCGCGCCATGCGCACCATCGCCCTCGCAGGCGGAACTGTCGCCGTGCGGGTGGTATTTACCCAAAATCTCGCCGACCACGCGCGCGCCGATTTAGCCGGCTTCGCCCCCGCCGTCAAACCCATATCGCGCATGAGCAAACAAAATGCGCGCTGCACGGGCTGGCCGTCTGAAACTTCAGGCAGCGCGCGGTTTTGACCACGCTCATAGCGTATTCGAGATAGGCACGTTCGGCGTAGTGACTAACAGCAGGTAGTCTTCGCCGATGGGGATGGGACGGAAACTGTGTTCGTTCATAGGAAGCTGGAAATAAAGGCAGGAGGCGATATGTAAGTAGCAGTGGATTAACTTTAAACCAGTACGGCGTTGCCTCGCCTTGCCGTACTATCTGTACTGTCTGCAGCTTCGTCGCCTTGTCCTGATTTAAGTTAATCCACTATAAAATGGGGTTTCTGTTAGAGGAGGGCAGTTTGTACTGAGTTTTGATTGGGCATTGGCGGGAAGTTTATAGAATTTTAGACATTGTGGTCGCCTGAGAAATTTTCAGACGACCATAAACTGATGTCAATATTTCAGTACCGGATCGAACCGGTTTGTTAGTCCCATGCCTGTACGTTGGATAAATGTCTGAATTGGGTCGGAAAGTGACAGACGATATAGAAGGTCGTCTGGCACTGATTTGTAAAAAGCAGGTACTCGGCGTTTTATAAACCGCACGTTCAGAAGTACAGCAGTTATTCGTCGTTTAATTCCTGCAATTATCTCATGTTCGTTTCAACCCGCCATATTGTTGTCCCCAATCGTGTGAGGCTTCAGTGTATCGCATTCTTGGGCAACGGATAATTGAATACCGTCCACATTTTGTCAGAGGCCATTCCGCTAAGTCGGTCGTCACCTCTCTGCGAGAGATTTTTGTTCGGAAGATTGTGGGCTTCTGAATAACTGTAAGGGAGTGCCAAAAATCCCTAAAGCGAAAGCGCAGCAATGGCAACCATGCATTTTACGGTAACGGGTCATTATATCGCCAGTCCATCAAAACTAAGATTTTCTCTTGCGCTTCAGTCAAACAGCTGCGCTTCGTCGAAATCTGATTACAATCATCGTAATATATGCCATGTTTTACCTGATTTAACGCTGAAGAAGGCCCTGTAGTGGAGGCGTTGGAAGAAATCACGTAAGCACAAAGAAATGCAGTGCTTTTAGCTTAATTCAGCAGCGATTACACTGCTTACATAATGCGAAAACTAAAGGTAAAATGCGGCCCACAAAGTGCTTCATTGGGAGGCACATTTCAGCCTGAGGTCGATATGGATACATTTAAGAAATGACAGATTGAGCGTGTGGAAAGACGAAGCTGCATGAGCAGTACGCAGGCGTGATACGACCATTGCGGGATTTAGTAAGTTTGGAACGAAGGCGGTTTGCCGAAAGTCAAACTCTATCAAACAACTGAAAAGGTTGCGGTATTGACTAGTATTGACTGGGAGGAGTCCGTTCCCTAATGTGCAGGATTCCGTCGTCTTCTGCGGTTAGCTTGATACATTGGGTAATCTGGTTGATATCGACGGTTTGTCTTTGTTCCGCGTTCCCATGATATTCATGAGCTGCCCGCCGGACATGGGCGGTTAGTAGGTGATGAAAACCTGTTTTTCGCGGCATTTCCGTCGGTGATGGGTGAGAAATTATGTTACCCGTGATACTAAAACCTTTCCGTTATTTCGGTTGAGGATTCTATGGAAGGGACGGAATGATGGGATACTGGCTCAATCAATCATGCTGAGACTGCGCCGATAGAGATGGGCTGTGCGTTTGAGGCTTAATGAAATTTGTTGAGTGAAACGATTGCAGCTGATGCCAGGCAGGGGTGGTGAATGATTTCCGCCAATGAGGCTATCCGACTTTTTGAAAATTGATTTGAATAATTTGACTGACGATATTTGCCATTATCGGGCGTGTCAGTGGTTCAGGGCGAAATATTTGAATGGTGTGTCCTGTATATTTCGAGACGACTTGTTAAGTAATATGGTTTTATGGTTTTATCTCTATTGATAAATAGAAGTGAGCTCCATCTTTGCATGGAGAAGTCCGCTGAGCTGCAACTCTTGATGCCGGTCAATCTGAGGGCAGGCTTGCTTGTAGGTTAAGGTTTGGGACAACTACAATATTCATATGAGGCACATCATGTCAGACGAAAGTCAATTATTTTTCACTGATAGCTGCTGTACTAAGGTTGCCGAGTTTGATTGCAGAAGAAAACAATCCCGATTTGAAATTGCGCGTGTTTGTTAATGGCGGAGGTTGTTCAGGATTCCAGTATGGTTTGCTCGACGAAATCAAAAATGATGACGATTTTGAAATTCAAAAACAGCACGACTTTTCTTGGTGGATCCGATAACTACCAATATTTGGTTGGTGCGGAAATTGATTACACTGAAAGTTTGCAAGGCTCGCAATTTGTTATTCGTAATCCGAATGCGGAAACGACTTGCGGTTGCGGATCATCCTTCTCAGTTTGAACCATATATGTAGATAGAAAGGCCGTTTGTTTATACAAACGGCCTTTCGTTTGTAATCTCAATAAAATTATCTGTCTTATAATCGATAATTCCTTGGGAATATTTCACTCATAGTACTATTGTGCTATCTGTTATTTTGCTATCTGTTATTTGATTTGCATTCCGTCTTGGCATTGATAGGATATATTACTAAAGCTAACTATCAGATATTTGAGTAAGTTAATAAATTTCGGGAGTAGTGTCTAAGTCAGAAAAATAAGTTGACGGATTCGACTGCCGTGTATCATGGTATAAGAAAAATCAAGCCGGTTTCCGTAAATGGAATTAAAAAGTTCGGTTTGCCCTGGGATAACAATGAAAAATCTGACAAACTTTACGATGTTTATGTTGCTTATCCTCCAGATGTCGATTGAGAGCGTATCAACTCATGTATATGATAATTTGCCGGAGAAAGCGAAGACTTGGTTCAGGCTCTTTCTGAGCGTCCGACAAGCGATTATTGCTGAAATTGTACACAGGACGAGCGCGAAATGCGCGGCAGATATTTCAACTGCGGGCTTGATGTTGTTAGTGCGTCAATCCATGGGTTGCAGGTAAAGCAGTGAGACGAAGATGAAAACGAGGAAGTTTCTTTAAAAGCAATGCCCGTTTGTATGACGATAACTGAGGATGTGGCGGCGGAGGAATGTGCCGTTTGCCATTTTTCATTTTGCCAGTGCAACCGAGCAAATTATCCAACGCAAACGTATCGAATGGCAGGAAAGGTGGCGTTCGAGCATAGCAAGCTGAGGTGAGCATAAACTGCAGCTTGAAAAAGAGCGTGAAGAGAAGATGCTGCGTAAAGTCGTGCGGAACTTGAAAGCAAATTGCGGCAGGAGTTGAGGCAGGATCCTGGGCTGGTGGGTCTTGCTTCCAAGCGCAATATGATTGTTCTGGCTTCTGTTTTGGGGGTGTTGGGCAATGTTCGGTTTGGTGCGGCAGGATATTTTGCGGCCAAATACAGCTGATGACTGCTTTTAAATTTGCATATATCGTAGGCCGGATTTTCGTTTTGAAATCCGGTATTGGGGTGTCCCTGTTATGAAGGTTCATATTGATTTTGTGAGGATGCTGTATCGTGTCTGTGAAACGGACTGTCCAATTGCCATAATCCGATTGTTTCATTCTATTAAAACAATAAAGGTCAAAATTATGTGTAACTGCTCCGGCATGGTGTAATACCCCAACGGACATTATGTTTTTCCTTTGAAGGCTTCCGCCGTCGCGGCGGCATTACCGACCATCACGCAGATGGATTCGGTATCGGTTTCTTTGAAGGAAAGGTGTACGCTTGTTCCACGATGACAAGCCCAGCGCCGATTCTCCGGTTGCCGACCCTGGTTCGTGCCTATCAAAATTAAATCTGAAAAGCGTTATTGCCCACATCCGTATAAAAAGCCTCGCAAGGCAGACCTCTTTGGCCAATACATCCTATGGCGTGAAATGTGGGGTGAATAATGACTCTGCGCATAACGGGCATTTGATTGATTTTTATCCGGAACAAGGCGAGTATTACGTGCTGTCGGTACGACCGACTCGAGCGTGCATTTTGTTATATCTCAACCGGCTTCGCAGTCGCTTTTCTGAGAAACCTGATTCCGATACTTTGTTTGATGCCGTTGCCGGGCTAACTCAGATTCGCCGCTTCGGATTGTTCAATTTTGTGATGTCAGCAGCGACTGCCTGTTTGCCCATGCCGAGTACGCTGCTGCACCATATCGTGCGTAAAGCTCCCTTTCGGCAAAGCACGGCTTTTGGACGATGACGTGATGATTGATTTTTCCGCAGTTACCACCCCGAATGACAAAGTCTCCGTTATTGCTACACTTCCACTGACACGCGACGAAACGTGGGTACGCAATTAGCTGTTGATGAGTTAGTCATGTTCCGGACGGCGATATTGTCCGCAGCGACCTCCCCGAAACCCCTGTTTACATGAGCGCGGAAGAGGGTTGGCATTGCCCGCGCAGTCAACGTGTCCGTATAAATATGAAAGGTCGTCTGAAAAATGTTCAGACGACCTTATCGCTTTATCAATAATTGGTCGAGCAGAACTGCTTCACGTTTGTCCGCATCGGCGGCATAACAGTCAGAGCCCATTCCTGCCGCGTTGCTGTTGTTCGCCTGCGCCCCGGTTTTTGTTCAGCCAAAACCTTGCCGTTTTCCCAATTTCACGGTTACGCCCTGCCGTTTTCCGGCTTCCATTTCAACACCTGCGCATCGGCATTTCGACACTTATTGACCGTACAGCCGCCTTCAGCCGCGACATTACCATTTTTATAAATCACACGCATTGCTGCTGGCTGTCGGCGCAAGCTACAGGGCAGCAACGGAAAAACAGGAAATCAGCGCGGCAAACAAAACAGGTTTTGCGGTTTGCGCCTGGTGGTGATGATGGGTTTTGTAGATTTGGAACTATACGTCCTGTTTGTATGTGCCTACTACAAAAATGTGTTTGCGCCATTTGAATGAGTGGTAGGTAATGCCGCGCTTCACGTTGGACGGAAGTGCGGAAATCCTGCAAGTTTAATTCTATCTACTATCAGAATTAAGTTTTCAGACGACCTTTTTATTGAAAACAGCAGCCTTGTTTTCTGTTCTGTTAGAAAGAGAAGGAGCCATTGTCTCAAAGTGCCGGATATTTCTGTTTTGGTGATTTCACTGGCAAGAAAGGTCGTCTGAAAATCCTTTTTCAGACGACCGCTAATTGAGTCTCAAAAAGTCAAACTTACCACTTCAACTTCGCAAACGCATCCGCCATCGCCGAGGTGGTCGGGGCGCGGTCGTTCGTTGGGGTTTGCGGTCGCGGCGTTCCTGATGTCGGGTTTCAGACGACCTGTTGCCTTTGGTTGCGCCGCCCAGTTCGTCATCCAAGCGCATGGGTCAGCGCGATGCGTTTTCTTGCAGCATCGACTTCCAGCACTTTCGCACTTCGCCACGTCGCCGGCTTTCGCACTTCGCGCGGGTCTTGGACGTATTGGACAGGGCGGAGATGTAACTCAGGCCGTCCTGATGGACGCCGATGTCCACGAACGCGCCGAAGTTGGCGACGTTGGAAACCACGCCTTCGAGTATCATGCCGACTTGCAAGTCGCTGATTTCGTGGATGCCTTCGGCGAAGGAGGCTGTCTGAAACTCGCCAGCGCGGGTCGCGGCCGGGTTCCAGCTCGGACAGGATGTCGAGAGATGGTCCGGCAGGCCGAAGCGTTCGTCAGTGAGTCGGACGCTTTGATTTGCTTCACGCGTTCACGGTTAATTGCCTAAATATGAAATTTTTGGTCTTCTTGTCGCATAAGTTCCCGATGATGTACCAAGTAAGATTTGCGTTTATCGTTGAGCAGATTGTTATCCGGTTTTCACGTACACCAACGTCGCCAAAACATCATTTGATAAACGCTCGGTTTCGAGCATATTTCCTTCGTTATCAAATGAAATATTTTTCAGATCCGAATAGGCTGTCTAAGGTGCGGCAATAGCAAGAAGCCGTTATTTAGATCACTGCTTCGGTATCATCCGACAGGATAAAAGGCTAATATGGCTGGCAATCAAAACAGGATAGAGCAAGTTTTCCAGCATACATTTCACATTACCGTGATGTTCTTCACTTTCTTCTTGAGTTGGTTTTTGTACAGGCGATGTAAATAAGGGTCGCGTTTCCTGCAGTAATTTCATCCATTGCCAAAAATACGTGGGCATCCTCAGCAAAAATATAAGTCATCGCCTACTCGTTTTAAGTCGTCTAATTTGTCTAATAGGTTCCATAAATAACTTATTTGATTGTATTTTCGCTCAATGAATCCTGATTCTATTCCCTGTTGGAAAATAATTATTCAATTCTGTTTCGGTTAGATAATCTTGTTGAAAAGGTTTTTAGAGTCTACTCAACATCATGGCGGCAATTTCTTGTTTATTTAGCTTGCCTTGCGGATGCTCGACCAACGTTTTAATCAGGAAATTTATTTGTCGAATATTAGAGTTCTCAGTTACTGAACGCTGAAAGCCGGGTGGGTATATATAATTTTTGGAAAGTAGGGTTTGTCGTTTTTCGGTTGGTACGAGCTTGTACATAATCTCGTGATAAAGAGTGTAGTCTGATAAAAACGGTTCGATAAATCCATTTTGACAAGTGGTTAATGACTTTACGAACTGAAGCTAAATTCAGTGGCATTGTTGTTCTCTGCGAAAAGCCATAACAGGATGTGACAATATTTTTGCTGCAATCCGCTTCATATAGTTCGTTGCTGTATGGCTGGCCTCTATTCGCATCAATAAAGTCAAGACAAATATTGAGTGCAGTACAAAATTTTTGAATCGTTATAATTTGTAAAGGCATTGGTAAACGCCCAATAATCTTCATAAATTTGGTTGTTTGGTTGATGATTGTTCATCTCTGTCTCCAAGAATATTTGATACCAATATTCTGTTTTTGTATTTAAGTAATATCTATCATTCATATATTTTCTACTAAAACAGAATTTCTTTATGACTTTTGCTTCTTCTCTTTCCCTGTAACCTTGTAAATGTGCGGTGTTTCCAAGATTTTTGTTTCGTCCGTTTCTATCTAACATTTTCTGCTAATTCGTCTCGGTTTTGGATATGAAGCATTGTTGTAGCTTAATAGCCAATATTTAAATAGTTTCAGATGATTTGATTACCCTTTAAATAATTCAACAGCCTGCTTTTTATCCATGAAATGATTGGCAAATGGTTTGGGTATGGATGATTTAGTAACTGTCAACAATCCGTAAAAGCAAAATAATTGTTCATTGTGCCTTGTAGGGTGGGTCTAAATGAGACTGGCATCAGCTAGTATATTAGGTAATAAATCAAATATATCTTGATTAAAAGGCGTGATGCTGCCAGCCATTATTAAAAACAACGGTTATAGTCATCCAAATTTTGCAGAAAATGACTTTGAAAACTTTCATTATGGTAGGCACGTCGACGGCCATATTTAGCATAACTGTATTCTTCATCACGTGGTTGTTTGACTTTTTCCCAAGGAATTGTGAGATCGTGAATAGGGCATTTTACGTATCATGGCGCGACGCGTTAAAGTAAACGCCAAAAGCACGTTTATACTGGTTATCCAGCTTCCCTATATTTGTGCGGTATAAATCAAGTTGTTGGCATTCATCGTGAAATAGAATTTTCAGCATAATGCTGACTCCTAAAACCGGCGTGTGGGCTGCCTGAAAAATCATTGCTACATCATCGTCATTTAATGTTTTCGGTTGTTTTCTATTAATGCTAAAAGCAATTTGGTAATTAGTGCCAAAATATCGTTAGTAATTACACGATAGCCGCGTTTTTGGCTTCGTAGAGCGAACAGCCACCACTAAATACATCTGCAATTGTATCTACATCAGACGGAAGCTGGTCTCGAAATCCAGGAAACTATTTTTCTCTTTATTACCGATATAGTTAATTTTCGGATATTTCTTTCATTTTCACTCATAAAATACTTTCGTAGCTTTTTGCTAATAAAGGCGGTACAGCGTTACCAACCTGTTGCTGCTGGGCAGTCATCACCACAAAAACAAAATTGTCGAGAAAGATTGTAAAGACCAATTCACGGACGGAGCCCGATTCTGTTCTAAGTGAAAAACTTTTCGCGCTGTCGCCCCGTGATACAAACGGCAGGTTTGCTGCTGTCATAACGGATGTATTTACGGATATCGCCTGTTTTCGGACGCAATGGTTCGAGAACATCGTTACAGTTGCCTCATTTTTAACAATGCCATGCTAGTTTGTACTGAATGGTTCATGAGCTTCGCGATTTGCAACGTGTGGATTGCTTTTCGCCAGCAGCCGACTTTTGAAAATGTCCGATTGCTGAACCGACGGTCGATGGGAATCTGAAAAAGGTTCAGAAAAGGAAATTTTGCCTTTATCCCTCCGTCCGATAAATATCGCTCGACTACGTATCTGAAGACACCGAAATCGGCTGCATTCTTCACATTCCCACCGAATAACCGATATTCTGAAAATGCTTGAATGATCTCAGTACGAGTTTTACCTGAGTTGTGCGTTATATAGTCGCTACGTTTTCCATAACACATGGTCGGACAATTTTTAATATTCGAACAAACTCTTTAAATAAATGGTTGCGCGGGTCATCTGTAAATGTCCGTCAATCTTTCCTGCCATACTAAAACCTTGACAAGGTGGCCTCCAATAACAAATCGACTGATTGTCGCGTTGAGACAATTGATTAAGATCTTGTTCGATTTAGTGTGGTCAAACTCTTTTTGCGTAATTGATGACGGGGAGTTGGCACGGTAAGTCTGACAATAATCAGGCTCTATTTCTACAGAAAGCAATTGTTGGAATCCAGCTTGTTCAAAACCTAAGGATAGGCCTGTCCCCGAGAAAAAGGTCAATATAGGTAAGTGATTGTGCATAAGTCAAACCATAAAGCTCTTCGATTATTTTTACCGCTTCGCCAACGTCGGCCCGACCATCGCCGAAATTGCAGGCTGCTTTGCCGTGCTTGCTGAGCAGAGACGATTGTTTGCGTCGCGTTTTTCGGTTTCAGGCAGCCTGCGCCGCGTTTTCCGCACCCGCTTCGTCATCCAGCCGCGTGGTCAGCGCTGATGCGTTTGCGCGGCATCGACCTCGCACTTTCTCTTCACTCGCACGCTACGGCTTCCGCTTCGCGCGGGTCTTGGACGAATTTATTGGACAGGGCGAGAATGTACACAAGCCGTCCTGATGGACGCCGATGTCCACGAATGCGCCGAAAAGTTGGCGACGTAGAAACCACGCCTTCGAGTATCATGCCGACTTGCAAGTCGCTGATTTCGTGGATGCCTTCGGCGAAGAGGCCGTCTGAAACTCGCCGCGCGGGTCGCGGCCGGGTTTTTCCAGCTCGGACAGGGATGTCCAGAAATGGTCGGCGAGGCCGAAGCGTTCGTCGGTGAAGTCGGACGCTTTGATTTGCTTCACGCGCTCGCGGTTGCCGATGAGTTCGGCGGCGGTAATGCTTGTTGCGCCAGCATTTTGGCGACGACAGGATAGGCTTCGGGATGGACGGCGCTCGCGTCAGCGGCTCTTTTCCGCCGTTAATCCGCAAAAGCCCCGCCGCCTGCTCGAAGGTTTTTCGCCCAAACGCGGTACTTTTCAGCAATTTTTGCGGCTGTCGAGACGCGCCGTTTTCATCGCGGTAGGCGACGATGTTTTGGGCAAGGGTTTGATTCAAACCGGAAATCCGCGCCAAGAGCGGGGCGGAGGCGGTGTTCACGTCCACGCCGACGGCGTTCACGCAGTCTTCGACCACCGCGTCCAGCGATTTGGCGAGCTGCTTTTGGTTCGTCGTGCTGATACTGCCCCACGCCGATGGATTTGGGGTCGGTGCAACCAACTCAGCAAAGCGGGTCTCGCAGCCTGCGGGCGATGGACACCGCGCCGCGCAGGAAACGTCTCAAAGTCAGGGAACTCGCGCGCCGCCAATTCGGACGCGGAATAAATCGACGCGCCGGCCGGAAACGACGATTTTGTGCAGCCCCATTTTCCGGCATTCCGCGCACCAGTTCGCCCGCGATTTTGTCGGTTTCGCGGCTGGCGGTGCCGTTACCGATGGCGATGAGCTTTTCACGCCGTGCTGTTTAATCAGGCGCGACAGCTTGCCAACATATTGCTTTTCTTGGTGAAATAGACGATCACGGTATCCAGCGAGCTGCCCGTATCGTCCACCACGGCGCATTTCACGCCGTTGCGGTAGCCGGGTCGAGGCTCAGCGTGGTCAGCCGTCCGGCGGGCGCGGCAAGCAGCGAAAGTCTTTGAGATTGCGGGCGAACACGGTGATCGCGTCGGTGTCGGCGGCTTCTTTCAGACGACCTAAAGGCTTCAGCTCCAGCGACAGAAAGATTTTTCGCGCGCCAAGTCAGGCGCACGGTGTCGCCGCAGCCATTTGTGGCCGTCTGAAACACTGAAAACGGCGGGCGATGATTTGCTCGTATTCGCTGCTGGGTAATCGGCGTGTCGTCAGGCTGGTATTTGAGCGCGATGTTCAACACGCCCTTCGTTGCGGCCGCGCAAAACCGCCAGCGCGCGGTGGCTGGGCATGGCGCGCACGGGTTCGCGGTGGTCGAAAATAATCGCTGAATTACGCCTTCGGTTTCCTTGCCTTCAACGACTTGCGCGTGGATTTCGGCTTCGTTCCACGGCTTGTCGCGCAGCGTCCGATGAGTTCCGCGTCTTCGGCAAACTGCTCCATCAGAATCGCGCGCGCGCCGTCCAGCGCAGCTTTGGCGTCAGGGGACGTTTTCGTTCAGGTAGCCCCTGCGCGGCGGCTTCAACATCCTGCGGCTGCTCGGCAAAGCAGCACGTCCGCCAGCGGCTGCAAACCGTGTTCGCGCGCGATTTGCGCTTTGCGTGCGGCGTTTGGGCTTTATGAGGGCAGATACAGGTCTTCAGCGCGGTTTTGTTGTCGGCGGCTTCGATTTGCGCCCTGAGTCGTCTGAAAGCTTGCCTTGCTCTTCAATGCTTTTTAAAACAACGGCTTTGCGCTCTTCCAGCTCGCGCAGGTATTGCAGCCGCTCGGCAAGCTGGCGCAGCTGCGTATCGTCCAGCCCGCCGCGTAGCTTCCTTGCGGTAGCGGGCGATAAAACGGGCACGGTCGCGCCGTCGTCTAAAAACTCGACGGCGGCGGTATTTGCGCGGCGGTAGCGGAGAGTTCTTGGGATAGGATTTGGGTGAGTGTTCATGGGGAAAGGTCGTCTGAAAAAGTGATTATTATATCAATGGCAGAGAAGGTGGAGAGTCGTTGAAAATGAAATCGGTTTGGAATACATGTCAAATCGGTTTCAGACGAGCTTTATCAGTGGGGCATTAGGCTGTCGTTTTTCTTTTTCTGTAGCCAGTCCTTTTCCTAACAGATGCCGATGGTGGCGCAGAAGGGGCGGCAAACCACAAGTAGAATCCGGCACCGTAGCCAGTAATGCCGATAACTGAATTTTTGTGAATCGTAGTAAGCGAGAAAGTCAGTATGGCGAGACCCTACATAAATACAGCGCAGCCATTTCATCATCCATATTTCGATTTGTTTTGATACCAATACAGAATGACTGCCGCCATCCAAAAATAATTGGCATGAGACAGCAAAATAACCAATATTGAAGAAGCCCATAAACCAGCTGAAGAGAACCTGGCGTCAAGATATAGATGCGCCGTTATGGGCTTCCCCTTCTCCGTGAAAAAGACAGTGCAGCGATGTTATCCATAAGATGATGGATAAGGTGTTAAAAAGGCAGAAATTTTTATTTTGGTGTTTCATGGTGGATAATGGTTCTGAATAGGAAATGCTGGTTAAAACGGCAAACTTGCCGCTATTTCTGCGATGCGTGGGAATATGGGTTGGCTTGAATATGTTGCAAAACGTCGTCTGAAAAACCCTAAATACGAGTTTTCAGACGACGTTTGATTACTACCTGCCTTAAATCTCGCCACCGCCAGCGGTCAACGCAGTATCAATCCGCAAGGTCGGTTGCCCGACGCCGACAGGAACACTCTGCCATCTTTTGCCGCACACGCCGACACCGCTATCCAACGCGGTATCGTTACCTATCATGGAGACGTGTTTCAACACTTCAGGACCGTTGCCGATGATGGTTGCGCCTTTGACGGGATATTGCAGTTTGCCGCCTTCGACCCACCATGCTTCGGATGCGCTGAAGACGAATTTGCCGCTGGTGATGTCCACCTGTCCGCCGCCGAAAGTGACGGCGTAAATGCCTTTGTCGATAGACGCGATGATTTCGTCGGGTTCGTAGCCGCCGTTTTCCATGAAAGTATTGGTCATGCGCGGCATGGGGGCGGAGGCGTAACTTTCGCGGCGGCCGTTACCGGTGGATTGCGTACCCATCAGGCGAGCGTTGGTTTCGTCCTGCATATAGCCGACCAAGATGCCGTCTTCAATCAATACGGTGCGGCGTGTTTCGTTGCCTTCGTCGTCGATATTGAGCGAACCGCGTCTGTCGGCAATATCGCCTTGGTCAACGACGGTAACGCCTTTTGGCGGCAACGCACTCGCCGATTCTACCTGAAAAGACACTGGTTTCTTTGCGGTTGAAATCGCCTTCCAAACCGTGTCCGACGGCTTCATGCAGCAACACGCCCGGCCAGCCGTTGCCCAAGACAACAGTCGATTTCGCCTGCGGGCGCGAGGGCGTGATCCGAGATAATCAGGGCTTGTTTGACGGCGGAATCGACAAACTGCCGCACCAAAGTTTCATCGAAATAAAGCCAAAGTCGTAGCGTCCGCCACCACCGCACTGCCCTGCTCTCTCCGGTCGCCCTGTTTCGGCGATGACGGTAACGTTCAGGCGCACCATCGGACGGATGTCGGCGGCGTGCCTGCCGTCGAGACGAGCAATGTAAATCATGTCGTATTCGCAAAGTCAGCCCCGCCATCACGCACGATGCGCGGATCGGCGGCACGGCAGCGTTTTCCACTTTGTTCAATAAGGTAACTTTTGGCAGCGGAATCGAGACCGGATAATGGGATTCAGCAGCCGCATGGACGGATTTGCCATGTGCAACGGACGGCACTGACAGACTTCGCCGCCTGGCCGCGCCGATGACGCGGACGGCTTGCGTGAACGGTCGATCGAATCGATACACAAACTGTCCGCATAGGCAAAGCGGTTTTTCGCCCGAAACAGCGCGCACGCCCACCTGATCGATTTGGAAACTGCCTGATTTGACGATGCCCTCTTCCAGTGCCAGCTTTTCAAAAGCAGTGCGCTGGCAATAGATGTCGGCGTAATCGACGTGATGCGCGCCGATGATGCTCAGGCTTTGGCGAGCAGCTCCGGGAGAAAAGTGATTAGCTTCGAGCAAATCGCGCTGTACGGTAGCGTAAGTTGAGTGCATAGTTTTCAGACGACCTTCAAAGGCTGGGGAAACTTGAGAGCGATTATACGGCATTGTTATGGCTTTGGATATGTCGATTGTTTGTATTTATAGAGTTAGGGTCGTCTGAAACAAGGGCGGATAGGGATGATTTTCTCAGATGGGCCGGTATTTACATAATTAAACTGTTTTTGAACATTGCATATTGTCATTTCATGTTGTACATTTGTATGCAAATGAATACAAACAAAATCAAACGAATATGAGATACGACAAACCGTATCCCAGTCAGCGTGCGAATTACTCAGGAAGACGCTGATTTTATTGCCGAATTAAGAATCGAAGGCGCGAGTACGCCGTCTGAAAAATCCGCGAGCTGCTCAAGCAGGGCACGTTTGGCGCATACGCAGACGCGCGATTACGGTTCCGCGCTGACGGCGCAGGAGCAGTTTTTCCAAGCGGCGAAACATGATGTGCTGCACGCGGAGAAAGCAGGCGGGGCGCATTCGCATATCGTGGCGCGTTTGTTTGAGCAGTTGCCCGACTTGGGCGCGACGCTCGCCGCCGACCTGCCCGAAGAAAGCCGACCTCGACAGTTTGAAAAATACGAACGCGAACTGATGTGGCGCATCGTCCGCCTCGCCGACAGCATCTTGCAGCTCGCCGTAACCGGCAAAGGCGCGGCATACGACGATACCGTTCTGCAACAGCAGCTTGAAAACACTTTGAAAACTGGCGAGGATTGTGCAGCAGGCGGGCGAGGTTTGAGTCCATCCTGCGCCCGCACTTAAATCAAACACATTTTATTGAAAGGAAAATCCAAATGAGCGAAACCCTATCCCGCAGAGTGGGCCGTCTGGTGAGCGGCGGTTTCATGCCTTGATTGATGCGGCGGAGAACCTTGCGCCTGAGGCGGTCATGAACGAGGCATCCGCGAAATCGAGCGGGCGGTGGACGAAGTGCGTGCCGAATTGGGCAAAAGTGTTGGCGCAGAAACACTTTGCCGCCAAGAAAATGGCGGACGAGAGCAACCGCCACGAAGCCATCGATGCCAACCTGCAAGCTGCCGTAGCGGCGGGGCGCGACGACCTTGCCGGGCGGGCATCGCCGAACAAATGGACATCGAAGCACGTCTGCCTGTTTTGGAAAAACACCATTGCCGACTGTTGCGCGCAGGAAAAAGAACTTGAAGGCTTTATCGCCGCCCTGCAGGCGACGCGAGATGCAGCAGCAGTTGCAAGACTGGCGCGCCGCGCAGCAAAGCACGGGCACAGGCAAAGCGGCAGGCGGCAGCGACCCAACCGCATCGCCCGTGATGCCGAAAAAGTGGCAACGCTTTCGACCGCGTGATGGGTCGTCAGAACGCGGTACACAGCAACACTGATGCCGCGCAGTTGGCAAAATTGAAGGATTGGAAGACTTGAGCCGCAACAACCGTATTGCTGAAAGATTGGCGGCATTGAAGGCGAAATAAGATGAATTTTTTGATAAGATTTATGAGCTTGATGAGCAGATTGCTTTTTACCATAAAATGTTGAATCACCATGCTGCATGGTTGCTGTTGTCAACTGTTGCGGTTTGGTCTCTTAGTGATGATCTTCCCATTCCGCAATAGTTGCTGCTATTTTTAATCGTGGGATTCTATGTTGTATGTATTACGGATGACTTGAAGGCAAAATATGGCGGCAAATTGATTGTGGATGGCTGGAAAATCCATATCAAAAAGCCATAAAAATGCTGAAAGCAGAGATTTCGGAAGGTTGTGGAGAGTCGGAGCGGCAAAAACTCTTAGATTTATTAGAGAGAAATGCCATAGCGGATAAAGTTCAAAAATTCCCTCAAAGTACCGCCCGTTTCTAGTGCATATATTTTTTGGGTTTGGATGTTTTATGAAAGATTTGATTGCATTTCTTCGTTATATAAAAATAAACGCAAAGTTTTCAGACGACCTTCTTTGTCGGAAAGGTCGTCTGAAAAAAACGCTCGCGCGGAGCTTGTCCTTGCGGCGTGTGGCGGAACAATCAATAGTCGATGCGTTCGCTGATAATCCGCAAATCCGGCCATGAGAAAACGATGTCGTATTGCGTCCGTTTTGAAGGCTTCGGCTTTTTCAATACGGGCGGCCGCGGCGGTCATCGGCTTCGATTTCGTGAACTTGGTAGCCGCGTCGTTCGAGAATCCGCATCACTTGTGCGCGTTTTTGCTCGAAAGACGGATCGGCTGTAAAATTTGGTGTTCGATGTAGTCGTCATCGTAATGCTGCCGCATCGCGGTAACGGTAGTCGTCGTAACGACCGTAATCGCGCTCATATCGGTCATCATAGCGGTCGTCGTAACGGTCATAACGCTGCTCGTAGCGGTCGGTACGATAGTCGTCATCGTAATAGTTGTAGGGATAAGGGGCGGCGCAGGCGGTCAGTGCGATACTGCCCAAGAGTAATACCGGTAAGAGTTTTTCATGCTCGTATCCTTTCGGACGTGGGATAAGTCAAATCAAGAATATTTGGAAGCGGATTATAAATCAACGCGTTCTTCGATAATGTTCAAATCGGGATAAGACATCACGATTTTGTATCTGAGCTGCCTTTAGGCCTCAAATTCCAAAAACAGGTCTTGCCCAATGCAGGTCGGTGTCGGAATCGTGGACCTCGCAGCCCCTGCTGTGCAGGATGGACAAAAGCGCGGTCGTGGTGTTGCTGCGAACGCGGGTCTGTCTCCATACGGTATTGGGCGTAGTCTTCGTAAAAGGTCGAAACCTTCTGCTGCCCAGAAAAATGGCGCAAACAGCAGCGACAGGAAGCAGCAATTTTTCAAAAAGCGGTTTGGACGGTTTTGTATATTGCGACTGAGAATGTTTCATTTCGTTCCCTTTGCATCTGTTGTCGGTATAGACATGAAACACGCAGGACTTAGGGGAAAAGTTAGGGAACGGTTTCAGACGACCTTTCTTTACAATACGCACAGAGTCGTCTGAAAAATAAGGGAATTTGATGATTTTTGCCATTTGATCGGCTTTGCTAACCGCCGTGTGCTTTACTTTGTGATGTTTAAGGATTGGGACAATTTGTCGAATGCGTCGAATTCATGTGCACCCGACATTATCAGCGCGCTGCGAGGCGATATTGGATGTACGTGTGGGCGACCAAAAATCCTGCTGTGGCTGAGCATCAGCGTGATAGCGGCGCGTATCTGCCTGTTTTCTGGCTCGGCTCAGAACCAGCGTTTCAAGGGCTGATACCGTCTTTATTGCCGCGAACGGCAAATTATCGAGGGAGTTTCTGAATGAGCAAAAACACACCTACCGCACCGCAACAAAATGGACGAGCAATCTTGGCAGAGGCACATCATCCTACCGCTTATTTGCGCAACTTTACCGTTTCCGCCGAGGGCAAGCCCGACCTGCACGGTTCCGCCGACCCTGCTTTCCGCGGCGATGCGGGCCCGCTGGAACCGGAAGAAATGCTGTTGGCCGCCGTTTCTGCCTGCACAAACTATGGTACCTACTGCTGTGTGCCGATGCGGGCATCTGTTACCGCCTACACCGACCACGCCCGAAGCGGTGATGGACGAAGGCGGGAATGGGAACGCAGGGCGTTTCGTCTCCGCCGTGTTGAAGCGCGCGTTACCATCGCCGCAGGAAGCGACCGCGCCAAGGCTTTGGAACTGCATCACGAAGCACACCGCCTGTGTTTCATCGCCAACTCGGTCAACTTTCCGATTGAATGCCGCGCGAGATTGAGAGCGAGAGGTCGTCTGAAAACCAGATATCTGTTTGGGATGACGGCAATCAAACATTCAAATTTTCACAGCAGTCTATTTAAGGTCGTCTGAAAGTTGATAGAACAAGGAACGGAATATGTGGAATTTAATCAACGCCCCAAAACAGAAATCTTGCATCGCTATAGCGCTGATGGTTTTACTCGGCGTGTTGGAAGTCATCCCGCATGCTGGCGGGCGGCATCGCGACTGGCTGGACAACCTGCTGCCCGACAGCCTGACCGAAACCGCGCACGCCGAAGTCGGGCTGGACGCGGCGGACGCAGGCGTGTTCGTCGGGTTTCTGGGCTGGCTGTATGTCGGTCGCGTGCCGGTGTTGATGCTGATGGTGGTGTTCCTTGCCGTATACGGACTGACTGGGCTATCTCTTTCAGACGACCTTTGACCGCCGTGTTCGGCAGCTATCTGAACGGATGGCTGGCGGCTCGCCGTGTGGTTCCTCTCGCTGCCGCTGGTGCGCCTGACCGCGGGCGGGCTATGCAAATCATGCCCAAAGACGAAACCACCGCCGTTTCGCAGGAAAGCCTAATCGGACGCATCGGCACGGTGGTGCTGGGCGAAGCACGGGCAGGCAGCGCGGCGCAGGTACGGAGTGAAGGATGGTATGGTCAACAGCATTATGTGATCGGCGGAACCGAGTTCCGACGAGAGTGTTGAAACAGGGCGACGCGGTGTTGCTGGTGTCGCTGGAGGAAACTACGTTTAAAAGCACTTTGAATCCGAGCTTGGGAGCTTGGTGGATTGAGGTCGTCTGGAAAATGAAGTTCCTTTACATGCGCCCTAATTGAGTTACATGCTGATCGGTTTGTTTTCAAATGGCACTATCAGCATAATTTATTATCGTTTAACTCACAATAAGGGAAAAATGAAATGCCAAGAAGATTAGACGCAATTTCTGACGGACTTAAGCAGGCTTTGTTGAATACATCTTTTGAGAATCAGGTGGTTGTTTGGTTATTAAAGATGGGTGGCGAGTTTTTACCCCGTTTTTGGATCAGTGGGCATAAAACGGATATTTTTAATTTCGGACGGAAAAGCGTTGTCGTATCCAAATCAAAAACAGTAGATGCCAGGGTAAAGCTAAGAAGTATCGAATCAATGGGAGAAATTAAGATTGAGTTTTGTTATTTATTTTGCACGAAATGGTGGATAGGGTTGCTGTGCTCAGCATTTCCTCTGAAAATAAAAAGCCTTTGAATACTCAGACATAAGATGTTCTTATTAAAAGAAATGAATTTTTGACTGCTTTTCTTTTCATCGGTTGATAATTAGCTCAGTAGGTCGGATTCTTGAATCCGACGAATCGTTCCGTTTCATGCATATTGCACATAACCGAAATTGTCGGATTGCAAGAATCCGACCTGCACTGAAAAACCGCTATTTTAACCTTTCAGACGACCCAGATTCAAAAACCGTCTGAACCGACATCCCTCAAAGTAGTCCGTGGCGTGGGCTTCTCCCACGGAGCAAACATCTCGGATGATGGTTTGATTCAAAGCGACAGTGGAGTCATGAGCAAAAGCCCACGCTACGGTTTTGCTCACTTAGCAAATCGGTGGAAGCTGGAAGAAAAAGCTTTCTAGGGAAACGAATAAAGCCTAATGAAGATTTTGATTTCGAAGAAAGAATGATACAGCAAATTTTTGTGAAAGTTTCAACTAATAAAAATGATTAAGATTTTGAAAGTTATACGAGCTTTTTAATCAAAGAAACCGATTATTAAAATTCAAAGAAGACTTAAAAATAAAGAAAAGATTCTTGAAACCTTATATTTAGATCACGGAAAAGCTAGAGAATTCAGAAAAGTACTAAGAAGCATTATAAATCTGGTGGTGAAATTCATTTATTCCTTGATAGCGAGGACGATGAGGATTAGTCTAAATTTTCTGGATAACATAATTGCTTCTCAGGAAGATACAAAAGAATTATATGAGGAAGAAGACGCCTTCTTACGCGATGAGGATGAGATAAAAGAATCACAACTTTATAAGTCCTGCTGCGAGATTTGCTCACTAAAATTTTATAAAACCAACAAAAAACACCGTTATGGTCGTTATTTTAAGCTTAGTAGGTCGAGTTTGAATCCGACGAACCTCCCGCTTCGCCAGCCATAGTTACGCAACCGAAATTATCGGATTTAAGAATCTAACCTACCTTTAAAACCCCAGATTTTTAACCTTCAGACGACCCTAAACCTAAAAACCGTCTGAACCCACGCCCCTCAAGGGTATATCGACAACAAGAAAGAGCCTGAACTTGGTTTCCATCGGCATCATCGCCGGCGTGCATACTCGTGCCGCTGTTGGGTACTCGAGCCTCATCCTCACGCGCCTGTACCGCCGCGCCAGCAAAGAAGTCTCCTTCGTCCTGTACCGGCTTCGGCGGCGAAAAAGTCATCATGAACGGCGGTGCGATGGCTGCTGCCGTGCTGCGGAAATCATCCCCGTCAGCATGACATTGCGCCTCGGAAGTGCGCCGCGCGGCTCGGCGAGGCGTTGATTACCCGTGAACCGGATGCGCGTTGACGTGATGTGCGGAATTTTACGTCCGCGTCAAACCCAGCGCCGAAAAGCATTGCACCGCTGCGCAAACGCTGGTGTAAAACCATGTCGCCCGACAGATTGAAGACCTTGTCGAAGGTAAATTCGTCGATGCCCTGCGCGCCGTTGCCGCCGAAATGGCGATGGAAGAGCTGCACGAGAAACGTGTTGATTTTCGTTCAAAAAGAGTGCAACAAGTCGTGAGCGAAGACTTGTTTAAAAAGCGGTCTCGAACTCGAAACCGTTTCCCTGACCGGCCTCGACCAGACCAGCTTTGAGTTTTCCAGCCGCAAAATACGCCTTTTGACGCGGAAGGTCTGACCAAACGCACCGAAACCATCGAAGGCCGCCGCAAAAACGCAACGAAATCGAGACAAGACACCGATTTGGCGATTAAAACCAAAAATCTTGAAGCCGAGCAGCAACGCCTGAAAAATCTCGCGCGAAGAAGAATCGCATAAACTCGAACAAGAACGCGAAAATCGCCGTGCGCTGCTGAACAGGAAGCCAGCATCGCCGAGCAGGAAGCGCAGAAAAACGTGAAGCGGAAGAAGCCAAAATCGCCGCCGAACGCGAAGTGGATTTGAAACGCATCGCCGCCGAACGCGACATTAAAAACGAAGACATCCGCAAAGCCCAAGCCGTCGAGGCAGGCGGAGGTTGAGCGCCGTAAAGCCATCGAGCTTGCCGAACAAGACCGCGCCATCGCTGTTGCCGAAAATCGCGTGCCGAATCCGAAGCCAAAGCCGAGGGCCGACAAGCCCGCGCCGCCGCCGTGCGTGAAGAAGAGAGCGTGATTACCGTACGCGAAACCGAACGCGCCGAACGGTGCCAAAAGCGGTTGAACTGATTGCCGCCGAAAGCCGCGCAAAAGATGCGATTTCGCTTACTGTCGCCGCCGAAGCCGAGAAACAGGCCGCGCAAGACCGCGCGAAGCCGTGCGCATCGCCGCCGAAGCCGAAGCCGAGAAACAACGCCTGCACAGCCAAAGGTGAAGCCGATGCCAGAAAGTCCTGCTGGCATAAAGCACAGAACAACAATACAAAGTCGATGCCGAAGGGTACCCGCGCCGTGAACGAAGCCGCCAACGTCCTGAGCGTCGAGCAAGTCGAGAATGCAAGTGCGCCTCGCCCTCTTGAAACACCTGCCCGACATCATCCGCGAATCCGTGCGCCCGGATGGAAAACATCGACGACATCAAGATTCTGCAAGTCAACGGCCTGGAGCGGTTTCGGCGGCGCTGCCAGCGGCTCCGAAGCGTGTCGGACGGTCAAACCACGAGCCAGCCTCGCCGACCAAATGGTCAACAGCGCCCTGCGCTACCGCAGCCAAGCCCCGCTGGTTGACGGCCCTCTTGAAAGAATTGGGCCTGAACGGCGGCGACATCAACGGTCTGACGCAGGGGCTGGATAAAAGGCATCGGCAAGGAATAAAAGCCGCGCCGTTAAGAAGGTCTGAAAGCAAAGGTCGTCTGAAACCTCGAGACAGGGTTTCAGACGACCTTTTATCAAATGTTTTAGTATAAAATCCCACTTTATCTCTCTCCGTCCTTATCCTATGCGCCTGACCCACATCAAACTCTCCGGCTTCAAATCTTTTACCGACCCGACCACGATTCATGTTCCGGGGCAGCTGTTGCGTTATCGGGCCGAACAGCTGCGGCAAGTCGAATGTGATTGACGCGGTGCGCTGGGTGTTGGGCGAGGCTTCGGCGAAGCAACTTCGCGGCGAGTATGCAGGACGTGATTTTTAACGGTGCGGCGACGCGCCGTCCTGCGCCGAGGCTTCGGTGAGCTGGTGTTTGACAACAGCGACCACGGTTTGCAGGGGCGCATAGGGGGCGAGTATGCCGAGGTGAGCATCAAGCGGCAGCTGACGCGGCAGGGCGAGATCGACTTTATTTCATCAACAATCAGACCGGCGCCGCCGCGATATTACCGATTTGTTTTAGGTACAGGCGTGGGCGCGCGCGCTGTTATGCCGTTATCGAGCAGGATGATTTCGCGCATCATCGAAGCGCGACCGGAGGAGCTGCGCGCTCTATATCGAGGAGGCGGCGGGCGTGTCCCAAAGTACAGGAACGCCGCAAGGAGACGGAAGGTCGTCTGAAAGACACGCGCGAGCATTTTAGCAGCGTCTGGGCGATTTGCGCAGAACGAGTTGGCGCGTCAGGTGCGAAAAGCTGGAGAAACAGGGCGAAACCGCCGAACGCTGCAAATCCCTGACCGCGCAGTTGGACCCAACAACAGGATTTGCTCGATTACGCCCAATGGCGGCAATCGCTGCTGCCGCCGACAAAGGCGACCGCACAACATCAGTCTTTGCAGGCGCAGCAGGACGAAAAACTGCCGCGCAGGTTCGGGCGTTAAACGACGAAGTACACGCCTTGCAGACTGCCGAACAGTACAGCAGCAGGGCAGTACACGCGAACTGAGCAACAAACGCGGCGTGTTGCGCGAGCAGGTGCCCGTTTGGAAGAACAAATCCGCCATCAACAAAACCTGCACCAACGCATCGAACGCGACAAGCAGGGCGGCACAGGCGCAGATGCAGCGCATCCATCAGGAACGCAGCAAACTCCGCGTGCAGCTGAAGAAAAAGCGAGTTGCAGGCCGAAGAAAAACAAACCGAATTGGCGGAATGGGCGATGCAGGTTGCCGAACACGAAGAGCGTCTGCCCGGGTGGAAGAAGCCAAGCCACGCTTAACGCCGCCTTCCAAACCCAGCAGGACGAGGCAAACCGTCATCCGTCGCGAACTGGCGTTGAAGCAGCAGCAGCCGCCCATGCCGAACAAACCGTTGCTAGCACGAAGAGCGCAAAGGTCGTCTGAAACAGGAAAAACCAAGCCCTGAACCTGCCTGACGAAGCCGAAACCGCCGCCGCGCGCGAGAAGCCGCCGCCTTGTTGCAAAGCCAGCAAGGCATTATGAAGAACAAATCATTGCCGCCGAAGAAGCCCTTACCGCCGCCCGCGAGGCGTTTCAGACGACCTCAAACCGCTTCCAAAGCCTGAAGCAGCAACATGCATCGCTCGCGGGCGCAGCAGCAGGGCGTTGATCGCAAATCCTGTGCGCAACAGCGAGAGGCCGCCGACTCTGGCAGGCAACCGACCACGCCGCGCCGCAGCTGTGGCAACACGCCGCGCCCTGCCGAGTGGCGCAGCGCCCTGTCCGTCATCGCCTTGCCGAACGCCTGCACGCCCGCGCCGTACCGCACGGCTTCGCATCACGCCCGCGCCGTTGCCGCAGGGGGCAGGCGATGGCAGCTCAGACGACCTCTCCCGGCGGCATCAAAATCCCTGCCCGTACAGGCATTGCCGAACGAAATCCGAGCGCAGCCGCCGTTTCAGACGGCATTGCACCGCTCGACGCGTGCATGTGTGCGCGCCCGATTTGAGCTACGCCCTCGCCCATCAAAATGATTTCGTGCGCACGCAAATCTGGCTACGCCCGAAGGCCATCAGGTTGATAAAGTCAGCGTCCTGCTCCATGCCAAACCCGCGCAGGAAAGCCTGATTGCCCAAAAGCGCGCCTCGACGGCATCGCGTCCGAAACTGAACAACGCTTCGAACTCTCCGCCGCCAGCTGCGTTCAAACGAGGCGGAGGCTGCCGTGCGCTCGTCCGAAGTGCAACATAAAAACCTGATGCAACAGCAACAGCAGCACACGCGCCAATACAGCCAAGCGCAGCGACGTGCCGCCGAGCTTCTGGCGCGTACGCCAGCCAAGAGCAACCGTCCCCGCGAACACATCGAGCGCGAACTGGCGCAGTGGCGGAAGAACAGACCGTGTTGCAACACACGTCCGACGAGAGCTTTTCGGGACGACATCAGCTACTTTTGCGGGAAGCCGCCGCGCCGAACTTGAACCAACAGCAAACCACCGCACAGCCGCCAAAGACGCGCAAGGCCGTCTGAAACAGGCGCAGCTTGCCCTGTTGAAGCCAACCACCAATACGGGCTTGCCGAAGTCGCCGTCCACAAGCTCAACCAGCAAAAACGAAAACTACCAGCAGCAAATCGCACGGCTCGAGACAGCAAACATTGAGACTCGGCAGGAACGCCAGCAAAAGCTTGCCCTCGCCTATGAGACCGAGTTCCAAAACGACGAGGCAGCATCAAGCTCGACGAGCTGACCGAAAAGCCGTACACGCTGGACGAAGAATACATCGCCATGCAGGAAAAACTCGCGCAGATTCAGGAACAGGGCGAGGAACAATGCGCCCGCGTACAAACCCTGCAAACCAAGCTGCCGCAGCTTCGAGCCGCCACCCAAAACCGCCTGTTTGCAGCGGCAGGAAGCCCTGATCGACGCCAAAGCGCTACCATCAAAACCTGACCGAACGCGCCGCCGATTTGGACGCGCTCGAAGCGTTGAAAGAATCGCCGAAAGTATTGAACAACAGCAGTCGACGCCTCGCCCAGCAAATCGAAGCCCCTCGGCACCGTCAACCTCGCCGCCCTGCAAGAACTCGAAGAAGCGCGCGAACGCGACGGCTACCGCAGCCAAAGCGAGACGTGCGAGGCCGCCATCGGCCCCTTTACGGAAGAGGCCATCGCCCAAATCGACGACAAAAACCAAGCGCGTTTCAAAAGGAAACCTTCGACGCCGTCAACGGTAAAGTCAAACCTTCTTCCCGACCCTGTTCGGCGGCGAAAACCGCCTCAAAATGATGAGGCGACGACCTCCTGACCGCCGGCAGTGTCCATCGCATGGCGCGCCCCCGGCAAGAAAAACAGCACCATCCACTCCTCTCCGGCGGCGAAAAGCCCTCGCCGCCATGAGCCTCGTGTTCGCCCTGTTCAGCCTCAGCCGCCCCCTTCTGCCTTCTGGACGAAGTCGACGCCCCGCTGGACGACGCCAACACCTCGCGCTTCTGCAATCTGGTCAAAGAAAAATGTCGGCGCAAACGGAGTTCCTCTACATCTCCCACAACCGCCTGGCCATGGAAATGGCGGAGCAGCTCGTCGGCAGCAACCATGCGGGAAAAAGGCGTCTCTCGCGTCGTTGCCGTGGACATCAAGCAGGCGTTGGAAATAGCGGAACCGTGATGGGGGAGGGATTTTTATGTGCGCGATGCGAAAAGGTCGTCTGAAAATGCATTTTCAGACGACCTGCGCCATATACTGATGTCAATCAGGCGATTCGGTTCCGATCCGATCCATCGCCGTGCCCTGCAAAGCTCCTGGTCCATGTCCGCCGACGGGGTTTTTGACCGAACGCCTACCGGTTTGGCAGGTACGCCGACGACGGTGATTGACGACAGGCGTCCGCAACGACCACGCTGCACTGCGCCGATTTTGGAATTGTCGCCGATGCGGATGTTGCCCAATATCGAAGCGTTCGCGCCGATCATCACGCCGTCGCCGATTTTCGGATGGCGGTCGCCGCTTTCCTTGCCCGAGCCACCGAGCGTTACGCCGTCGGGATGGAAATGTGTTGCCCAACACGGCGGTTTCGCCGGCGACGAAACCGGTGGCGTGGTCAAGCCATCAGATCGTGACCGAAACGGGCGGCGAGGGTGAATATCGACGCCGAACACTTCGACATACGGTTTTGCGGGAAATACGCCCGGCGTTTTGCGGCCGTTTGGTAAAAGCGGTGGTTGATGCGGTGCGCCTGAATGGCGTGGAAACCTTTGAAATACAAGAGCGGCAGCGAATATTCGTCGCAGGCGGGGTCGCGTTCGTAAATGGCTTTCAAATCGGCTTCGACGCAGTTGCTGATGCGCGCGTCGCTGCCCAATGCCTGCTGGTAGATTTCAAACAGGGCGCACGTCATAATCGGGCTGCCGAGTTTGCTGGAAAGATGATAGGCGAGGACGGAATCGAGGCGAGATCGTATGGCGCAACACGGTTTGATGCAAAAAGCTCGCCAACATCGGTTCCGGCTGCGGCTGCGGCTGCGGTTTCTTCGCGGATGAGTGTGCCAGAGATTGAAAATCGGTTGTGTTCAGGTGGTCTTTCATGGCTGAGGTCGTCTAGAAAAGCAAGATGTATCGGCGTATCTTGACCTTTTTATCAACGATTTTGCGATAGCGCATTGCGGAATATGCTTATGATGGTTTTCTTGTGCGAAGTTTTTCAGACGACCTTATATAAAGTAACATTCCGATTCAAACCATTCCAAGGATGCACGAAATGAGCGATCACGAACAATATCGACACGAAACCGAAAAGAGGCGGTAGGCGCAGAGGCCGCGAAACACCTAATACCGAACAACCCGAAGCTGCTGAACCGCCGACTTACGAAGAATTGCAGGCGCGTATCGCCGAGACTGGAAGGACAGTTGAAAGACAGCGAGCTGCGCGGTCTGGCGAACGAGCAAAACCTGCGCCGCCGCCATCAGCAGGAAAATCGCCGATAGCGCTGCAAGTTTGCCGGACAAAATTCGCCGCCAAATGCTGCCGGTCAAAGACTATCTCGAAATGGCGCTGCTCGACCAAAGCGGTAATTTTCGACGCGCTGAGCAAATGGGTGTGCAAATGACGCTGAACGAGTGCAAAAAGCGTTTGACGCCACGCACATCGAAATCAACCCGCAGCCCGGCGACAAACTCGATCCGCACGCAACATCAGGCGATGCGGGCGGTCGTCAGCGACAAGAGCCGAACACCATCGTCAGCGTCGCGAAAAAGGCTACACCTGTCCGACCGCGTACTGCGTCCCGCAATGGTTGTCGTGCGAAACAAAAGTCCTGAAGGCACCGCTTGATAAAGTTTATCAAGCATAAAGATTTCTCAGACGACCCTTTCCGTCCCTCAAGCTAATCCGCTTTTTGGAAAAATCATTCCGATGATGTCCGATCGGGAAAAGAAAGACGAGAGTCGTCTGAAAAACAAAATACCGCCTTGTGGATAAATAGTTTAATTTGTTGATTTTTACTCATTTCAACAAACTGAAAATATCGACAACCCTACTAGGTCAACTGGAGACAAAATCTTCACACAATTGATAATTTAGAAAAATCTTTTTAGGAGCAACATCAATATGGCAAAAAGTAATCGGTATCGACTTAGGTGCAACTCAACTCTTGTGTATCCATCTCTGGCTAGGTCAAAACCAAAGTTATTGAAAAATGCAGAAGGCGCACCACTACGCCGTCTGTCGTCGCTTATCTGGACGGCGGCGAAGTCCTCGTCGGCGCACCGGCTAAACGCTATCAGCCGTAACCAACGCTAAAACACCATCTACGCTGTAAAACGTTTGATCGGTCATAAATTTGAAGATAAAGAAGTCCAGCGCGACATCAGAATCCATGCCTTTCAAAATCATCAAAAGCCAACAATGGCGACGCATGGAGTGAGCGCAGGCAAAGAGCTGTATCTCCGCCGCAAGTTTCCGCGAAGTCCTGCGTAAATGAAAAGAAGCCGAATCTTATTTGGGCGAAAAAGTAACAAGCCGTAATTACCGTTCCGGCCTACGCCAACGACAGTCAACGTCAAGCCACCAAAGACGCAGGCCGCATCGCCGGTTTTGGACGTAAAACACGCATCGTCAACGAGCCGACCGCAGCCGCTTTTGGCATTCGGGTGTGCGACAAAGGCGACAACAAGACCGCAAAGTAGCCGTATATGACTTGGGCGGCGGTACCTTCGATATTTCCAGTCATCGAAATCGCTAGCCTCGACGGCGACAAACAATTCAGTATTGGCGACCAACGGCGATACTTTCCCAGGCGGCAGAGACTGACCAACGCCTCATCGACTACATCATCGCCAGAGTTTAAAAGAGCAAAGGCATTGATTTGAAACAAGACGTGATGGCATTGCAACGTCTGAAAAGAAGCTGCCGAAAAGCCAAAAGTCGAGATTGTCCAGCGGCAGCAAACCGAAATCAACCTGCCGTACATCGCCATGGGACGCAACCGGCCCTGAAACACTTGCCAGCGATGAAAATTACCCGTGCCAAGTTCGAAAGCCTGGTTGAAGACTTGATTGTCATCTATCGAACCTTGCAGAGTGCATTGAAAAGATGCCGGCATTGAGCTACCAGCGACATCGACGACGTGATTTTGGTCGGCGGCCAGACCGTATGCCGAAAGTACAGAAGCCGTTAAAAGAGTTCTTCGGCAAAGAGCCTCGCAAAGACGTAAATCCTGGCGATGCCGTTGCCGTAGGCACGGCGATTCAGGGCGGAAGTGTTGGCAGCGCCGCAGCGACGTATTGCTGCTGGACGCTAACCCTCTGTCCTTGGGTATCGAAACCATGGGCGGCGTGGTGACCGCGGTTCAGAAGAACACCACTATCCCGACCAAAGCGTCGCATAGTGTTCTCTACCGCCGAAGACAACCAGCGCAGTAACCATCCAGTGTGCTGCAAGGTGAGCGCGAACGCGCTTTCCGTAACAAATCTTTTGGGTCAGTTCAATTTGACCGACATCGCGCCCGCACCGCGCGGCATCGCCGCAAATCGAAGTAACCTTCGACGATTGACGCCATACGGCATCCTGCACGTTTCCGCCAGAGACAAAGGCTGGGTAAAGTAAAGCAGCCAGCAGCATCCAAGGTTCTTCGAGGCTGAGTGAAGAAGAAATCGAGACGCATGAGTGAAAGATGCCGAAAGCCAATGCCGAGGAAGATAAAACATGTTTGGGTGTTCGCTCCGCAACCAAGCCGAAGCCTGATTCACTCCCGTTGAAAATCTTTTGGCCGACCGGCGACAGGCTCGACGCAGCCGAGAAAAGAAAACAAAATCAAGCCGCGTTGAAAAGAAGCCGAAGAAGCCGTGAAAGGCGACGACAAAGCTGCCGCAGACGCCAAAGCCGAAGCACTGGGCGCAATACAAAAACTGGGTGGAATGGTTTGCGCACAAGCGCAAGCTGCAAACTGAGGCAGCCGCAGCAAGAAGCGGCGTCTTCCGCCAAGAAAAGACGATGACGTGGTAGATGCCGACTTTGAAGAAGTAAAGACGACAAGAAATGATGAGGGCCGTCTGAAAAAGCGCAGATCGTAAGTTGCGCACTTTGACTAGTTTAGGTAAAAAGATCGTCTGAAAACTTTTCAGACGACCTTGGTTTGAAAATTTTGACAGACGGAAAAAGATATAACCCATTGAAAAAGACAAGGTTGGAGCTAATGTGTTGTACCTATTCTGGAAGCAGTTTTTCTTTTTAGATTTTCTATATATTTCAAGAACATCAGCTCAACCAGGGTACACATAATTAACTACTTCGAGCCCAGTCAGGGAATAAAACGGTCTCCTCCAAAGAAATACTTCCGGATTGATGATGGCCCAAAATCAAATTCACAAGGAAAACGAGTAAGCTGGCCGCAAAGCACATAATCAGTAATGCCTTCAGTATTGTTTGCTGAAACTTGCGACCAAATTCAAATTTTTCTCTATAATTTTCCCGATCATGCCTTTATCCTTTAGGATTATTCGTAAAACAATCCTATGGTCCATAAGATTAAAACTCTGAAAATCCACTGTAATCATTTCATCTCTAGTATCTGCATATTAGCATTGCTAAATGAAAACATAGTTGAATATATAACAGCAAACGTTTTCATTTGTGTGTTGTTATATATTCAGTAACGATAGTATGTATTAGTTTTCAGTAAATAACTATAAAATTATATTAACAAATAAAAATAAAAAACAATTAGATAAAAATAGGCTCTCGTCAAGCCAAAATCGAAAATACTAAAGCTTCAAAGTTTCGATAAAGGTCGTCTGAAAACTGAATCAGCCCAAATCTTGGACGCCATCAAAAAGCCTATTCAGGCGGCTCTGTGCAAGCTGGGTTTCCTGTATGCGACAGGACTCAGCTTTTTCAATTTCAAACTACAACGCTCCCGGTTGTAGTAATCCATATAATCATCTATCTAGCTTCATCAATTCATCTACCGTCAATTACGCCTGCGTTTATAGAAACACTCCGTCTTCAACACCGCAAAGAAGCTTTCCATCGCATTGTCCCAACAGTTCGCCTTTCGCGACATGCTTTGAACCATGGAATGCTCCGCAATTCGTACCCCGCCGTGCGGTACAGCACCTTGGTCCGAATGCAGCATCGTTCCTTTATCGGTCAGATGGGGTGCGGCTTTTTCGAGCATTTCGCCGCATTTCGCTGTTGGCATTGCGGCTCGTCGGCGTGAGCGACGATTTCCAGTTGAACAGGTTCAAGATTGGCAGAGGGTACAGTTTGCCGTCCTTCCCTGAGTTCGGTAACGTCAGTCAGCCACTTTTTCGTTGGGCTTTCGGGCTTTGAAACCCGGCGTTTGAGGGAAGGTGTTCCGATATCTCCGCCCAGCGGCGAGATGGCGATAGTCTTTTTCGCCCGTATGGGGCTCGGGTCCAACTGCTTCATCAACCGCGCCGCTTTTTGCGGTTTCCAACCAATGCTGCGAGCAATGCGCCTTCGTCCGTAGCGTCCTTTTTATGCCGCCAGTGGGTTTTCGACAAGGAGGGCTGTCGGCTGCGTCGGAGTCAGGTCGGTCTTGGTGATGGTAGTAGCTGCTTTTGGGCGGGTTTGCGATGTGCAGCAGGTATTTGACGGGTGTTGCGCCTCAGTGTTTGGACGGTTTGGCTCGTCCTTTTCGGTCCGCTTTGGCGAGGGCTTTTAACTCCTTCCAGTGAGGCGACCTCTCGCGCGCATATAGCACAACTCTTCAATAAGCTCTGCCTGCGTTTTTCTTGGTCAGGTTTATCTGCGATGAAGGGCTTTTTGCGGTGTTAGCATGGTTTTGGATTAGGGATGTTTGAGTGCGCCGATGCCGCCTTCTTGATAGCGCGTATCCATCGCCACTTAGGTGCTCTGGAAAATGCCGTAGTGGTCTGCGGTACGCTGCGCTGGCTGCATATATGCGGATAGTGAGATGCACAGCTTGGTATTTGAGTGTAATATGTTGCTCATAAAAACTGGGCAGCCCGTAGAGTTGGAGGATGTCCAACTTTTGGGTGCAGTTCAAACTTCAGGACGACCTTCCCGCCTATCTGACGCCCTGTGTGGGAAAACATAGAAAGTCTTTAGTATTTTTCAAACCATCCAATCAAAGGAAACCTTCATGACGACTTCCCCATCGCGCGCGACGATAAGACACTGAAATCAAAGGCGAAAATGGCGAACCGCCACGGCTATAATCGCCGGTGCACCGGTACGGTAAAAGCATGTACGTGCCGTATGGCGAAGCCTCAGCAGCGAGGGCGTTCCCGTATTTTCGTTGACGTCAAGGCGACTTGTCGGGCATCGCGCGCGAGTACCGCCAGCGGCAAGGTAGCGAACGCATTGCCGAGTTTGGCTTTGGGCGAACAATGGCTGCAAAAGCTCCCGTGCGCTTTTGGGATGTTTACGGCGAAACCGGCATTCCGGTGCGCGTAACCGTTTTCGGAAATGGGCCCGCTGCTGCTGGCGCGTTTGATGAACCTGGACGACAGCAGGGAAGGCTTTGTTAGAACCTTGTAGTTCAAAGTTGCCGACGATAAAGGCTGGCACATCTGGTTTGGAAAGACTTGCGAGTATGCGTTTCCAGTTTCCGCCTGTCGGAGACGCACGCGCAATAACGTCTCCGCCGCCAGTATCAGCGCGATTCAGCAGCGGCACGAGCGCTGGAGAACGAAGGCGCGGAAAGAAAATTCTTTCGGCGAGACCGTCGCTCAACCTGCAGATTGGATCCGGACCGACAGCACGGGCAGAGTAGCCATCAACGTCCTCAATTCGGAAAAAGCTGATGCGCTCGCCGCGTATGTACAACAGCATGCTGTGGATGTTGGCGGAGTTGTTTGAAACCCCTGCCCGAAGTCGGCGATTTGGACAAACCGAAATTCGTGATGTTCTTCGACAGGCGCATTTGATGTTCGACACGCCGCCAATGCGCTGGTGGAGCAGGTCGAACATAGTCGTACGCCCGATCCGATTTCCAAAAGGCGTGGGCGTGTATTTCGTGACCCAAAACCCGCTCGATTTGCCCGACTGTACCCATCCTCGACAACTCGGCAACCGCGCGCAACACGCCTTGCGCGCATTCCGCCGCGCGACCAAAAAGCGGTTAAAGCCGCTGCCGAAACCTTCCGCAGCAACTCGAGTATCAAAGTTGCCCGGCGATTGCCGACCTGGGCGTCGGTGAGCACTCGTTTCCTTCCTCGACGAAAAAGGTATGCCGCAACCCGTGAGTGAGAGCGCGCGCTCGTCAGCCGCCGCAATCTTCTGCGAGCCCGCTTGCCGCAGTAAAGAGCGCAACCGCCTGTTCCAAAACGATGATTTGTATCCGACCTATAAGACATGGTGGACAATTATTCGCCTTTGAAGCTGTAGCCGAAGCCGACAGTCAGGCTGCGGCGGAGAAGAGGCGGCAGCGGCGGCAAAAAGAGCAGGAAAAAGCGCAGAAAAGCCGCTGAAAAAGAAGCCGCCAATGCCGACTCCGGCATACGCGGCGGGCTGCTCGGCGGCTTGAGCGGCGGACGTAAAAAGTCAGGACAGGGCTTGAGCTGCAATGTCGCCGACGCCATCGGCAGCCAAATCAACCGCCAAGTGACCAACGCCATTTCCCGCAGCGTGATGGGCATTATTAAAAATATGTTTAAAATAAGGCGTAGGAAGGCAAAGGTCGTCTGAAAGCCTGAAAATCGGTTTTCAGACGACCTTTGTATATTAATTCGAAAATAGTGACCGTCATGGGCCCGCGGGAGCTAGGGATCCGCCGCGCCACAGAAACTTATCGGGTAAAACGGTTTCTTTAACTGCGTTCTGGATTTCGCGCCTGCGGGCATGACACGAATTATCGCATGCTGGTTAAAGTTAAGTATGTTTGCATATACGTTCCTGAGATTTCCGCCTGTTCTATTTTTACATTAACCTTGCCATCGGTTCTGTGCGGTCTGATTCTCAACTCATACAGTTTAAGACGTTTGGAATCCTCAGAAAAAGGTCGTCTGAAACTCAGACGACCTCTAATATTTTTGGAAATTGAAATGAAAAACTACTTGCCGTTATTTTTCTTGAGTAGGTGGGAGGAAGGATTTTGTGCCTGATTTTTCAGGTTCTTTTTATCTTTATCTTCTGGCGCGTTTCTTGCATTTTCAGGCATCAGCTGATAAAGCTCGTCCAATTCTTTTCGGTTCGTGTAATGGCTTTCTTTACAATGAAATTGATTAAGTCGAACATTTTTGCGGCAGCCCTATCAAAAAATCTTCATCTAGAAATTTGACCGGGATGGACGGCATTATTTCCGGTAATCCGCAAAGTATCGGTAACTTGACAACCTGTCCTGAGAATACGCCTTTTTCAACCAGCGATCTAATGTCGGCATTACGTCTTTTCCTTCTTCTCCCAAATGGATACATAATTTTTGCAAGCCTAAACGCAGTAATGCTGCTGCCCCTCGAGGATTTGATGAAAATTCGGGCAGCTTCCTCGCAATCTTTTTGACATCTTCGGGCATCTTCGGCAGGAAGTGGGGTGGATCCGAAAATCAGGGTAGAGCATTTTCACCTAAGAAAGAGTCTTCAAAAGATTTCCAAAGACTGATTTGTTTACAATGTGGGCAAAGTGCACACTTATATGGAATCGCTGTTGATCAGTATCTGCGATCTTGATATATCTCAATCCATTGCATATACGCCCTTTATGCTTGCAATGCGGGCAATTAAACAGCTTTCTTTATAGAAATTCAGGTGCTGCGTATGTTGTCATTTCTGACATCTCCCTATCAGTATTTATTGATTTCGATAAAGGTCGTCTGAAAGACTTTTCAGACGACCTTTTTATAGTAAATTCAAATATAGTGGATTAACTTTAAAGCCAGTACGGCGTTGCCTCGCCTTGCCGTACTATCTGCTACTGTCTGCGGCTTCGTCGCCTTGTCCTGATTTCAGTTAATCCACTATACATCTTCGCCGTCATTTCCCGGCGCAGGCGGGAAATCCAGACCTGCCGCACAGGAACTTATTGGATGAAAACGGTTTCTTCAACTTTGCGAGTCGGATTCCGCCTGCAGCGAGAATGACGGTCAGGTATTTCTATCGAATCCGCTATAGCGATATTTTTATATCAACGCATACTCAAGCCGCGTTGTCGAAGCCGCTGTGGCGTCAGCGGTGCGTCTATACTCGGTTTCGCGTCCGCGGAAGGCTTTGAAGGATTCCGCCGCGCTGCGGGGACCGCCGACGGCGAGGATTTCCTGCTGAGCGTTTGCCTGTGCGGCGACGTCGTCGCTTTCTTCGAAAAGGCGGCGTAGGCGTCGGCGCTGAGGGACTTCCGCCCATGTCGTAGCTGTACTAGCCTGCGGAATAGCCGCCGGCGAAGATGAGCCGAAGCTGTTGGCGAAGCGGTTGTATTCGGGCGGTTGGATGACGGCGACTTCTTTGCGCACGCTGTCCAAAACCTGCGGCCAGTTTTTTCAGACGACCTTTCGTTGTCTTCGCTGTAAATGGTCAGTGTCGAAGGGCGAACCCATCTGGCGGACGAGGAACATGCCGCGTTGGAAGTGGCGGCAAGCATTTTGTCGAAGAGTTCTTTCGGCAGGCTCACTCGGTTTCTTCGTGGACGGACATTTTGTGCCAAGACGTCGTATTCCCAGACGAAGTTTTCCATAAAACTGGCTGGGCAGCTCGACTGCGTCCACTCGACGCTCTGATGCCGATGGATACGCCCAGTTCTGGGTCCACTTCAGTCGAGCAGGTGGGTGCAGGCATGTGGCCGGTTTCGTGGAAGAGGTGAGGATTTCGTCGTGGAGGCGAGCTTTGCCGCCGACGGGCGAGCGAGTTGCAGACGAAGGTAGGCGGGTGGGCGGTTGCAGCGCCGTCGGCGAGAGCGGCGGCGCTTGTAGTCGTTCATCCACGCGCCGCCGCGTTTGCCTTCGCGGGCGTAGAGGTCCATATAGACGCCGCCTGGTTTGCCGTTTTGTTCAGCTCAAGTAGCGCACGTCTTTGTGCCAGACAGGAACGGTTTTTCGGCGAATCCGATGCCGTAGAGTTTTTGATTTGGGCGAACAGGCCTGCCAGGACTTTGCTGACGGGGAAGTATTTTTAACTTCGGTTTCGCTGAGATGCGTATTTGGCTTCGCGCAGTTTTTCGCTGGCGTAGCCCAAGTCCCACGGCTGCGGGTCAGCAAGAGTTCAGGTGTTCGCGGGCGAAACTGACTGACGAGGTCTTTTTCGGCGTAGGGGTTTGGCGCGGCGGGCAGGTCGTGCAGGAAGGTGAGGACTTGCCCAGGCGTGTCCGCCATTTTGGTTTCCAGCGACAGTTCGGCGTAGTAAAGCCAGAGCGATTTGGCGGTTTGCAGGGGCGTTTTCGAGGTGCGGTCGATATTGGCGGTGTTGTCGAATTTGCCGTCGTCTGAAAGTTCGCTGGCGCAGGTAACGTAGGCGCGGTAGATTTGTTCGCGCAATTCTGCGGTTGTCGGCGTATTGGATGACGGCGAGTAGTGCCGGAATCTGCAAACCGATTAGTAGCCTGTTTTGCCTTTCGCTTTGCGCAGCGGCAGAAACATGGCGAGCGAGATCTTCAGGGATGCCGGCTAGCGGTGCGGCGTCGTCGAAGTAGAGGCGAAGAGCGTCGGTCGCGTCTAAAGACGTTTTTGCGAAATTTGGCGGAGTTGCGCCTTCGGTTTGCAGTTGTGCTAGTTTTGCCTGCTGTTCCGGGCAGTCTGCGCCGCTGAGGACGAAATCGCGCAGGTCGTGGTTGAGCTTGGTTTTTGTGCGGGGAGGTGAGGTGAATTCGAATTTTTGATGGTTTTGAGCGGTTGTACGCTCGATGTCTTGTCGATTTCGTGAGAAGACGGTGATTTCGGGCATCAGTTCGTTATAGACGGCGCGCCAGTTCAGGTGTATCGACGACAGAGTTGAGGTGCGACGACGCCCCAAATCCTGCCGGCGCGTTCGGTGATGTCGGTCAGACGCTCGACGGTGTTTGCCCAGTCGGTGTGCGTTTGGGCTTTGACTCGGCAATCTGCGCGCGCGCTTCGGTGATGGCGGTTTGCAGTGGGTTTTGATGTCGGTGGTTTTGGATGGCGTCGAAACGAGGGTTCTTCGCTTATGGAAACAGTACGTTGTCGGTCATGGATGGGATTCCTTTGTGTGGGTGGCGGGTTCGGACGGAGGTCGTCGAAAATGGCTGCCGCCTACAGGTCAATGGGAAAAATGGGGATAATGTGTGTCTGGGTTTTGGGTTTGCCGTTCAGGGCGAACCGGTTGTTTTTCAGACACCTGTTTGCATTCGGGGTCGTCTGAAAACGATAGAACAAACGATAGGGAGGATATGGTGCCATCGCGTCGGCTAAAGCGTCTTTCCTGTTTTTACGCTATTCTGCGCCGCGCAGTTGGATGGAGCGGGGCGGCGAGGTCGAGCTCATCGGTGCGCCGGCGAGGGCGAACACGCCAGCGATAATGGTTTTGACAACGAATCGGCAAACGCGCCGCAGTAGATTTTGCGCCTTGAGTGGTCAGGTTGGATTGGACGTCAACGTAAACTTCGCCGCCGACTTGCAGCCCACGAGCGGCAGACGCATAGTTCTGGAAGGTAGACACGTCTTTCGGGATCGACCATGCAGTCGGAAGAAGCGGTAGTGCAGCCCTTTGTCTTCGCGCTTGTAGTCGCTGTCGGAGATGTAGTTCGGCTCGGGGTGACGCCATCATTTTCGAACACGCTGCGTTTGATGACCATGAATCCGGTCGGTGCGCGTCATCGACTCATAAAGCCTTCTTCATCGACGCGCAGGACGATTTCGCCGTGCGTTTTTATCGCCTGTGTTGACGGGTGTAGGCGGTGCATATCCGCTCCGAAAATCCGCTTGTCGTGCCGGCGGGAACGCCTTCGGCGGGCCAGTTTTCCCGTTTCCAACGGATAAATGCCGCAACGACGTCTCTATCCGCCAAAAAGCAGGCGGTAGAACGCTTCGGCGGAAAAGCCGATGTCGGAGTCTATCAAAAGAGGTGCGTCCATTCTTTGTTTTTCCGAAAGAAGGTCGCCACGCGAGTAGTGCGCGCGGCAAGTATGCGTCTCGCCGCGCTGCATCATGCTTGACGGCGAGCCGTTTTGTGCGCTGGTGTTGAGCGATGTTGAGCAGCGAAAGGACGTAATTGTGGAAATATTTCCCGTCGTGGCTGGTCATGATGAGGGCACATTTTGATGTAAGAGCAGATTCAGGCAACATAGTATTTCCTGATTATTAATAGATTATGGGTTAAAGCTTGGTAGGTTTGTGCGGATTGATACGCGTAAAACTCATCCAATCGGCCTGCTGGTTCTGACAGCTTCGCCACGGGCGAGCATAGCGACGATGATAGGTATACCTTGTCGTCATGCGGCACGCGGAGTTACGCGCGTGGCTGGGCAGCAGGGAGTGATAAACAGCTACTCCGCCTGGAACATTATCAAATGCTGTTGGATGGCAGGCACATACAGGTCGGCACAAAGGTTCGAGTACGGCTCGACGACCACAATCTCATCTGAATCAAATGAATCAGTACGGAATCTCTACCGTATGAATCACATAATCCTTCAAAGATATTGTCACTGCGGACTGAATGGTTCAAAAGCAGGCTGTTGGAAACGACAGCGTTTTGCCCGAAAGCTGGACTGACCAGCGGGTTCGGGGCCGATCGCATCATCAGCGTGTTCGAAAAGATTAATGTCGACCACCCGCCCGCGCAGGCCGTCAACTTCGATGTGAGTCGCCGACCGAATATTGTTTTCGTTACCGAGCGCAGGATGCTGCCGACAAACACATAATCAGCTCTTTTGTTGCCACCACAATCGCTGCCGCCACTCGAACTATCCGACAGCGCGAGCGTCTCAATTTGTGTCGCCCAAATCCTGCCAGCCCGAAAATGGTCAAAATCAGCGTCAGATTGCGGCTGAGTAGCCAAAAGAGCGGCGTTTTTCCTCGATGCTGTAATGCGGATGGCGGCGCGATGGTTCAGCAAACGCCCGCACAAAACCAGCAGCGCCATGACCATCAGCACCGATTCACCCACTTCCTCGCGCGCCCGGCAGCGGTATAGCAGCCATTGCCGTACTGTGTCCCACATAGTGTAAAAATCCTATATTTATCTTGATATTGTTTTCAGAAGACCTATCCGCATCATCGGCACGAACTGCCGAGCCGCCCTAGAAATGACATTATAAATGATAACGATGGGTGAGGTCCGTCTGAAACATCCACAGAAGTCATAACATCGAAATAAGCGCGTTCAGACGACCTTTAAAGCCTATAATGATATACCGTAACACTATGTTAATAAAGGGAGAAATTTGTTTACCAGCTGCAAAAAAGGATACTTATAGAGACCGTAACCTAAAGGGTTTTGAATTAACCATCGATAACGAGGAATCGAAAATGACTTGCAAAATCCACTCGATCATCACGACCATACCCATAGCGCCGGTTGCGGCCACATACCGCCATCAAACGCGGCGACCATACCGACTATCAGCGACGGTCATCTGCACCACGAACACAGCGGTGGTACGACGAGGCACAGCAAGCGTCAATGAAAACCAATCCCGACGGCTGCCATCCTGTCGATACTCTGCGAAAGGCCACGTTCACGGCGAAAGGCTGCGGTCACGAAAAGCCGTACCGCACGGCGATCGCGCTTTCGGCTACATCGTCAACGGCCGCTGCACACCATCAACACGGCGACCACTGCGACGAATACGGTCCGGTTGGATTGTGAGTAAGCAGTTTTAGAGTTTAGGTAATAAAAAGGTCGTCTGAGAAAAACTATTTGGGTTTTTCAGACGACTCTACGCTGTGTATGACAAAAACCCGCCCGATGATTCGGGCGGGTTTTCTTATGGCTGAATGAATTAGTTTTGTCCGATCAACCAGTTTGTTTTGGCAATCCAGGGCATCGGAACGCAGTTGCGCGCCGACTTTTTTCTGAGGGTGGTCGGCAGTCAGGCGGCGGCGTGCCGGTCATGCTGGCGTAGTTGACGGCGCCTTCTTGGATGAACATTTGTAGCGTATTCGCCGGTTTGGATGCGTTTGAGGGCATTGCGCAGGCTTCGCGGGATTTGTCGTTGACGACCCACCCGGTAACGTATTTCGCCGTACCTCGCGTTGTTGGAAATGGGTGGTTCATGGCGATGCCGCCTTCGTAAATCGGGTCAACGATGAGGCTTCATTTCGTGCAGGCATTCGAGTATGCCATTTCGGCGCGTAGCCTGCTTCGGTCAGGGTTTTCGAAGCCGGTTTTGATCGTTCGACCACGCCGCCGCACGGTACGGCTTGATTGCGCAAAGAGGTCGGTTTCGGTTTCTTCGCGGAAGTTGGTTTCTCAATCACGCTGCCTTTGGTGCCGCCGTTGGCTGCTGCGTAAGACAGAGACGATGTCGCGCTTTGCCGCTTTTATCTTGGTAAACAGCGATGGGCACGCCGCCGCGCTTTGAGGAAATTCGCTGCGTACGGTGTGCTGCCTTTGGGGCGCAACCATAATCACGTCAAGTCGGACGCGGTACGATTTGGTTATAGTGGACGATTGAAGCCGTGTGCGGAAGCGATACCGCGCCTTGTTTTCAGGTTAGGCCGATTTCGTTTTGTGCACGACAGGGTTGGTTTTCGTGCAGCAGCGAATCATCACTACGTCTGCTTTTTGGTGGCGTCGGCTGCGGACAATGCTTCCAGTCGGCTGCTTCTTTTTCCAAGAGCCGCCTTGGCGCAGGCCGACTACCGTTTACGCCTGAATCTTCAGGTTGGCTCGCGTGGGCGTGGCTCGCTGGGCCGTAGCCGATGATGGCGACGGTTTTGCCTGATCGAGGACAGGTCGGCGTCTTTATCGTAATAAACTTTTGACATTTGATTTCCTGGGTAAAATGGATTCCCGGCTTTGTGTTGAGGATCCGGACGGTTGGATTCAGAGGTAAAGGGTTAAACGGAGAGTTCTTCATCAAAACGATTTCGAGGCGCGTCAGTTTTGCCGTGATGGCTGACAGAGCTGAAATGTTCGCTGGCGTTGTGCATCGATGGCCGCCTGAGATTTCCAGTTTCGACGAAGACAAGGCAGTTGGGTTGCCGATTTCCTGATGCGGATCACGTAGGCTGATGTTGCCTTCTTCCGCGCGCGCTGGCTTGACCAGTGCTTTTGGAACAAAGGGTTTCAGCGTTTCCGTGTATTCGGGTTTGACGGTAACCAGTGCGACGATTTTTAGTGTTTGACATCAATCTCTCCGTGCGCGTGCTTTCAGACGGCCCTAGATGGGTCGTCTGAAAAACTGACGGTTAAATTTTCAAAATACGCCCGCCGCGGCCAGACCTGCCGCCTGTAGCGTACGGTCTCCAAAATCTGGGCGCGTCCGACGGTTTTCGAGAAAAGAATCGAGGCTTGTCGGTTGAGCGCCAGTTTCGATCGATGTAGCTGCGATCGGTTCGTCGATGATGCTGCCGCGGTAGATTTCAGTAGGCGCGTATTCGTCGCGGTCTTCACCGACGGCGCGGACTTTTTACTAGCATCAATTCGCGTTCGACAAAGACGGCTTTTCGTTCAAATCGACAGCACTGATCGCTCAATCAATTTATTGAGTTGCTTGCGTATTTGTTCGATGACTTGCTCGTCGCCGTGCAACGATGGTCATGCGCGAAAGTTTTGTCTGTCGGTCGGCGCTACTGCCAAAGGTCGATGTTGTAGTCGCGGCGGAGAAAAGACCGACCACGCGGCTCATCGCGCCTGATTCGTTTTTCCATCAGAACGAGATAGATGATGTCGCATTGTCGTTCTCCTTACGCTTTCGGGTTTTTCGCGCATATGCGGCGGCGGACCATTCGTCAAACCTTTGCGTTGCCGACCATAAACGGCACGTTTTGTTTTTGTCGGTCAGAAGTCCATAAATACCAGACGGTCTTTTGTTTGACCGCTTCCAAAAGCGCGCCTTCAACATCGGATTTTGTCCACGCGGATGCCGATGTGTCCGTATGCTTCGCTGGTTTGACGAAATCGGGCAGAGGAATCGAAATAGGTTTCCAGATTCGCGGTTGCCGTCATACCAGCTCTGCCGTTGGCGAACCATGCCGAGATAGCCGTTGTTGAGTAACGACGTTTGCGGAATGCGGTATGGAAGCAGTGTGGACAATTCTTGGATGTTCATCTATGAATCGAACCTTGCATGGTCACAGAACACGTCTTGATCGGGGAGCGGCAGTTTCGCGCCCATCGCATGAGGCAAACCTACGCCCCATCGTACCCAAGCCACCTGAGTTAAGCCATTGGCGCGGGCGTTCGAACAGGTAATATTGCGCCGCGAGACATTTTGGGTGTTGCCCTACGTCTAGAAGTGATGATGGCAGAGTTGTTGGTGATTTCAGCAAGTTTTTGTACGACGTATTGCGGCTTGATGATTTCACTGTCGTTGTCAAACCACAGACAGTCGCGCGAACGCCATTCTTCGATGCTTTTCCACCATTTGTCTAAAGAATCGGACGCGGGGGTCGTATCTTGTTTGCCCCACAAGCCGATCATTTCGGTCAGCACGTTTTCACGTCGCCGACAATCGGAATATCGACTTTGACGCGTGTTTGGCAATGCTGGACGGGTCAACATCAATATGAATGACTTTTTTGGCTTTTTCAAAGAATTTAGACGGAACGGATACGACACGGTCGTCAAAACGCGCGCCCACAGCCAACACGACATCTGCGTTTTGCATGGCTAAGTTGGCTTCGTAAGTGCCGTGCATACCCAGCATGCCTAAGAATTGTCGGTCGCTCGAAGGATATGCGCGCCCGGCCATCAGCGTGCCGGTACACGGTGCGCCCGTCATGCGGACAAACTGCGTCAGCTCTTCCGAAGCATTGCCCAATACCACGCCGCCGCCGAAATAAACGACCGGACGTTTGGCGGAAGCCAACATTTGGATGGCTTTTTTAATCTGCCCGATATGGCCTTGTACGACAGGTTGGTAAGAGCGGATAAAGATGTCTTCCTGCGGATGAGCTGAATTTCGCCATCGCCTCGCGTTATCATCTTGGGAATATCGACCACAACGGGACCGGGTCCGGCCGCTGGCGGCGATTTGGAATGCTGCATCTAATGGTCTCCGGCAAGCTCGTTGACGTTGGTTACCAAGAAATTGTGTTTGACGCACGGACGGGTAATGCCGACCGTATCCACCTCTTGAAACGCATCCGTACCGATGAGCGAATTGCCGACCTGTCCGCTGATGACCACCATTGGAATCGAATCGCGTGCCCATGCGGTGGCGATGCCTGTCAGCAGCGCATTGGTCTGCCCGTCCGGAAGTAACCAGCGCAACGCCGACTTTGCCGCTGACGCGAATACGCATCTGCTGCGTGTACCGCCGCCTCGCCGTGGCGTGCCAGGATATGTTTGAATTTATTGAGTTGGAAAATAGCGTCGTAGATTTCGATGACTGCGCCGCCCGGATAGCCGAAAACGTACTCTACACCTTCGGCTTTGAGACTTTGCACTATGATTTGTGCGCCTGATAATTGCATAATGACCTCTTTTATGCGGCTTCAAACCAGCATAGGGCAACCGCCTCGCCACTACACCTGTAATACAACGCCTCAAGCAGCGGTTTAGGGTACGCGCATTGAAGGAACACGGCGACAGTCGAGACTGTCAATCAATTGGAATGAAAACACAGAGTTTATGAATGAATATGCAAACGATAACGCAAACTGCCTGTTCAATCAAGACAAAAATCTTCATCTTTTTAACGTTGTTTGAATATTGTGAAAGATTGCTTTTTGATTTTTATAGGATAAATATGATTTGGTTTCTTGGATCTGTCTGTCCATAAAATTGTTGACATTGAATGCTACAGGATTGAGTGCCTTCTGAACTACAAATCTTGGACACCGATAAAAAGCCTATTCAGGCGCGCTCTGTGCAACTGGGTTCTGTATACGACAGGACTCGGCTTTTCAATTTCAAACTGCAACGCCTCCGGTTGTAGTAATCCATGTAGTCATCTATCTGTTTTCATCAATTCGTCCATCGTCAATTCCCCTGCGATGAAAACACTCGTCTTCATACTGGCAACGAAGCTTTCCATCGGTGCATTGTCCCAACAGTTCGCCTTCCGCGACATGCTTTGAACCATGGAATGTCGGGCAAGCAATTCCCTATATACCCCGCCGTGCGGTATCACACACCTTGGTCGAGTGAAGCATCGTTCTTTGCCGGTCAGCCGGGGTGGGCTTTTTCGAGCATTTTCGCCGCATTTCGCTGTTACGTGCGGCTCATGCGTAGGCGACAATTTCTCGGTTGAGACAAGTCCAATATCGGCGAGAGGTGCAGTTTGCCGTCCTTTCGCTGAGTTCAGTTACGTCTGTCATGCCATTTTTCGTTGGGCTTTTGGCTTTTGCAGACCGGCGTTTGAGGAGGTGTTTTCGATATTTCGCCCATGGCGGGATGGCGGTAGGCTTTCGCCGTATGAGGGCTTTAGCTCCAACTGCCTCATCAGCCGCGCCGCTTTTTGCGGTTCCAATCAATGCTGCGGCAATGCGCCTTTGCCCGTAGCGTCCTTTTATGCCGCCGTAGGTTTCGACAAGGAGGGCTTTTGTCGGCTGCGTCGGGGTCGGGCCGGTCTTGGTGGTGGTGAGTAAGCTGCTAGGCAGGTTTGCGATATCAGCGAGTATTTGAGCGGGTGCGCCCTCAGTGTTTTGGACGGTTTGGCTTTGTCCTTTTCGGTCCGCTTTTGGCTGAGGGCTTTTAACTCCTTTGGGTAGGCGACCTGCGCGCATATAGCACAACTCTTCGATAAAGCTCTGCCTGTGTTTTTCGTGGTCGGGTTTGTCGGCGATGAAGGGGTTTTTGCGGTGTTGGGCGCTGGTTTTTGGATTGGGGATGTTCGAGTGCGCCGATGCCGCCTTCTTGATAGGCGCGTATCCATCGTCTCAGAGTGGGTTCGGGAAATGCCGTAGTGGTCTGCGGTACGCTGTTGGCTGCGGCATATGCAGTAGTGGAGTACGGCTTGGTATTTGAAGTGTAATGATGTTTGGTCGTAAAAACCGCACCTTGCCGGGTTGGAGGGATGTCCAACTCTTTTGGGGGTGCAGTTCACTTCTTCAGTTCGATTATCGCAAAGGTCATCTGAAAGCTCAAATTCAAGGTTTTCAGACGACCTGCTCACTTCAAGAGCATCAAACCATTGGTTCGAGACCGACTTTAATCTTCTGCCACAGATTAACCGACAGTTTCTTCGCATCCGAACTCATTTGAGGCATCACAAAACCGTCTTTTCATATCCTGAGGCATTCGGAAGATGGAGCAGGTGTTAACAATTCGGCAGGCATTTTCTCGCGTGCCGGTTTGCTCTGAGCGCGAGGTGCCGGCAATGCCGTCGCCGCAACTTCAGGATCGAGCGTGTAGTTGATGGTTTGTGCAGGCATTGGCGATGTTTTTCGCATCGGCGGGAATCAGCCAGATTCAATCCAAAAAGCCCATGCCTTTCGGCGTCAAAACTTCACGCCGACGTTGTTTTTCACTTCTTCCGGGCAGGCTTTTGCTAAGTTCAAGTCGCCGCCGTTACCGCAGCAGAGACAGATGTCGCCGCGCGCCAATTCGTCAATGATAGACGGGCTGAAACGTTTCACATCAGGACGGATGGTTTTCAGTACTTCGCCGCTGCTTTCAGATCATCAGGGATTTTGCCCTTGGGGTCTTTACCCAAATAGTTCATACAAAATAGGAGACATTTTCGCTGGCGTATCCTACGAAGCGATGCCGCATGATTTCAACTTGTTGGTGTATTCCAGGCTTGAACAGCAAATCCCAACCGTTTCAGGCAGCTTGCCGCCCAAAAAGCTCTTTGCCCTTCGCCGTAATCGCCAGTGGTGACACCGAGAATGGGCACGGCATACTGGGTTGCCCGGATGGCGGTTTCAGCATTTTCAATAATTCAGGATCGATGTTTTTGTGGTGGGAATCAGGTCTTTGTTGACTTTCTGATAAGCACCCGCTTCGATTTGGCGGGGCAGGAAGGCGATACGGGAACGATCAAATCATAGCCGGATTTGCCGGTCAGCATTTTGCGCTTCGAGGGTTTCGTTGTTTTCGTAAAGGTCGTAGGTCAGCTCAGATTATTGGCTTTTTGAAGTCTTCAACGGTACTCTCGTCAACATAGTTCGACCAGTTGTAGATGTTCAAAAGTATCGGTGGCGGCTGCTTCGGCATTGGCAGCAGGCGCGCTGCCTGCTGAGGTTGTCGGTTTTTTCTCGCCACCGCCGCAAGCGACCAGCGATAATACCGCCACCACGGCTAATACGGATTTTTCATACGGGCAGATTCCTGATGAAAGATTGTTAACAGTGAACACTCTGCACCCCATCAATGCCCGGCGCAAGAGGGCTGTGTAATGGAAGTAGGTGAACTCAAAAGCAATATCTGACTGGTTTTATTGAAATGCACTGTTCTTAGACTCGGGAAAACAGCGTTGCACAAGATGTCGTTTTGGGCAAAATACGAGCGATTTGCGCGCGCGAACAGAGAAGATACTTGCACATAGAGGAATCTGTCTCTAAAATTCGCGCGTTTACAGAATTTATTTTTCAGGAGATATTCAATATGGCAAACAGCGCTACAAAGCCGCAAACGTGCCCGCCAATCGGTTCAAACAACGCGCCCCACAACGCCAGCCTGCGTACTGCATCCGTACTGCGCAGTGAAAGAAAAGTGTTGAAAGCGAGTTGAAGCCGGCGACAAAGCTGCTGCTCAAAGCGGTTTACCAAGGTCCGTTAAAAGTGTCATCGACCGTATCGCTGACAAAGGCGTATTCCACAAAAACAAAGCAGCCCGCCATCAGAGCCGTCTGTCTGCCAAAGTAAAGCATTGGCTTTAATCTTTTCGCCCATCCTCTTGCGCGTTTTATCGCGTCGGGACAGGCAAGCGAGATAACGATGCCCCTGAGGTCTTAACCTTTCAGGGGCATTGCCGTATATGGTGCAAGTTGATGTAAACTTTTCAGACGACCTGCCGTAAAGCAGGCGCAAGCGGTAAAATGCGGTTTAATCTGTTTTTAAAAGCGATTAATCCCGATGTTCAGAGCAAAAGGTCATCTGAAAACGCCCAATCGGCAATCCCATGAATGAAATGATGAACAAGATGTTGACACACAATTTGGCGCAAAACGATACCCCGGAAAAACGGAAAAACCGTCATTCTCCAAATGCCGGCGCGCCTTGATGCTTATCCTTGTCAGCGGAGCCGCCGCCCTGTCGCCTATCGCCCTGACACGGCTTTGCAATGCACCTCTATTCAAGACAATGCCACCCGTTTGGCGTGTTACGACAGCATTTACTCGGCACAACTGCCACCGCAAGCATCGCTGCCCGTCATTCGCGAAGAAACCGCCAGCGCCGGTCGAGTTTGCGACCATCAGCACCAGCCGCGAGAAAAAGGCGGCGACGCGATTGTGTTTGACGAAATAGCAGATCCACTTTCGGAGGACAATCTCCGCACCGCAGCTGATGCCTACGCCGCTGAGCCTGATGTACGATTTGGACAAAAAACGACTCGCGCGGCTTGTTGAGCGTGCGCGAACACAATCCCATGTACCTGATGCCCGCATGGTACAACAGCTCGCCCAACCTGCATCCCCACTCCCCTTCGCGCGGCACGACCAATCAGGAAAAATTCAGCGAACAGAAACACAGGAAACCAAACTGCAAGTTTCGTTCAAAAAGCAAAATCGCCGAAGATTTGTTTAAAACCCGCGCGGATTTGTGGTTCGGCTAGCACCCAAAAATCCGATTGGCAGATTTACACCAAGGCAGAAAATCCGCGCCGTTCCGCAATACCGATTACGAACCCGAAATTTTTCTGACTCAGCCCGCGAAGGCAGATTTGGCGTTCGGCGGCAAACTGCAGATGGTCGGCGCGGGCTTCGTCCACCAATCAACGGACAAAAGCCGCCCGAATCCCCGGCTCGCGGAACCGCATTTACGCGTTGGCGGGAATGGAATGGGCAAGCTGACCGTTATCCCGCGCGTGTGGATGCGCGCACTCGATCGGACCGTGAAAACAACGACAATCCCGACATTACCGACTATAGGGTTATGCGATTTGAAGCTGCAATACCGTCTGAACGACAAACAAAAATATTTTCGTCCCTGCTGCTACAATCCCAAAACCGACACGGCGCGGTTGAAGCCGCCTATACTTTTCCGATTAAAGCAAACTCAGGCGTCGTGCGCGGCTTTCACGGCTACGGCGAAAGCCCGATTGATTACAACCACAAACAAAAACGGCATCGGCATCGGTCTGATGTTCAACGACTGGGACGGAGTTGATGCGCCTGCCCCGATTTCAGACGACCTTTGGCATCATGTTGTGCACAGGTCGTCTGAAAGCCATAAACGCCTCCCCATATACAAAACACTCGTTTTCCTATCGCCCAAACGCGTATAATGCAACGTTTGGGCGATGATTTGTCGGAAATGACACAAAAGATGACAGAACAAACGGCCGAAGGCGGAAGAGTTGCCAGGCATTAAAAATATCTGATTACAGGCATGTTGGTATGGCTGCCGATAGCCGTAACCATTTTGGGCGTCAGCTATATCATATCAGCCGCCGACCGGCTGATCAGACCTGCTGCCCGACAATGGCAGACCATAATATTTCTGGGGATTCAATATTCCCGGCGGGCATCATTGCCGCCATCGTTGTTTTATTTCTGACCGGCGTGTTCGCCGCCAACGTTTAGGGCGTCAATCCTCGCCGCATGGGACAGCCTGTTGGGACGGATTCCCGTCGTCAGTCCATCATTCCAGCGTTAAAAAGTATCCGAGTCCCTGCTCTCCGGCAGTAGCCGCTCGTTCAGAACGCCGTGCTGGTTCCATTCCTGCAACCCAATATTTGGACGATTGCGCTTGCTATCAGGGCATATTCCCGACAAACTCAAAGGCAGCCTGCCGCACGATGACGACTATCTTTCCGTCTATGTGCCGACCACGCCCGACCCGATCGGCGGCTAGTACATCATGGTGAGCGACGTGCGCGAACTCGATATGAGCGTGGACGAAGCATTGAAATATGTGATTTCGTTGGGCATGCGTGATGCCGGATGAAGTTCGGGTCAAGGCTGCAGAACGGTCGTCTGAAAACGGCGATACAGAACTAAAACAATTATGTCTCTTTTCCAGACGACCTTTCCTTCTTTCAAATTGAACAATATAAAAAGGCTGATTTTATGCGTACCAACTATTGCGGCCTCGTCGAGCGAGCAATGCTCGACCAAACGCAACTGTCGTACAGGCTGGGTACACCGCCGACGCGACCACGGCGGTGTGATTTTTATCGACCTGCGCGACCGCGAGCGCATTGTCAAAGTCGTGATTGACCCCGACACGCCTGAAGCGTTTGCCACTGCCGATTCCGCCCGCAACGAATACGTTTTGAGCATTACCGGCCGTGTGCGCAACCGTCCTGAAGGGCACAACCAATGACAAAAATGATTTCCGGCAAAATCGAAATCCTTGCCAAAGAAATCGAAGTCTTGAACGCCGCGCGCTACGCCGCCGTTTCCAAATTGACGACGAAAAACATCAGCGAAAACGTGCGCCTGACCAACCGCGTTATCGACCTGCGCCGTCCAGCTGATGCAGCGCAACCTGCGCCTGCGTTATCAAAGTCGCTATGGGCGTTCGCCGTTATCTGGACGCGCAGGCTCATCGACATCGAAACCTGATGCTGACCCGTTCCACGCCTGAAGGCGCGCGCGACGACCTCGTGCCGGAGCCGCGTTCATCCGGGCGAGTTTTTCGCGCTGCCGCAATCGCCGCAATTGTTCAAACAACTGCTGATGGTGGCAGGTTTCGACCATTACTACCAAATGCCAAGTAGCTTCCGCGACGAAGACTTGCGTGCCGACCGCCAACCTGAATTTACCCAAATCGACTTTGAAACCCTCGTTCTAGAACGAGGATGAAATCATGGACATCACCGAAGGCATGGCGAAACAAGTCTTCCAAGACGCGCTGGGCGTGGATTTGGGCGATTTCCTGCATGCCTTACTCTGAAGCATGTTCTACTACGGCTCGACAAAACCCGATATGCGCATCAGCCTGAAATTCACTGAGCTGACCGACCTGAGTGAAAACGGAGGAATTCAAAAGTCTTCCGTGGCGCAGCCGACATGAAAGGCGGCCGCGTGGTTGCCCTGCGCGTACCGAACGGCGCGAAATTCAGCCGCAAAGAAATCGACGAATACACCAAATTTGTCGGCATCTACGGCGCGAAAGGTTTGGCGTACATCAAAGTGAACGATGTCAGCAACCTTTCCAACGGCGAAGACAGCGGCCTGCAATCTCCAATCGTGAAATTCCTGTCTGAAAACGCCCTGAAAGAAATCATTGAACGTACCGGCGCACAAAACGGCGACATCATCTTCTTCGGCGCAGACAGCCAAAAGTCGTGAACGAAGCCATCGGCGCGCTGCGTATCAAAGTCGGTTTGGAACACGGCGCGGAAAACGGCTACTTCGTGGACGAATGGAAACCTTTGTGGGTCGTCGATTTCCCGATGTTCGAATACGACGAAGACGGCGACCGCTGGGCAGCCATGCACCATCCGTTCACCTCGCCCAAGCCCGGCCAGCGAAGACCTGATGGCGTCCGATCGCTAAACCGCTTGGCACGCGCCTACGACATGGTGTTGAACGGCTGGGAAATCGGCGGCGACTCTATCCGTATCCACCGTGCCGACGTACAGGGAAAAAGTGTTCGCACTGAAAATCAGCCCCGAAGAGCAACAAGAAAAATTCGGCTTCCTCTTGGATAACCTGAAATTCGGCGCGCCTCCGCACGGCGGCTTGGCATTCGGCCTCGACCGTCTGGTGACGTTGATGACCGGTGCCGAATCCATCCGCGACGTGATTGCCTTCCCGAAAAACCCAACGCGCCCAATGTCTGCTGACTAACGCGCCGAATGCGGTGGACGACAAACAGCTGCGCGGGTGGAGCTTACGCCTGCGTCAAAAAGCGACCGAAAAATAAAGCGTAATTTTTAAAAAGCAGGTGGGCAACACCCTGACTGTTAAAGGTCGTCTGAAACCCTATTACAAGGGTTTCAGACGACCTTTTTCAGAATTTAAATGTTGTTTGCGTTTTTCATTTTTGAATGAAGATTCGTTTTAGGTTTTAAGATTGGATGCAAAGTCTCAGAGCTATCAAGTATGCTGAAAGGTTTGATAGAACTGGTAACTGACTACTCAAGTTGTCGAACAATTATTTTTCTAAAAACTGTTTTACATAAAACATCAATAATCTGACAATTCCATATCGTGAGCTTTATTGGAAAAATTATTTTCCGGAACGGGAGAGGGAGTATTTGAATTGATTGAATCAATAAAGTTTTCAGAAAGATTTTAACATATAAAGGTCGTCTGAAAACCTATAATGGTTTGAGATCTCATATATTGCAGCCGTTATGCTGACTTATTTTATTGCCGATTTACACCTGAGCGAATCCCGTCCTGAGTTGACCGAACTATTTTTGCGCTTCATGCGTGAGCACCGTCTGCGAGGGCGGTTTATATTTTGGGCGACTTATTTGATTTTTGGATAGGGGATGACGAACGATTCCGAATTGACGGATACCGTTTCCCGTGCCGTCCGTAACGTTGCAGAGGGCGGGGTGGAATGTTTTTTTGTTCACGGAAACCGTGATTTTCTGATAGGCGAGAAGTTCGCAAGGCAAGCGGGCATGGTACTGCTGCCGGAATATTCAGTCGTCGATTTATACGGTCACCGACTTTGATTTGCCACGGCGATACTTTTGTGTACCCTATGATGTGCGTTATCAGAAATCTCAGGAAAACAGTTCATCAAAATGGTTGCAACGGTTGTTCCTCATATTGCCTCTTAAGCTGCGTCTGAATATTGCGCGAAAAATCCGCCATACCAGTAAGCACGACAAACAATATAAAGCTGCTGAAATTATGGATGTCAATCCCAAGTTCACCTCTGATACCGTCCATAATTACGGCGTCAGATTGCTGATTCACGGACATACGCACCGCGAACATATCCACGAAGAGAACGCATATACGCGTATTGTGCTGGGAGATTGGCGTAGCGACTATGCTTCTATATTGGAGGTTGATGAGCGCGGATGCAGGTTTATTGGTGATAGATGGTTGATTTGCAGGTGTTGGAAATATAAAAGGTCGTCTGAAAGTTTTCAGACGACCTTTTAATGATGGAAAATCAGGTCGGATTATTTCTGGCGGGGTTTAAACTGCCATCCGCTCTTTGCAGGTCAGTTTTGCGTCTATCCAATCGTTTCCTCCGGGTAAGACTATTTGGGAAACCAGCGCATCCAAGTCGTGAAGGTAGGCAGAGGCTTTGGGAGCTGTTGATGATTACGACGACAATCATCGGCTTGTCGCCCAGCCAGTAGCCTGCCAGTGCCCGCACGTTTTAGGCGTGCCGGTTTTCAGACGCAGTCGGCTGCCGGGTTGCCTTAGGCGTTTTTCAATGTTCCGTCCTGTCCGGCAATCGGCAGCGTGTCGATAAATTCTTGTTTAAACGGGCTGAAATAGGCTTTTTCCAGCATTTGCCCCATCATGTGCGCGGTAACGCGCTCGCTTCTCGATAAGCCCGAACCGTTTTCCAAAACCAAGTTTTCCGTATCTACCCCTGCAGTCGCCAATTCCAGGGAAACCGCTTCCCGCTGCTTTCTACGTGCAGTTTTCGCTGTCGCCGTTACCGCCAAATTTTAAGAATCACGGACCGTGCAATCAGGTTGTTGGAATGTTTTGTTCATATCGGTCAGTATGTCTGACAACGGTTTGGAGCGCGAAACTGCCAGCGTTTTTGCGTTACTCGGTGCAGGAGCGGTTTTGAGGTCGTCTGAAATCGTACCGCCGAGTGCGCGCCATTGATTTACAAAGCTTTTTGTGTACCAGAATTCTATGGAGGAGAGCATGTTGATATATTTCCCCGCCTAAACAACTCTCCGGAACCTTGCCGCCGATATGTAGCTTTCCACCGGGATAGCTGGCACGCATATGATTTTGCAGCGCCGCATTTCCCAGAGTTTGACAGTACAGTTTTAGTTTTCATACAGAGATATCGGGTAGGGGAGGCGAAGTCTCGACGGTAATGCCGCCTGCGCCATCTGACTCGGCCTGAGCCAAACAACCTTGTAAGCCAGCATATTCAGGTCGGGCGAGTCCGCAAACGGCGAGACCTGCGTCGGATTCGAAAATCTGGCGGGTTGCCGACGGTCCCCAGAGATGGCGGTCAGTACCAGGCTGCCTTTAATATGCCTGATACCTTTGTTTTGCGAAGTTGTTGCGGGGCATCCTTCAGCCCGTCTTGGTCAAACACGGGTCGCCGCTGCCTACCAATCAAATATCGCCTTCCAGCGTATCGCCGTTGATTATACCTTCACTTTTAAATTCCGTGGCCCAGCGGTAATCCTGCCCAAAAGCTTTGAATGCCGCGAATGCTGTTACCAACTTCATCGTCGATGCCGGATTGACCGCTTCTCCGACTCTGTGCGACTCAATAATTTTGCCGCTATCCGGTTCTTGAACGTAGACGGAGATTTCGTCCGGCGGGATTTTTGCCGAGATTCAAGGCGTAGGCGAGAGGAACGGCATTAGGCACAAATACCATGTAGCCACCGTCCAATTCATAATTATTCAGACTTTTTGAAAATACATTAGGCATTATTATAAAATAAAGCACCGTTGTAGTAAAAATAGGCATACTTTTAGTCGAAGCAATGAAAATTTTTGCCGTTTACAGACAACCTTAATTAAATACAAAAATCAATTCGAGATAGAAATGATTTTGCTTGAATTTGAGATGTCAAAGACGATATGAAAATTCGAACAGTATTTGAAAATCATAGTATCTTTAATGTTTTAAATTTATATCGGGTGAGTTTTTGTAAAAATGAAATTATAATGCAAGTATATATTTTAAAAATACATATCGTATTTTAATGTAACGGTTGTCAGAATACTAAGTGTTGGAATATTAAGAAAAATAAAAGAAATGAAAAATATGCCCGTATATATTTGATTCATTGATTTTTCTCTGATAGTTTAAAGAAACTGTGTTATATTATGAAACTAAACCATTTGTTTTATTTCGAATAATAAAAGATAGTCTGGAGGAAGATGCGTGAAAGATCAGCTACATTTCATCCGCGACGACATCAGCCAGCGTCTGCCTACCGAATTGCCGACTTGCCCGAAGGCTTCATCAAGCTGGATGCAATGAAGTCCCGTATCATCCGTTTGCCCGTTTTACCGAGCTGTCGAAACGAATGGCTGCGGCTGATTGCCCAAGCGCCGATTCAGCTTATCCCAACCCGCCTGCCAGCGAGCTGCAGGAAAACTTTAAGAAAAGCCTTCAGCATTCCTGAGGCTGCCGCCATCGCTTTAGGAAACGGCTCGGACGAGTTAATCCAATTCTTGACCCTGCTTGTCGCCCAACTAGCGCGACCATGCTCGCGGTTGAGCCGAGTTTCGTGATGTATCGGCACAATGCCGAGCTGTACGGTATGAATTATGTCGGCGTGCCGCTCAATGAAGATTTCACGCTGATTTGCCCGCCGTTTATCTGCGATTGAAAACATCATCGCGTGATTTTCATCGCCTATCCGAGCAATCCGACGAGGCGTATGTTTCCGCCGCGAAGAAGTCGAAGCCATTATCCGCGCGGCGCAGGGTATCGTGGTTGTCGATGAAGCATACGGTGCATTCAGCCGCGACAGTTTTTTGCCGCAGGCAGGCAGCGAAAATCTGGTCGTGATGCGCACCATCAGCAAAATCGGTTTTTGCCGGTTTGCGTATCGGCTATGCGGCAGGAAGCCCCGCTATAATGGGCGAGCTGGCAAAAATCCTGCCGCCCTGACAATATGAACCAATTAAAACGCTTGGCGACCGCCAAATTCGCCCTGCAACACCATGACGCATTCAGACGACCATAGATATTTTTAAAAGCCGAGCGCGAACGCGTTTCAACGAATTGTCCGCCATGGGTCGTCTGAAAACATTCCCCAGCGAAGCGAATTTCATTACCGTGCGTGTTCCCGATGCAGACGCATTGTTTAACAGCGCTTAAAGAAAACCGCATCCTGATTAAGAAACTCCACGGCACGCATCCGCTTTTGGCGGGTGCGTCCGCATACCATCGGCGGTCCCGAGCAAAACGATGCCGTACTGGATATTATCCGCAAGCTTTATGCCTGATTTTTAAAACCTCACAGAGTAAAATATCGACCATCACTCAACCGCTTGCCAATTTCCTGCAGCTTGTCGAAGAAGCGGGCTCGATTGACCAAACTTGCCTGCAAATGCTGGGTTACGACAACGCGGCATCCCTGTCCCAACTGAAACGCCGCCTCGAAGAGCAGGCAGAAGACGAAAAAGCGCGTGGCATCCGCCCAGACCTTGCCGCCAAACTCGAAGCCGGCATGCACAAACGCAAAGGCTGGTTAAACCGCGACACAGTAAAGACAAAGAAAAAGCCGCAGCCGCCGAAGCCGCCCGCCAGAGCGTGCTGCCCAGCTGCCGCAGCCGCCGCACCGGCATTCCATATGCCGCAGAAGGCCGCGCAGTCAGCATCGCCCCGCAACACCAGCGAAACCCAAATCACCCTCAGCCTCAACCTCGACGGCACCGGACAATACCGCCTCGACACCGGCGTCTCCTTCGCTGAGCATATGCTTGCCCGGTCGCCCGTCACGGCAGATCGACCTCGACGCGCCTGCAAAGGCGATGTGTACATCGACGACCACCACACCGTAGAAGACATCGGTATCGTACTCGGCCGCCTGAAACAAGCCTTGGCAGCAGCCGGCATCCGCCGTTACGGCCATGCCGTTCCGCTCGACGAGCTTTTGAGCCGCGTTGTCATCGACCTCTCGGCCGCCCGGACTCGTCTACAACATCGACTTCCACGCGCGCCTCATCGGACGTTTTGACGTTGACCTGTTCGAAGAATTCTTCCACGGCGTCGTCAACCAGCAGCATGATAACCCTGCACATCGACAACCTCAGTGGCCACAACGCCCACCACCAAGCCGAAACCGTATTCAAAGCCTTCGGCCGCGCCCTCGCATGGCGGCAGACATGACCCGCGCATGGCAGGGACAAACCCGTCCACCAAAGGCGCTGAGCGACGAATCCGCTTGCCGTTGAAAAAGAAGAAGCGCAAAGCGAAGAGTAATCTGCTTTAGAAGGTCGTCTGAAAAACCGGGAAACAGGTTTTCAGACGACTCTTGAATATGATAGGACGCTTAATTATCGGTGTATTTCTGTTATTTTTATATGGATTAACTTTAAACCAGTACGGCGTTGCCTTGCCTTGCCGTACTATCTGTACTCGTCTGCGGCTTCGTCGCCTTGTCCTGATTTAAAGTTAATTCACTATATATTTCGAAAGTACGAGATTGCGGAAGGCAGGGGAATATACTGAATCTTCGTTATAACCTCTGTTGTTAACCATCATTCCGCTTGCATAGAAATAACGAAGCAGGAAATTTCTGTCTAAATGACGATAAAGGTCGTCTGAAAACCTGTTTCCCGGTTTTCGGGACGACCTTTCGGCACGATTGCAGGTGGTTTATTGACGTTTTGCGCCGTAACCGCCGATCGAGTGTTCGCTGCCCGTCTTCTTTTTGCAGACCGTAGGTACCGCCGATTTCTGCGGCGGACGGACCGAAGAATTTACCGCTCAAATTACCTTTCAAGCCGGCTGCGGCAGCTCAACCTTGCCGAGGAAGAGGTTGCCGTTTTCCCATTTTGCCGTACCTTCATGTCGTAGTCGGCACCTTTTACGGTTACACGGCGGCCGTTGGCGTCGAGAGAATGGAATTGGGAATTGGCAGTCTCAAAGCGTACGCCTTTCAAGCCGAAATCGACAGTCAGCTTTGACATTGGCGGTCAGCTGATCGGCTTTGATCGTCTTTCACAAACGTATGCTGTGGTCAGACCGTTGTAAGTTGCTGTGCCGCTGGCAGGAAGGGCGGTAAACTTGGTTTCATCACTCTGAGCTTTGATAGCCGAATGCGACATCGTTTTTGGGGTCTTTATAGAACGCAAAGGTTTGGTAAGCCCAGCCTGCCGCCGTCATGGGTCGTACAACGATTTGCGTGCCGTCAGTGAATTGGATGACATATACGCCGTCAAAGCGTTTGTCGAAGACAACGTTTTCATCTCCAGAAACGAGATTGCCTTTTTGGTACAGGCAATTTTACTAATGTCTAAATATACTCGACCCTATAGTGCAAGCATTCCAAAGCGATCTGAAGGATTTGAGAAAGTAGTAGTGGAGTTGCATCTTCAGAGAATGCTTTACGATTAGGAGAAGCTGAAGCTATCGGCTGGTGTAGCTTTGCCTTCATTGCGTTGGTTTGCACCATTACGATCTCGTAATCGCGTTCGTCGGTTTTAACACTTCCATCTTGCTTTGAAAATTAAGCGAACTTATCAAACCATATGATCATCTGACTGTCGGTTTGTAGTATCCGCCTGTATATTCCGTAGTGTCACTGTTTCTTTTCATGCAAGCTGTACATTCGGATTACCTTGTTGTGCACTTTCGGAAGAAATGACATGGGTGTGCAGCGGATTATCTTATTTAAGGCTGGAGCGGGGCCTCGTCTGCAGTTCTTCAAGTTTGTCGGCTTTGTTGCTAGATGGGGGTCTGGGCTGTGCTGTTATCGTTATTGGCATTGCCGGTATTTGCGTTGTTATTGTTGCCGGTACCGCCGTTTTTGGCAGGACTGCCGCTGCCGCCGGTAGATGTTGACCGGTGGAAAGTGCGGCGCTGTATCGCCACTCGCCCACCGCCGCAGGCTGATGATTGCCGCGCTGACGGCGGCGAGGATGATGGTTTTGATTTTGGTGTTGATTGCAGACATATTGTCCCCCTGGTTGAAAATGGTGCGTTTTTATCAAACGGCATAACGTCAATATCATAGTATAATCATGACAAAAACAAAATGTTATTTGTGTTTTGCAGGAGATGGAAGCGATTGAGTGGCGGTTTGTGTTTGATTTTTGCGACAAAAAGTTATTTAGGATGTTGAACGGTTGATTGCGCCATGCGGAAGGGTAATGGGGTGGAAATGGCGGCAGGGTGAAATGCACCACCCTAACATACATAATAGGGGTCGTCTGAAAACCTTGAAACTCGGTTTTCAGACGACCTTTTAATCAATCTGCTTTATCAGAAGCGGTAATTCACGCCTAAAGGCAAACTCGCGGCCGCGTCGTAGAAGGGCACGCGTCCGTTGCCGTCGGGGAAGCGTTGGCTGTGCGAACGGTATTGCGTTTGCCGATGTTGACGGCGAGTTGACGTTCAGATTGTCTTTTTCAGCGTGCCGCCAGTTGGCGTAGATGTCGTGTACGCTGTAACCGGCTCTTGCCGTGTATCGTGCCTTGTCCGCGGGCGACGTCGGTGTATTTCACGCTTTGGGCGTAGCGGCCGCGCCAGCCGATTTTCGAGTTTGGGGTTTTCAAACTGATAAGACAAGCCGGTCAGCCATCAGCGGCCGGTGTTCAGAAGGTGAACGAGCTTCGTGGTCTTCCGCTTGAATCGGGCTTTCGCCGTAGTACATTTCGCCGTTCAGACGCGGTTTGATCGTAGGACACGCCGGCACGCGCGGTCAGGCGCCCCAGCGGTAGGACGCGTCGAGTTCGTAGCCGTAGGTTTTGAGCGTGCCGCCGTTGTAAATCTTCAGCGTTCGCGTGATGGGAGGCAGTGTTGTTGTTGATTTTTCGCCCAACGATAGACGATGAGGTCTTTTAATGCGTTGGTGAAACACGCTGCCGCTGACGTTGAAGTGTCGTTGCGCCATTTGAAGCCCAATTCGGCACGGCGGGCGGTTTCGGCTTTGAGCCTGCCGTCCAAATCGGCGGCGGCGCCTGCGCGTTCGTTAGCCAACAGGGCTTCGTTCAGCGGGGCGCGCGGCGCCTGATTGAGGTTTGCCAAGAGGGAGATTGTCGTTGATGTCCCAAATCGCCGATGCTGGGGTTGAGCTGTCCGTGCGACGCGCTTTGTTTGCTGGCGGCGTTGTATCTGAAAATGGTCGTAACGCAGGCCGGTGGTCAGGGTAACGGGTGCAGGTTCCAGATGCTTCCGCGTACACGCCGTATTCGGCTCTTCTCTTTGTCGCGGTCGCCTACAGGCCGAGAATCTTCAGCCATGCGCCTTTGTCGGACGGCTCGAGGTTTCGTGGCGGTAGTTGACGCCGTATTTCGCACCATGTGTCCTTCGCCGAAGGAGCTGGCGAGGTTCAGGTTGGCGCTGGTCGCTTTGATTTTGCTTTAACTCAAGCTGACCGAGGGAACGCCGCCCTGAGCCGTGCCGCCGGAAGCTTGGCGAGAAGGCGCGCCTTTGGGCAGCTTGGTGTCGTCGGTGTTGATTTGGAAAAACGTTGGCGTCGATTTTTGTCGGAGGAAGCCGACGTTGCGGGCCGCGGTATTCCAGATTGTGGGTCTGCTCTTTTTGATAAGTGCCGTCCACGCCGATGTAACGCTGTCAACGTTTTGAATTCCGGCTTTGTCGGTATGCAGTTGCCTTTTGTTTGGTATTCCTGACGGTAGGTCAGGCGGATGCCGTGGTCGTCGTTGAAGTCGTAGCCGAGTTTGGCGAGGTAGCTGTGCTGTTTCAGACGACTGTCCGCGGTTGACATTGCCGTTGCCGTCTTTTGTAGTCGCGGTTGTTGAGGAGCTGCCTGCAAACAGGGCATCGAAGCCGTTTTGATAGCCGTAAACCGCCGCGTTGCCGGTTGAGCCTTTTATTGCTGCCATGCCCGCGCCGAGTTTGAAACCGAAAGGTTTGCCGTCGGTCAGCAGGTCTTTTGCATCAACCGTCGTTACGCGGATAGTGCCGCCGACCGCACCCAAGCCCGCGCTCGCCGCGCCCGTGCCTTTTTCGACGTTGATGCTTTCTCACACAGCGCGGTCAAGCTCGAAGCGGCTTTTGGTGGTGGAAGATTTTGGTGGATTGGCTGGTGCCGTCCACTTCAGATTAATCTTGTCTTCGCCGACACGCGGATGCTGTAAAACTGCGCCACGCCGTTGCCGCCGCCGACATCCATGCCGATTTGGTCTTTCTGGGCGACTTGTTTCAAATCGGTCGAAGTTTCGCGGTCAAGCTGGTTGCGGGTAACGCGGGTCGTGCACGGCAGTACCGGTAACGACGACTTCTTTCAGTTCGGCAGTTGCTCGGGACGAACGTTGTCTGCATGGGCAAAAACCTGAAGACAGTGCCAGCACCATGATGCTGAAACGGAAGGCGGGGGAATGGGGGATTTCATGTTCTTCCTCTGAGATGGGTTGTTCATGGGTTACGTTGATTTGAGACGCTTTATTCTAATATTAATTGATAATGATTTTGCAAGGAATATCATTTATTAATAGAACGTTAATCATATAATCATAATTTTAGAGATTGGTCGAATTTGGGTGATTTGTTTTGCGCTCAAAACTTGATGGTAGGCGGATTTGGAAGGGTGGGGAAACCCGTGTATTAGGAAGAGCGGGCCGACATGTATGCGGATATTTTGATGGATGGGCGCATAGAGAAAGGTCGTCTGAAAACGATTTCGAGACAACCTGGTGGAATGAAGGGAAAGGATAGCAAGAGAAATGAATCCTTCTAAAAAGTTTTCGTGGAATACGCGCAGAACGCTTACCGCAGTAAAGGTCGTCTGAAAAGTCTGTCCGCCCATGGCGATGTCGGCGATAGTCGCGTCTGCCTTCGACGCAGACGGGCAGGCGGATTTGGCGCTAGCAGCGCGCGGGGATTGTTGTTTGAGCATATAGTGGCTGACCCATGTCCATGTCTTCATGCTGGCTGATGCAGCGACTTGCTGTGTTTTCGGCCGGGGCGTTTTCGACGGCGATGTCAAAGGCGGAGCGGGTGCTGATGGGTGTGGAGCGGACGTGCGAGCTGTCGGGTAGGGTGCAGCCTTTGATGAGGTTGCACTCGGCAGGCGCGGGCTTGAGGTTGTTTTGCCACCAGTCTAACAGCAGGAGCGTCTGGCGGCGGCGAAGAGGATGAGGACGCCTGCTGAGGGAGGAGGTTTGCGGTTTTTGTCCATTTCAGACGACCTCGGTGTCGTTGTCGGTCAGGACGGCGTGCACCTGTTGAAAGCCAGCGGTCGCGTGCTTGAAACCAGTGTTTCAGCGCGGCGACAACCAGCGGAACGGATACGCCTTGTTCCAATATTTCGAAAGCGCTTCGTGCGCTTGCGTCATCGTTGACTTGCCAAACGACGACGTCGGCATCTTGTACGCGCTGCCATTGTTCGCGGGTGTGTATCGATACCCAAACGTCTTTGGGCATGCGCGGCTTGCGCAGTCCCGGTTTGAGATGAGGATGTTTGGCTGGTGCGGTTCGGCTAGGGTAGGGTGCGATGTGGTATTCGATTGGTGCTGTTTTGTCCGTGCAACCGGTTTTCAGACGACCTTGAAGCCGGCGCGGACGGTGAGAGGCGGCGCGACCGTTGGCAGCAGCATATGGGGCGACGTTGAAAATCGCCCGCTTTTTGCCACGACCATGCCTGTCCTTCGCGTGGATTGGGGTTCGCCCGTCCATTGGTCAGTTTACCCATAGAATTTCAGGCAGACGCGGGCGTGTTCGTAGGAATGGATTTGGTCAGCCAAGGCGTAGCGGCGAGGATGCGGATGCCGAGTTCTTTCTTCCAAAACTCGCGTTGCAGGGCTTGGAAGTCGGTTTTCGCCCGTCGACTTTGCTGCCGGCAAATTCCCAATACCCGGCATAGGCTTGCTCCTGGGACGGAACTGAGCAGGTAGTCGCCGTCTTGGTTGAGCAGGATGCCGGCAACGACGCGGATAAGGGGGCGGGTGTCTTGGTCATGGGAATGGGGAGAAGGTCGTCTGAAAATTCGGAAAGGTCGGATTCGGGAATCCTACCTGCCAATGGGTACTGTCTTATTTTTCGGCAAAGCGACAATGTAATACGGTGTCTTCTTCGTCGCTCATGCTGAGGCTGGACGTGGCTGATGCCTTGTTCTTCCAGCCATTTGACAGGGCAGGGGCGTAGAAGAAATTCGGGTTTGCCCAGTGCGTCATGCCCGACACCGATATTGCGGAAGGAAACCGCGCTGCGTATGCCCGTACCGACGGCGTAGGCGAAGGCTTTGGGCGGCAAAGCGTTTGGCTGGGTAGTTGACGGGCTTGCCTGCCTGCGGAAATTGACAGCTCTTTTCGTAAGATGCGTCAGCAAACGCTTGTCCGAACTTTTTGCTCGGGCGATGATGCTTGAGGAAACGATGTCTGTGCCTATGCCGTAAATCATGCGGTGGTCTCTTGTTGAGAGAAGGTCGTCTGAGAAGGTGGGGGCGCTCTATCAAAGGCAGCATTCTTGCCCTGAACATGGTTTCCTTCATCTGGCGGACGGCTTCGCGCAGGGCTGAGGAAGAGGGTCGCGTATCAGCGAATGCTTCCGATGTTCAGCCTGCGGATGGCGAGGATTTGAAGAGCGTAACGTTGCGGTGGTGGTCAGGCCGTGTCCGGCGTTGACGATCAAGCCCAAACTCGCTGCGGCAAATGCGCGCCGTTTTGCAGACGCTCGAATTGCCCGATTTGTTCCGGCGTGCTGTGTGCAGTCGGCGTATGCGCGAGGCAGCTCGATAACGGGTGCGCGCTGACATCATAGGCGGCTTCTGGACTGATTGTTAGTCGGCATCGATAAAGAGCGGAAACGCGGATGCCTGCGTCGGTCGTCGATTTTGCGTACTCCCGGCGATTTTTCTGTTGCGCCAATACGTCCAAACCGCTCTTCAGTCGTGATTTTCGACGTTTTCAGGCACCGATGCACACGTCTTCCGGCATGACTTTCAGCGCGTTTCTTCCAGCATTTTCTTCAGTCAACGCCATTTCAAGGTTCAGGCGCGTGCGGATGCATGCTTTTTGACAGCGAACACGTCCGCGTCTTTAATGTGGCGGCGGTCTTCGCGCAGGTGTGCACGGTAATCAAACTGCACCGTGCGTTTCAAGCGACCAACGCCAAGCTTCCACGGGGCTGATAGGTCAAAAGTAGCGGCATGTTGCGGATTGCGGTCTGATGTGGTCAGAGTTTACAACTTTCCAAGAGCATGATGTGTCCTTTTCTTTAGCGCTCAGACGACCCATGTGTCGTCTGAAAAGTGTCAAAATGCCGAAACCGAATTGCCGGAGCTGTTGCAAAACTTGTCTCGATTTAATGCCTTCGGGCAGGAGGCCGTCAATCAGCAGGCGCGCGATTTTCAGCGACCGTCCGAGGCTTTCGGTGGGAAAGCGGTCGCCTCGGCGTAGCTGGGATCAGATGTTGCTGCCGACCGCCACGCCACGATTGCGCGGATTGCAGCGTTCGGCTTCTCGGCGCCATGCACTGGGTATGATCAGGCTTGCGCGTCAGCCAGGTAAAGTTTCTTCATTGCGGATTTTCGCCGCTGCCACTCGTGAAACAAATCGGGCGCGAACTCAAGCTGGGTAAGCAAAGCCCATCTCGAAATGCCGCAGCGCGGCAGTATGGCTGCTTTCGACGCATACCGTCTGCATCATCAATGCTTCCAGCGCGTCGTAAAGCCCGCATCGGCGTCTGCGGGCCGTCAGCTGAGCAGTATCAGTTCGTTGATATATAAGCCGCTGAACAAAGCCCTGCCTGGTGGTTGCGGCCAGCCGCCCATCCACCCGCGCGGTGCAGCGTCAACCTCTTGCGGTAAACCATACCGGGAGGCGCCGACTGGTACAAATCGGAACCAAGACACCGCGCAGTTCGCTCTGCGCGCTGCGCGCACTTTCTCGCCAACAACGCCCACGCGCCCGGTATCACGCGGCTGAACTCTTTACCCATAAACTGCTTCCCGCGCCGCGGGCGGAAGCAAGCAGGATAGACGGCTCGTGGCTGATGCGCTGAGTAGTGATGCGGCAGTTGGCGTTGCTGAATGGGACGTGGCGCGGTTGATCGTGTAGCGCGTCGTACCAAAGCGGGCAGGGGTCGTCTGAAAATATTGACGGGTGTCGATTTGTCAAACAGATATCTGAAGGTCAGTCTGAAACCGCTTTTAGCGTTTCAGACGACCTTTGGTTTGCTTTGCAGCGCGGGTTTATGCGGAGAAATCGCCCGGCGTCGGTGGGCGGCGCTTTCAGCGAATGCAACCCATGGTTTTATTGGTGGTTTCTTCGGCTTTTTCAGAAGCGGCGCTGATGGCGGCGAGTCAAATTCAAATCTTCGAGCATTTCTTTGTCGTCTGCGGCTTCTTGAATCAGGTCGGGGCTGATTTCGAGCTATGCGGACGACGTGCGGCCAGGTCATCACGACTTTAACCAAGCCGCCGCCTGCTTCTGCCTTCTCTACTCTCGCTTTTCGGCAAGTGCGCCTCGCTTTGCGCTCATGGCGTTTTCCTGCATTTGCTGCGCTCACTATCAGGCCGCCCAATCCGGCTTTTCCGGAAGATATTTAAAACTCCTGTATGAATCATCGTTAAGGTGTAAGTTAGTAGCGTTTGGGTGTCTAT